>Ga0310786_10005765_pt1 | contig 16687 bp, 16 predicted proteins | sample AusTroGonzalo_MG_FD_203881 | JGI IMG/M metagenome (GOLD analysis project Ga0310786, IMG submission 203881) | Bovine rumen microbial communities from tropical cattle in Woodstock, Queensland, Australia - Gonzalo_03 (v2) (version 2) | ecosystem: Host-associated > Mammals > Digestive system >... | reverse complement strand
ACAACCGATAACTAAAAAGGCGTGACATAAGTCACGCCTTTTACTATATTAAAGTGATTACTTGTTGAGATTTGCTTCGATCATGTCGAGCTCATCGTAAAGTGCCTGTGGGATGTTACCGCCCTTAGCCTTGATATCCTCGTCATAGTATCTTCTCATCTCAGCAATTTCCTTCTTCCACTCTTCCTTATCTACTGTGAGGAGCTTCTGGAGAGCAGATGCAGGAACTTCGTCCTCGATACCCTTGAGGTTGATATCCTCAGCCTTTGGAAGGTATCCGATAGGAGTCTCAACAGCGTCAACCTCGCCCTCAACTCTCTTGATGATCCAGTCGAGAACTCTCATGTTGTCGCCGAAACCTGGCCAGAGGAAGTTACCCTCTTCGTCTGTTCTGAACCAGTTAACGTTGAAGATCTTAGGAGCCTTGCTGCCGAGTCTTGCGCCCATTTCGAGCCAGTGTGCCCAGTAGTCACCAACATTGTAGCCGATGAATGGCTTCATAGCCATAGGATCGTGACGGAGTACACCTACAGCACCTGTAGCAGCAGCTGTTGTCTCAGAAGATACAGCTGATCCGAGGTATGTACCGTGTGTCCAGTCGAATGACTGATATACGAGAGGAGCTGTTGTTGCACGTCTGCCGCCGAAGATGATAGCGGAGATCGGAACGCCCTCAGGATTATTGAATTCAGGAGAGATGCATGGGCAGTTCTTAGCAGGAGCTGTAAATCTTGAGTTTGGATGAGCAAGCTTCTTGCCCTCAGCTACCCAAGCTTCACCGTCGCACTTGATACCTGTCCACTCTGTTGCATCCTTAGGAGGATTTTCGTTGAGCTTCTCCCACCAAACTGTGTTATCGCTGTTATCGAGAGCAACGTTTGTGAAGATAGCACCGTTCTTTGTACAAGCAAGAGCATTGTAGTTTGACTTAGCGTTTGTTCCGGGAGCAACACCGAAGAATCCGTTCTCAGGGTTGATAGCGTAGAGTCTGCCGTCCTTGCCGGGCTTCATCCAAGCGATATCATCACCTACTGTGAATACCTCATAGCCGTCCTTCTTGTATCCCTCAGGTGGGATGAGCATAGCGAGGTTTGTCTTACCGCAAGCTGATGGGAATGCAGCTGTGATGTACTTAACTTCGCCGTTAGGCTTCTTAACGCCGAGGATAAGCATATGCTCAGCCATCCAAGCCTCGTTCTTACCCTGGAATGAAGCGATACGGAGAGCGAAGCACTTCTTGCCGAGGAGAACGTTTCCGCCGTATGCAGAGTTGATAGACCAGATAGTGTTCTCTTCAGGGAACTGAACGATATATCTCTTCTCAGGATCAACATCAGCCTTTGAGTGGAGACCTCTTACGAAATCATCGGAGGTATCGCCAAGGTTCTCAAATGCCTGCTTACCCATTCTTGTCATGATGTTCATGTTGAGAACAACGTAGATAGAATCAGTTACCTCAACACCTACCTTAGCAAGAGGAGAACCGATAGGACCCATTGAATAAGGGATAACGTACATTGTTCTGCCCTTCATAACACCGTTGTACATAGGTGTGAGGAGAGCCTTCATCTCATCGGGAGCCATCCAGTTGTTTGTAGGACCTGCACCCTTCTTTTCCTTAGAGCAGATGAATGTTCTGTCCTCTACACGAGCAACGTCGTTAGCGCGTGTTCTGTGGTAAAGGCAGTTAGGATACTTCTCAGGATTGAGCTTGTACATTTTGTCCCAGCTGTCATCAGGAAGTGAAGTAACCTCCTCTGTAAGAGCATCGATCTGCTCCTTGGAGCCGTCGATCCATACAACCTTATCAGGCTGACAGAGAGCTACCATCTCGTCGACCCACTTTAATACATTGGGATTTTTTGTCAATGACATTGTATAATACCTCCTAAAAATTTATCATGAATATGCAGTGTATAAACCGCAGAAATGAAACGATTGACAAAAGTCAAACATTCCTCTGATACTATTATATCTGTTTTTTGTCAATGTGTCAATAGCGGTGAGCCACATTTTGACCGTATTTTTTAAGAATAGCAATATTGACCTAAAGTTATTGCATTTATTGCGATTTGAGCAGAAATCGGCAACATACCGTTTCAGTGACATATAAAAAAATGCAAGTTGTTATATTTTTATCAATGCTTATGCTCTCATTTCCGATGCTATTCCTGCCCCACAAGGTCGTATCTGCGTACTTTTCCGAATTTTCGCAAAAAAATTAAAAATCTTTCAGCTTAATCATTGATTTAATTATAAATATGTGATATAATAAAGAGTGCTATATGTTCAGAAATGTCAGACCTGTAAAAACGGCTGAAAACGCCGTGCCTGACAGCTAAAAAAGGAGCCTGCCATGAAACTTCTCGCCATAGACGGAAACAGTATACTCAACCGTGCATTCTACGGTATAAAGCTGCTTTCAAACAAAAAGGGTGAATTCACCAATGCCATATTCGGCTTTATGAATATATATATGCGCAACGTCAGCGATATAAGACCTGATGCGGTGGCTGTTGCCTTCGATCTGCGCACTCCTACCTTCCGCCACAAGGCTGTGTCCTACTATAAGGCTAACCGCAAGGGCATGCCGCCCGAGCTCGCACAGCAGCTGCCGAGGGTAAAGGAGCTTCTCGGATATATGGGCGTGAAGGTAGTGGAATGTGAGGGCTATGAGGCTGATGACGTACTGGGTACACTCTCAAAGCTCTGCTCCGACAGCGGAAACGAATGTTATGTACTCACAGGCGACCGCGACAGCTTACAGCTCATAGATGACAAGGTAACTGTCATACTTGCCACAAATAAAGAGAATATCTACTATACTCCGGATAAATTCACAGAGGATTATGGTTTCGAGCCCATAAAGCTCATAGACCTTAAAGCCCTTATGGGCGACAGCTCCGACAACATCCCGGGTGTTGCAGGCATAGGTGAAAAGACAGCTTCATCACTCATAAAGGAATACGGCTGTATCGAAACTCTCTACGAAAAATATGAGGACTCCTCACTGACCAAGGGCGTAAAGGCAAAGCTTGCCGCAGGTGTTGAGTCCGCAAAGGAGAGCAAATGGCTGGCAACTATTGTCCGCGATGCTCCCATAGATAACGACCTTGAAGGCTACAGGCTCGGCGAGACCGACACGGCCGCTGTCAGCCGTCTTCTTTCCGACCTTGAGATGTTCAAGCTGCTTGACAAACTCGGCATAAGTGCTACAGAGGGAACAAATTCCGCTCCCGAGACAAAGGCTGAGGAAGCACCTGCCATAAATGCGCAGCTAAGCGACCTTAACGCTGATATCATCGCAACGCTCTCTGAATGTGAGTACCTTTTCCGCGATGAAAAACTGTCGGTACGCAGCGGGGACAATGTCTATACTACTGAGGACGAAAAGCTCATTTCAGCTTTCTTTGCATCGGACTGCAATAAATCCACCGATGACGCAAAGGCTCATTACCGCTGGGCTATGGCTCACGGCGGCGAACTTAAAAATATAAAAAACGATGCGGCTATCTGCGGATATCTGCTGAATACATCTGCTTCCGATTACGCTATCGACAAGCTTTGCGCCGAGTACGGCGTTCACTACTACAGCGAAAACGGCGATCTTGCGGAGCTTCTCTCTCTCAGCGGACTTATTAAGAAGCTCCGCACCGAGATAGAAAATGAGGGAATGACCGAGCTCCTCGAAAAAGTGGAGCTGCCACTTACCGAAGTCCTTGCTTCCATGGAGGACTGCGGCATACTTATCGACCAACAGGGCGTTAAGGATTTCGGTGTATATCTTTCGGAAATGATAGAGGAAACTCAGCAGATGATATACGACGAGGCAGGACATGAATTCAATATCTCCTCACCGAAACAGCTTGGAACTGTCCTTTTCGAGGAAATGGGACTGCCTGCAAAGAAAAAAACCAAAAGCGGCTATTCAACCAATGCGGAGGTGCTCGAAGAGCTCCGCAATCATGCTCCTATCGTTGACAATGTTCTGAAATACCGTCAGTACACAAAGCTCAATTCCACATACGTTGCAGGGCTCCTTGACAAAGTTGCTGCTGACGGACGTATACACACATGGTTCAGACAGACCGAGACACGTACAGGGCGTATCAGCTCAACAGAGCCGAATATGCAGAATATCCCCGTCCGCACGGAGCTTGGTGCGAAAATGAGAAAATTCTTCACAGCCGCTGAAGGCAAGACTCTCATAGATGCCGACTACAGCCAGATCGAGCTGCGAGTTATGGCGCATTTATGCGGCGATGAAAATATGACTGAGGCTTTTACCTCGGGCGAGGATATACACACATCTACTGCGGCACAGGTATTCGATATGCCGCTGTTCATGGTAACTCCCGAAATGCGAAGTGCCGCAAAGGCTGTAAACTTCGGTATAATCTACGGCATAGGAGCCTTCTCTCTTGCTAAGGATATCGGTACCTCTGTTGCCAAGGCAAAGAAGTACATCAATGATTATCTTGCCAAGTATCCCAAGGTAAATCAGTTTATGGAGACTATCGTAGATGATGCCTTCAAGAACGGATATGTAACTACAATGTTCGGCAGAAAACGCCGTATACCCGAACTTTCATCGTCAAACAAGATGCTTCAGGCAGCAGGTAAGCGTATCGCTATGAATACCCCGGTTCAGGGAACTGCCGCAGACCTTATCAAAATAGCCATGATAAACGTATACAACCGCCTTAAAGCGGAAAAGCTTGATGCAAAGCTCATATTGCAGGTACACGATGAGCTTATTATCGAATCAGATATCTCCTGTGCAGACAAGTGCGCGGAGCTTCTCAAAGAGGAGATGCAGGGCGTTTACGATATGAAGGTACCTCTTGCAGTTGATGTTCATACAGGCCATTCATGGTATGATGCTAAGGGTTGATATAAGCTGATAGCTTGCAGGAAATGATGACAATTGAGGCTGATAGTATGATAGTTAACAAAACCAAATATACGGAAAAGGACTTTGACTTTGTATACAGTCGCGGAAAGCACAGTACAAAATACTATTTCAAGCTTTCCACTTCTCTGATTTTTGATTTTTTTGCGCTGATCTACAGCTTATACCTGATACGGCGTGTCTTAAAATACAAAGCTCATTTAGTGCTGACACCGCTTTCCTTTCTCCTGATAGGATTGGTCGTTTATTCCGCTGTACGCACCATTTACAGGACGTTAACGCGAAAAAAAAGCACCATAGACTCATGGGTGAAGCGAGAGACCATATGTACAGACAGGACAATGACCTTTGTTGAGGACGGCGTTATAGTAAGCTCTGTGAAAAACGGCCTTCTGACAGATACAAAATACGGCTTCAACCTTGTCAAAGGCTATACCTCCACCGAAGATTGTCTCTATATAAGAACCGTTCTTACGGACAACAGAGAGATATACCTGATACTGCACGACAACTGCTATACAGAAGGCTCAAAGGCTGAAGCAACAGCGCGTCTGAAGGCTTTCGGGGTTCCCGAGGAGAGTGTATAATGGAAATCATAAGACTCACTTCATGTTCACCTTCAGAAGCTTTCGAGGCTATGTCCGCTCTTGATAAGCTCTGTGTCGGTGCTGACGGCTGGTCGGCGGAGTCATTCCTTGAGGAAGCGCAAAGAGACGGAAGTATTATCCTTGCCGCTTATGACTGCGACAAACTGGCAGGACTTCTCACAGGGTTCACAGCCTCGGATACAGGCGAGATACTTTCGGTCGCAGTTTCACCGGAATACCGCAGAAAGGGCATTGCCCGAATGTTGATGAACGAATTTTTTACAGCTCTGCCGAAAGAGGTCGGGAATATCGCCCTTGAGGTAAGATGCTCAAATACAGCTGCTATCACCCTTTATGAATGCTTCGGCTTCGTAAAGGAAGGCATAAGAAAGAGATTTTACCGTGACCCCATTGAGGACGCGGATATAATGGTCTGTTATCTGAAAGATAAACAGACGGATAAATATAAAGAAGGAAGATAAGTATGCTTATACTTGGAATTGAAAGCTCCTGCGACGAAACTGCCGCAAGCGTGGTAAAGGACTGCCGTGAGATACTCTCCTCGGTCATATCCACGCAGATAGAGGAGCACAAGAAGTACGGTGGCGTAGTCCCCGAGATAGCTTCACGGCGGCACTGCGAGAATATCCTCGGAGTTGTGCGCAAGGCTCTCGACGACGCAAATGTGACCCTTGCCGACCTTGACGGCATAGCAGTTACCTACGCCCCCGGGCTTATAGGCGCACTCCTTGTGGGAGTGAGCTTTGCAAAAGCTCTGGCTATGTCCTGCGGAAAACCTCTCATACCCGTGCATCACATCGCAGGTCACATCGCAACGAATTACCTTACATTCCCCGACCTTGAACCGCCTTACCTCTGCCTTGTGGCAAGCGGTGGTCACAGCCACATCATTGAGGTACTGAGCTACACGAAATTCCGCGTAGTGGGCAGGACTCACGATGATGCGGCAGGAGAATGCTTCGACAAGTGCGCAAGAGCTATGGGATTTCCTTATCCGGGCGGAGTACACATAGACAATGCCGCTAAAAACGGCGACTCTGCCGCATTCAAGCTGCCACACCCTGCTGTTGCGGGAAGTGAATTTGATTTCAGCTTTTCGGGGCTAAAAACCAACGTGATAAATCTGCTCCACAATGCCGAACAGAAGGGTACGGAAATAAACCGCGATGACCTTGCAGCAAGCCTGCAAAGGACTATTTCCGAAATACTTACCGACAAGACTATCCGTGCTGCCGAAGCACTGGGTTATAAAAAAGTTGCTCTCGCAGGCGGAGTTTCCGCCAATACGGGAGTCAGAGCAGCCCTTTCGGAAGCCTGCGCAGACCACGGCTTCGAGTTCTATATGCCTGAAAAGAAGCTCTGCGGCGACAACGGAGCTATGATAGCCTGTCAGGGCAGCTACAATCTCCTTGCAGGCATGACCGCAGACGAAAGTCTCAATGCCATAGCTACCCTCTCTATGGAGGATATCTGACCTATGGACAAGAAGAAAAGGGCTACAAACTGCGAGACCTGTACAAACTACGTCTACGATGATGATTACGACTGCTATGTCTGCATGATAAATCTCGATGAGGACGAAATGTACCGTTTCTTGAAGGGCACCAACTATTCATGTCCCTACTACCGCCTTGATGACGAATACGGCGTAGTAAGGCATCAGAACTGATATATGATATGACTGCCAGCTGTACCGTCGGCGTACAGCTCGGCAATTTCAGCGGTGCGTCCGTTGCAGAGCTTGCCCAGAACTGTGATAATATCGCATTCAGGAGCTATTCCCTGCTCTACAGCCTGCTTCGCAGCACCGATAAGCTTTTCCGAATCTCCCTCTTTCAGCAGTTTTTCTCCATTACCACAATATGCGACTATACACGACGGCGAGACCTTCCACTCATTCAGTATATGCACAAGCAGCTCTCTGCAATCTGTGCCGTCAATTATTACCAGCTCGGTATATCCCGTAAAAACAGGCTTTCCTGCCTTTAATCCGGCTTTTTTGACAGAGTCGTCCATATTTTCCCCGAACAACTCAACAGCTGTATCCTCATCAAAGAAGGCAAGCACAAGACTCCCCCCTTCTTCTCCTGATACAGCAGCCGCCCTGAGGTAGCTTTTTTCATGTATCTTCCCCGATGCACAGCCTGTTAAAAAGACAAATAATAACGCTGGTATAAGTAATAATCGCTTCTTCATTTTCTCTCCTTATTCACAGATTGTTCAAATAATCAATCTAAAATATCAACACTGTTTCTGCTGAAATATGATACTATTATAATGAGAAATTGTAGGAGGTGAGCCAATGAAACTCACTGACACCTCAGGTAATACCATAATAAGTGTTGTCGATCAATTTGACTATTCTACACAGAACCAGACCTACAACGAAAATTTTATAAAATGGCGAAAAGATAAAGATAATCCCTATGCCTTCAATTTTGAGCTTGACCAAAGAGAGAGCGTATTCGTTGAAGGAAAAGGATTTGAAAACAGATCCGCTTCCAAGGCGGAGCGTGATTGTATAGGCAGAGTAATGAACATCGTTGGCATTGCAATGCTCATATGGATACTTATTGATAATATCATCAGTAAGCTTGTCATATCTGTTTTTGATTTTATCGGCTTTGACCTGCATACTTCCTTTTTCAGCACAGGACTCTACGGCGGCAGCCGTCAGGTCATAGCAGCACTCATCGCTACTTCATTTATAAAAGTTTTTGTCCCCGCAATATATCTTCATAAAAAGCTTAAAATGCCGCCAAGGCTCGAATATATGAGTACCCTCAACCATGCTTCGGATATGCTCGGTACTATCTGCATGACAATGGCGGTAAGCACTGTTACCTGTCTGCCGAATATCTATACCAACCGAACGATGTTGGTGTTCAACTATTTCCGCTCCATAAACGCTGATGCTTCTGTATGGAGCCAGAACCAGTTCGTACTGTATACTATTTTCGATATCGTTATAATATCCGTTCTTTACGAGCTTTTCTTCCGCGGAGCTATATTCAACGCCCTCAGACAATTCGGTGACGTATTCGCCATCGTGATAACCTCTGCTATGTCAGGACTTCTCGTACAGGATTTCCGCGAACTTCCCGCTGCCATACTTATCTCGGCAATAGCCTCGGTCGGTATGCTGCGAAGCGGAACTATCATAACAGCCATATTTGTACAGATATGCTTCAAGATGTACCGACTCGCACTTGTCCTTCTCGAGGACAGCTCTCCAGATAAGATATTCCTGAAGCGAAATACCTTCATGCTCGTTATCTTTGTGATAGGAGCAGCAAGTGTTATGCTGATATATTTGTTCAAACGTAAGAAGCAGGAACATCATATCGCTGATTTCACATCTAAATACAGCGTCAATCAGCGTCTGGAAATAGCCTGCAAGAGCTTCCCCATACCTGCTGTGGTATGTCTGTGTCTGCTGGCTGCTTTTATAAAAATATTCTTTTAGGTGAAAAAATGGAAAAATATATGCAGCGAGCATTAGAGCTTGCACAGATGTCCTTTGATGAGGGCGAAGTCCCGGTAGGAGCTGTCATAGTAAAAAAAACTACGGGCGAGATCGTAGGCGAAGGCAGAAACCTGCGCGAGACCGCAAAGAATGCTCTTGCTCATGCCGAGATAATGGCTATAGATGCCGCCTGCAAAAGACTTGGAGGCTGGCGGCTCCCCGAATGTGCCATATACGTTACTCTTGAGCCCTGCCCCATGTGCTGCGGAGCTATCATAAATTCGCGTATCGACAACGTTTACTTCGGTGCATATGACATAAAAAGCGGCTCAGCCGTATCGGTACAGAAGATGTTCGAGCTTCCTTACAATTACCGTCCCGAGGTCACGGGCGGAGTAATGGAAAAGGAATGTGCCGATATACTTTCGGAGTTCTTCCGACAGCTCAGAATTAAAAAAAGCCGCAATTGATCCGCGCCTATCCGCTGCTTACCGCAGCGGATTTTTTTGCGCCCAATGGCGCGATCAACAGCGCGGCAGCTGCCGCGCTGGCGCGGACGAGAAGAAGCTCCCGTCCCCATATAAGCAGAGCAGCACCTATAGTAAGAACGATGACGGCGGTACTCCTCCACCGCACAAATTCGGGAAAGATGCGCTTTATCAGGAGAGCCCCAGTCATTACCTGCAATGCTGCAGAAAAGACTGCGAACACGGCAAATATCACGAGAAAAAGTGAGTCTATACGCTGCGCATCAAATGGCTGCGAGAGCTGAGCCGCAGTAACAACAGGAAATTCCGTTATATCCATGATACTGCCTGTGACCGCAAGCACGGTCAGTATCAGTACAGACGATACAGCAGCCTTTGCTGCAAAATACCATACAAAAGCCCCTGAACGCTCCCCCTTTACAGCTCCCGACAGGACCACAAGACTTCCAAGACCTCCGCTGAGTGCTGTCCCTCTTAACACCTCATAAGCAAGGCTGCGTTTTTCCGGCACTGTAACATTGCTCCATTCCGCATTGAATACAGCACTTATAAAATCTATGCCAAGGCAGAATATCCCTGCCGCAGCCGCAATAACTGCTGCCCGTGCAACAGGCTTTATCCCCGTAGATGAGCTGTAAAGGCACACAAGCGCAATAAGCCCTGCCGTCATAAGCTGTCCCCATATCCCGTTGCCGCTTTCCGAGGGTATATATACAGCACCGCTTGTTCTCCACAGCGCAGAAAAAACAGTCCCTCCGCAGAACAAAGCATACATCAGATAAAATACAGCCGCCAATTTTGACAACTCTCCGCCCTTCGCCGCAAATACAAGTGCAGCAAGAAGCTGTAAGGCTGTGCCTGCAAGTACTCCGTATAGCGTCTCAACGGACATATTTCCGCTGATGCAGAAAAGGCCGAACATATCAGTAATGAGCAGAAGTGCCGCCAGCTGACATTTTGATATGCTATTCATGGTACTCCTCCACCGTAAATCCGCGGCTCTGCATTTTCTTTATACCCATTCGTACAGCCGTATCTCTCATGCCCTTTCTCCTGAACGGCGACAATGGAGCTGTATAAGGAAATCCGTAGTCCTCAGTCGCGCATATATTCACAAGAACCGCACAGGAAAGGAGGCTTATTCCGAAAAGTCCAAGTGCTCCTCCCGCTATAATAAATACAAACCTCAGCACTGTTATCTGCGGATTCAGCTCAGGCACAACAAGTCCGCCAAGTACGGAAAGTGCCGTCATAGTCAGCAGGGGCGTACTTACAAGCCCCGAGTTTACTGCCGCATCACCTATGATAAGTCCGCTTATAATGCTTACAGCTCCGCCAACAGGCTTAGGCAGCCTCACACCTGCCTCACGTATTATCTCATACATGAGCAGCACAAACAGCGACTCGGTAACTATAGACAGCGGAGCTTTTTTCTCAGCCTCCACAAGGAGCATGAATAATGTACTGTTCAGCAGCTCGGGGTGATACATGACTATCGCCACATAAAAAGACGGCAAAAGCACCGCAGCAAAAAAAGCTGCATATTTCAGCCACCGTATAAACACCGCATAGTACGGCTTATAGGCATAATCATCGAGAGTCTGAAAGCTCTCGCAGAAAAGCCTCGGTATCACGATAGCATAGGGTACTCCGTCCACAAGGAGAGCCACACGGCCCTCGATAAGCTTGGAGCAAAGCACATCGGGGCGCTCCGTAGTGCCCGTAGAGTCGAATATCTCGAAGCTGCTGTTTTCTACGAAGGGACGCAGATAACCCGTAGTCAGTATGGCTTCAAGCTCCACATCATCAAGTGAGCGGCGTATTTTCTCCATTAGAGACTTCGGAACACGATCCTTCATATAGCATAAGCACAGGTCGGTATGGCTCTTTTGTCCCTTTGTAAACAGCTCCATTACCAGCTCCGGACTTTTAAGTCTCCGCCGTATCTGCGACATATTCACGCGGACAGTCTCCGTGAAGCCCTCATGTGCTCCCATTACATTCCCCTCGCCCGAGGGTTCCTGCACTCCGCGGGAGCTGTACCCCTGTACGCCGAAGGCAAGTCCGAAAGATACTCCCTCTGCTATGAGCACGGCAAAGCCCGAATTTATGAGCCGAAACATGGTATCATAGTCCCTGACCGCAGGACGGTCGGTAGACAGCAGAAGCTGCTCGTTTATATAGTGGAAAAGACCGTGGGAGTCCTTTTGCTGTGGTATATCGGTTATTGGCTCGAATATCAGCTCGGTTATGACCGATGTGGACACCATACCCTCACAGCACAGCAGTGCGCAGTGTATCCCCCCTGTAACGAAACGATTTATGAGCAAGTCCGATGAACCTCCCGAAATACGGTATATCTCGTCAATACTGCTGTCGAGAACAGGCAGTAATCTCCCTTTTTCCATATATCTCACCTCTGCGGTATTATGTGCAGTACCTGCTCAAAATATACCTGTAGGGGACGGCAGCCTCGACGTACCGTAAATCCACAGTAATTAATTCAAAATGCTGAATTTATAATTAGTGTGTCCGCTCTGCAAACGAATATTAACGTGTAGGGGCGGCATTTCGCCGCCCGCGTAAAGCCGTACATATACGGTATCATCTGTAGGGGCGCCCTTTGGGCGTCCGATGGTATCGAAAAGAATGGCTAAAACCGTTGTAGGGGCTGGCGTCCACGACAGCCCCTTTGAGCCGCCTTGCAAGAGTAGGCGTCCCTAAAAATAAAAAGCCGCCCGTATATCAATACGGACGGCTGCGATATTCAGCGCTTATATTTTGAATATATCCTTTTATAAATAAGAAACAGTACAGGTATACCGGCGATAGTTCCGACACCAACAAATATTCCGGCAATATCAAGCTGAAAAAAGCCAAGAACCGCACCTATCCAAAACACAAGAGAAAAACCGATCCACATTATCCCGTTTGCTTTGTTATAGACATGAATATCCGCTATTTCATCTTCTCTGACAGTTTTGCCCGATTCAAACCACATAGGCTTTTTTCGCCTCCGGGCATATATGCCAAGGCAGGTAAATAAAACGCCAATAGGTATCATAATGATAAGCCATATAACTCTTTCCATGCCCACATCTCCCATACTGCTTTCAAAAAAGGGCGCACACTGTGCGCAAATGCGGGACGCCGAGGACAGCATCCCCTACGATCATTTCTTTATCTTCATTGATATATCAAAGCACTTGACTGAATGAGTAAGCGCACCGAGAGAGATTATATCCACGCCTGTCTCAGCGACTGAGCGGATATTATCGGCAGTAACATTTCCCGAAGCTTCAAGAAGAGCCTTTCCGCCAGCTATCTCAACAGCCTGCTTCATCTCGTCGCAACTCATATTATCCAGCATGATTATCTCTACGCCTGTAGCAAGAGCTTCGCGGAGCTCATCAAGCGTGCGGACCTCCACCTCTATCTTGACGGTGTGACCTATCTTTTCACGAAGTGCATTTACAGCCGCAGTTATACCGCCGTAAGCGTCAATATGATTATCCTTTAACATAGCCGCATCCGAAAGATTGAAGCGGTGATTTTTGCCACCGCCTACAGTTACCGCATACTTTTGAAGTGCGCGAAGTCCGGGGAGAGTCTTTCTTGTGTCTGTAACGGCAGCCTTTGTGCCCTTTACAAGTTCCACACACTTATTTGCAGCAGTAGCTATACCCGACATATGCTGTAAAAGGTTAAGTGCAGTTCTTTCGCCCTTGAGAAGAGTAAGTGTACTTCCTTCAAGCTCTGCTATAATGTCACCCTTCTGGACCTTTGTGCCGTCCTGAAGCAGTATTTTAAAATCAACATCTCCGCCTGCAAGGTCAAAAACGCGCTTAGCAACCTCTATGCCGCAGACAACACCTGTGTCCTTAGCAACATAATAAGCGGAGCTTCTGTGCTCGGGCGGGATAAGATTATCCGCAGCAGCGTCGATATAGTTTATGTCCTCCATAAGAGCAGTTGTGATTATATTGTCAACATAGCATTGTAAAAGCTTCATGTTAAACGTCCTTTCGTTTGAATCTGAAAAAGTGAAAAGCTGAGAGTTGAGGGTTGAAGTTATGGTGTAGCCTTCGGCGACATTATTTAAATAATGCGAGCGCAGCGAACATATTAACTCTCAGCTCTAACTGATTTATGATTTGTATTTTGAGTCTATACACAGGAATTCCTCTAAGGTAAGTCCCGAATCATAGACCTCTTTAGCAAGCTGTTTGCCAAGATAACGAACGTGCCAGGACTCATACATATAGCCCGTGATATTCTGCTTTCCTTCGGGATAACGGATAATAAAGCCGTATTTCCAGCAATTTGCAGCTATCCACTTAGCCTCGGCAGTACCGTTGAAGGAGGTACTTGCATTGTTTATATCCATTCCCAGACCTGTCTGGTGCTCGGAATGTCCTGCTCTCGCGGAATAGGTATCCGCAGCAGCCTTACCGTCACGGGCAACATAGTTGTTGTACAACTGGTTCTGATAAGAATATGAACGGAAGCCAGATACTATTTTCAGCGTGTAACCCGCCTTTGCAGCATCAGCTCTCATTGCCTCAAAAGCTGATTTTGCCTCGGGAAGTATATCTCCCGGATTGTAATCAGAAGGCAATGCATACGTCTTATTTGCGATAAGTATGCCGTTTACATAGGTTATGCCGTCCTTTACGACTATCTCACGCTTAGTAAAGGTCTCCTTTGTACCATCAGCCCATGTTACGGTAAAGTGCATGGAATCCGTATGCATTATAGTTCCCTCGGTATTGTTATCTGTACTGCCCATATGGAACACGATATTATTGCCGTCGGGAGCATATTCAAAACGGCTTATATTGCCGTTTTTATCGGTAAGCTTTCCGCTGAGACCGCTTATCTCAAATGTCCTGCCCGCACTTGTTATCCATTTGCCGCTGAGCATTTCACTTGCGTTTATCTTATTAAAGCTGAAAAATCTGAAGGTCTCGGCACTACCATCGTCCCATTTGAGAACGAGATCATTGTCATCACACCATGTGATAAAGGCGTTATCCTCCCTGCCTGATTTCTTCATGGTAATGGCAAGGATATCCTCCTCTGAGCCTATGTTGAAATCCTCGCTGCTGCCGTTTGGATATATGACCGTACCTGTACCGTCACCAAAGCTGAAATACCGCTTTGAACCTCCGCGGTCGCCTATCCATGTACCCTTTGGCAGCAAAGTTTTATTTGAGAGAATGATATCCTGAAGTGCTGAAAGGTCGAGAGAATCTATAGTGAGATCGCCGTTTATATCCGCAGCTATCCGCTGCGTTTCATTAAGTCCGTACCGTCCGAGGATATGATTTTTAAGTATCACCATATCACTGACGGAAACTCTGTCATCGCGGTTCAGATCTCCTGCTATAAGAGTAGTTGCCGCATCTGTATGTATTGCCGCAGCATTTACCGCCATTACAGCTGCCGATACTACTGATGCCTCAAAGCCTTTCAGTTTTTTCATAATATCACCCCCATGATGTCCTTATATTTCTATCTCTGTGTTATTACTGCATTACCTCACCGAGGATAATGTAAGCTACAGTAACTATAGACTTAGCGAGAACGTAATCAGCGTCCACATAGTAGCCGCCGTTCACAAGATCCTCACGTATCTCCTTTACGCGCTTGAAGCCTTCTGCCGCAGCCTTTTTATCGGGAATTACGAAATAGCAGTTCTGGAGTATCTTTCTTGTCTCTGTACGGACTCCCTTAGGTATGCGCGGACTTCCGATATGCGGATCAAATTCAGCCTCCTCAAAATTCTTTGGTGCATCTGCTGCTCTTGAAGCTATGCTGTTTGCAGCGTGGCGTGAGAATACAAGTGCTTCAAGGAGGGAATTACTTGCGAGTCTGTTGCTTCCGTGAACTCCCGTATGCGAACATTCACCGCAGGCATACAGATTCGGAAGGCTGGTTTCGGAATTATTGTCAACATCTATACCGCCCATAAGGTAGTGCTGACATGGGAATATAGGAACAGGCTCCTTTGTAAGGTCATAACCCTGCTCCAACAGGTTCTTGTATATCATCGGGAATCTGTTTTTAAGGAACTCGCTGTCCTTATAGCTTATATCAAGGTAAAAATCCGTTGAATTCTGCTTGCGTGATTCAAGTATGATAGCGTGAGATACAACATCTCTCGGAGCAAGCTCCAGACGCTCATCATAGTTATGCATGAAACGCTCCTTATGACAGTTCAGCAGATATGCGCCCTCACCGCGTACAGCCTCGGAAATAAGGAAGCACTCACGGGTAGCACGGTTGTTGAAGGCAGTCGGGTGGAACTGCACATAGCTCAGGTTCTTTATCTTTGCACCCATTTCGTAGGCGAAGGTGATGCCGTCGCCTGTTGCGATAGCTGAATTTGTAGTAAACTGATAAACTCTGCCTATACCGCCTGTTGCAAGTATCATAAAGTGACAGTTACAGGTCTCATATGAATCATCGGACAGTCTGAGGAATGCGGAATAACCTGTTTTTGTCTGCTTTACACTGCACATGATGGTATTTTCCATTATGGTAACATTGCTTAACTTCTGAACATTTTCGAGAAGAGTCGAGGTTATCTCCTTGCCTGTAGCATCAGCATGGTGGAAGATCCTGTGGTGGCTGTGACCGCCCTCGAGAGTGCGGTGGTAAGTACCGTCGGGATTTTTGTCAAACTCTACGCCAAGCTCGATTATACGCTCGATATCCTGTGCAGCCTCGCTTACAAGAGTATGAACAGCGTCCACATTGTTCTTGAAGCTTCCCGCGATAAGGGTATCATTCTGGTGATACTGGATATTATCCGAAGGAGAGTTATAGACTCCTGCGATACCGCCCTGTGCCAGTGAAGAATTGCACAGCGGCAGGTCACGCTTGCAGAGGATAAGTATATTCAGCTCTTTTGGCAGATTGATAGCCGCATAGAGACCTGCTGCTCCGCAGCCTGCTATAATAACATCATAATTTTTTGACATGATACAAGACCATCCTTTATCAGAAAATCTTTACACCTACATTATAACATACCGCAAGCAATAAATCAATGTAAATATGCAAAGAATTACCTTATATTTCTCATTGAGCAATTAGTGATCAATGCATAGTTATCCGTGGTCAGTTCAGTGAGTCAACTGCATCGTTCCGACTATAGTTTTTGATCTTTATTCTATATGAATAATCGTTTTTCACCTGCGATTGCTGA
>Ga0310786_10005764_pt1 | contig 16689 bp, 11 predicted proteins | sample AusTroGonzalo_MG_FD_203881 | JGI IMG/M metagenome (GOLD analysis project Ga0310786, IMG submission 203881) | Bovine rumen microbial communities from tropical cattle in Woodstock, Queensland, Australia - Gonzalo_03 (v2) (version 2) | ecosystem: Host-associated > Mammals > Digestive system >... | reverse complement strand
CTGCCCTACAGATATCTGTAGGGCAGTTTTCTGGTGATTCCGTTGGGATTCGAACCCAAGACCCACAGCTTAGAAGGCTGTTGCTCTATCCAGCTGAGCTACGGAACCAAACCTTGAGCCAAACGAACAAAGGAACTTGTTCCTTTGTATTCTTTCGAATTGGCGGGAAAAAGGAACTTGTTCATTTTTCACGTTAATTTGAAAGAATCAAGCGAGCTTGCTCGCTTTGTCGTGGCGTGGTGAGGTCAACGAAGTTAACCGAACCAGTTTGCGGGTGCAAAATTAGTTGAATAATTCTACATATCAAACCTCTTTTCTTGATTTTTGACACCAAAGCAAGATAATAGGCAAAGGCAGCCAATAAACCAGGAAAGAAATGATACGCATACCGTTGTCAGTTATGCCCAAAAGGAGGTCGATATTTGTATACTCCAGCGTTTGCAGCAACTGGGCTGCAACGAGCATAGTTACCAGGAAATGAGCAAACGGAGGCAGTATGGTGCAGAAAGCATCGACACAGTCGCCGGCCGTGCGGAATGTCTCGGTAGAGAGGCCGTACACCAATGAAGGTATGCACACACCCAGCATAACCAGGAACATGAATCCGTCATAAAGCGGACTGCCCTTAAGCAGACCGGTTATGCCCAGCAGCAGATGACTTCCGGCATAGACGCCAAGCACGATCAGGCACACCAGCAATCCAAATACCACCATACTGATATAGAATGCAGTTGCCTCCTTCGGTGACAGGCTGCGCAGTCGCGTAAGAGCGCGGAACAGTCCGCTTCCCCTACCCGCTCCGACGGCTATGAACAGCATCAGGGCGTTGCCCACTGGAGCGTTGCCCAGGCATGTCGCAGCAGTACGTACTGCCCAACGCAGGCCCGATACGCCCAGCACGCTGCGGAGCGCCAGTTCATCGTTGCCGCCGGCCCGGCCTATCTCCATGATGCTCCCTATCCAGGACACTATGATGACCAGGATAAGCAGGATCAGATAGATCAGGGCGGGATGCAGCCAGCCTGTGGTACGTTTATTCATCGGCCTCAAGATTTGCGGGATCTATTATGTGCAGCTCTATTGCACGCACTACCAGGCGGGTTACGTTGACGCCGCGCTGCTCGCCCTCGGGGAACAGGCGGGCTATGAGGTCGGCCTGACGTTTCTCAAGCGATTTGGCGCTGAAGGGCATGGTGTGCAGTTCGCTTATCATATCCTTGGTGTAGCCCAGGGCCAGATGACGCAGGAAACGCTCGTCGTACTCATCGATCTCATACTCTATGCCGGCGCTGCGGCGCAGTCCCTCGTCGGTTACGGTCTGGCGGAACCGCTCCACCAGTTTCTCCAGGATGGGCTGGTTAAAGACAAAATGCTTGCCGCTCATTACGTCCATTATCTCGTTGCGGGTGAGCAACTCGCCGGTCTTGAGCACAATTCCGTGTGCTCCGGCGTCCAGGACATCGGCCCAGAGTTTCTCGTTCAAAAGTTCGCCGGTAAACACCAGAACTCTTACGCTGCCTTTCTGGGTGAGTTTGCGGCATATATCCACGCCCACGGTGGTTGATCCGCCCAGTCCCAGGTCCAGCAGCACCAGGTCGGGCTGTGCGCCGCCGTCCATCAGGGCCCAGAACTCGCGTTCGGTCTGTGCGGTGCCGATGACCTCGACCTCGGGGATGTCGTTACGGATGATTGACAGTGTCCCTTTGAGTTCAAGTGACACATCCTCAACTACGATAGTCTTGAATTTCTCCATATGCTGTTTCATTTATTTCCTTACAATTGGTACGGTGAACCATATCAGGACGCCATCATCGGCACCCTCTGCATTGATTCGGCAGCCGGGATGTCCGAACGCCTCGTCGTGCTCGCGGATTATCTGACGGCATATCACGTATGCCATATTCTCCTTGTTCATGAGCGGGGTGAACAGGCCGTCCAGCACCTCCTGCGACGGAGTCTGGCACTTGCGGCGCAGCTCAAAGCGGGCAAACGCGCCGTCGGCCCGTACCGTAAGCGTCATATCGCCGCCCTCGTCCATTCCGCGGCTAATCAGGCTCTCCAGCAGATAAGCCAGCATCACGCGGTCTGCGCTTACCTTCAGGTCCGATGCCTCAACGATTACCTTGCCGGCATAACCGTTCTTGCTCTGCATCTTGGCTACAGTCTTATAGACCTGCTCCAGAACATCGCTGACAGCAAATACTTCACGATGCACAAGCTGTCCCGTGGTCTGTGAGAGCGCATACTGGCTCAGCACGCCGAATATCTCGCGGTAATAATCAACCAGTTCCTGCATATCCTGAACCTGATTGGCCTCGACCATCTGGACTATACGGTTGGGATACCATACGGTTTCGTGCTTGAGCGTAGAGAGGCAGTTGTCAAGTATCAGGTTGCTTACATGCAGGCGGTTCTCCTCATAACGGATACGCTCCGACTCCTCCTCTATCTGCTCAATATCGCGGAATCCCGACTCAAAACGAATGACGCAACTGTACAGGGCGGTTGCCAGATATCCGGTAACCATACCCTTCACAATCTGCCAGGTCTCATCGGCCTCATGCTCCAGACGGAATCCTACGGCGCCTATCTGATGTTCGCCGTTATCGAGCGTTACCACCAGCGGCAGCGCGCGGCACAGTCCGTCGGCCGAATTCTGCTCGGTTCCGTCATTCATGCAGGCGCTGACGCGGTCTGTCAGACGCTCATCGGGCACACCGTCATTATGGATTGCGGTTATGATACGGCCCTCGTCATTGAGCGATATCATGAGCGAACGCAGGTCGACCAGATGGTCCAGTTCCACAAAAATGCCATCGGTCAGACGGGTTACCACATCGTCGGCGTTGAAAGAGTCCAGGTCAGTCACTGCGGTTATGCGTGAAATGCTGTCAACCACACGAATGGCCTGTTGCAGGTCGCTGCGGAACTTGAGCCAGTGACGCGAATGCACCACGTAGCGCACCAGCACCACCAGGATGAATATGAGCACGAATATGATGACCGAAATCGTGAGGTTGCTGTTGGTTCGCTGCAACTCACGGCAGTCCTCCTCAATCTTCCACTCGCCGTAATAGAGTTTGAACAACTTCAGGTACGCATCATCATTATAGCGGTAAACATCCCAGTCACGCATGGCCAGAGCCGATACCGCAATCTCGTTACGCAACCACAGCACGGTCTCGTAATCAGTTGCAAAGCCGTCCTCCAGCCAGTAGGTCTCGGCCGGAACCAGCACGTCAATAACCGACAGAAGCATATCCTCACGGCCGCCGTGCATCAGGTAGTCGCGGTTCAGGGCATCGAACGCCGAGTCAGCATACAGCAGCGCCTCCTCGAAACGTCCCTCTGTATTGCACATATAGGTCTGGCTGGCATAGTCATAAGCCTTTACAAGCAGACTGTCCTGAACGTCCTGAGACTGGGCCGATAAGCCCGAACACAGCAGCACTATCAGCATCAGGGCACGCTTAACACCTTTAGGCAGGCGGAACGAGAAGCGGCTGCCCTTGCCCGGCGTGCTCTCCACATTGAACGAGCAGACCTTGAACAGGTCATCGCTCTTGCGGTATTTCTCAATGATACCCTTGCAGTTCAGAAGGCCGAATCCGCTGCCCTTGCCCTGACGCTCGCCCTGTCCAATCTGGTCGGGGTCAAACACACGCTCATCGCGTATCAGTCGGACATCGTCCTCACTCAGGCCCACGCCAGTATCGCTGACCGATATCTCAACGTAGTCGTCACCCTGCTCCGCCTGAACGGTCACCTTGCCGCCGGCGGGTGTGAACTTGCGGGCGTTATCGGCCAACGTGTTTATCATAAAGAGGGTGAGCACGCGGTCGGCACGCACTACTGCATCGCTCGGCACCACATCAAGTTCAACACCTTTCTGGGTGAAGCTGCGGCAGCCCTTGCTTACTATGTCAAAGACTCCCTGTACGGGGAAACTCTCCACATTCAGGGTCACGACGCCCTGACGGATGCGTATCCACTGTGAGAGCAGGTCGTTGTACTGGTTGATACGCTCGGCCAGTTCACGCACGTACTGCATGCTCTGCTCGTACTGCGGTGTGCCGGCTTTCAACTCTGACAGATGCTTTATCTCGGAGCGCATGCGGTCTATGTACGGCAGGCACTCAGCCACTACCTGACAGCAGGTCTTGCGTACCAGGTTCTCGCGTTTGTTGGTATCGGCATGCAGGCGGTACAGGTAGTGCTGTTTTTCGGCCTGTTTCAGACGGTCAGCCTGACCCACCAGTTCATCGGCGTTACGTAGTGCGGCTTTCAGATACGGAGCCAGGTCAACGCCTTTAAGGTCAGGTATTTCTATGCTGTTGAGCCATTCAGTTGTATCCTGACCCTCGGGAGCGGGTTTCAGAATACGCTCGCACAGGGCTACCGTTTTCTGCATCATCACCACATACTTACGGTTGGCGGCGTTGATGCGCTTGTGGAACGCCAGTATGAATACGGCCAGCAGCACGATTGCGGCAGCCATTGCGTACAGCATGCCCTTAAGACGCAGGTTGGACTGCTTGAGCAGTATGGTGCGCGCCTCGTACCGGCGGTCCAGACGTATGTTCTTCTGAATCTCCAGATATACCGTACGGTTATAGTCCGATGCCTCCTTGTCGTTCAGTCCCGAGTAAGCCAGACTCATCTGCTCACGCAGCGAGGCCATACACTCGGGTACCACGCCGTGAGGCATCGCGTCCATCCACTCCTCCTCCACTATGCGGCCGTCACTACGATAGGGTTCCAGCGGCTCCTGCTCGGTACGGCCTGCGCTGTTAAGGCGGAAGTTTGCATTGAGCATATCAAGTGCAGTTCCCAGCACGCCCAGCGCCTCCTGATAAAGCCCACGCTCAATATAGCACGATGCCAGCAGACGCTCGCACTCTATGATCTCATACTGTCCGCCGTATGATGCCGACAGCTGCAAAGCCTTGAGTGCCAGCTGCGTAGGCAGCAGTTCCGGATTAACGTCCGATGCATTCAACCTGGAGAGCATATCGCCGCTCACGCCTGACAGCACGTTATCGGTGCCGTACTCCAGCAGCAGCGAGCAGATGGCCCTTATGCTGAGCGCCTGCATCCTGACGTTGTTGTATCGGGTTGCGCTGCGCAGGCAGTTGTCCAGACTGCGCAGACGGTATGAGGCAATGTCGTTCTCCTCAATCCCTATGCCCAGACCATGCATGTATGTATACATCAGGTATCGGTCGTGATCGTCACGCAGGCGGTTATCGGGCACCACATAAGCCATCTCGCGGCCGGCCTGTCCCAACTGCTCCAACTCAAACCAATACTGGGCCGATTCCATGCGGAACGAGCGCTCCAGTGAAAGCAGACGGTCCAGTTGCGCGCTGTTGAGCGCCTCCTGCTCCTCGTGCAGGGCACGCAGGTTAATCAGGATCTCGTTGCGGTACTGATAGAATGATACGTTGTCCGATGTGCGCTGACAGATACGCATCAGGCCTATCTGCGAGCCCACAATCTCTAATGTGTTGCTGGTGATGGAGGGCACCTGGCTGTAGAGTTCCCAGGCCTGAGTGTAGTCCATGCGCATGAAGGCTATGCGAGCCAGAGTGTTGATGGCTTTGGCGTGCTCGTCGCTGTGACGGCGGGTTACGTCAAGCGCAAAGCGGGCGTACTGTTCGGCCGAGTCCAGGTTGTTCCAGAGGTATGATATGGCCTTCTCGTTCAGGTCAAACGCAGTAAGACCCGAGTCCTGTGCATCGGCCCGTCCGCAGAACGGCAGACAGAGCAGCGCACTTAAAAGCCAATATCTGAACCTATTCATCAAGTTCTATCTCAACGGCAGCCTCCAACCCATACTCTGTATAGGCCGATATGACCGCCTTCCTGTTCCCTTTTATACTTGCCGCATATACACGGCAGCCCATCCCGTCTTCATCGACCGTGAGTTTCAGTCCAGGGTCCGATGCCTGCCAGCCTACGAACATGCCCTTCTCCAGGCCGCGCAGATGCAGATATGCTATCTCACCGCTCTTGAGGACGCGTTTATCGGCACTCATGATCATTATCAGGGGACTTTTGCCGTCCATCACTCTGTCGGCCAGTTCCAGTCCTTCTATGTCTATGATGCCTTCCTGCTCGTCCAGGACAGAACACTCCTCGCCGTTCACCGTTATGCCGCTTATGTAGTTGCGGCTGGCGGCGCTGAACCGGCGGCTGATGCTCAGGCTCTCGCATCCCGTGACCGTGCAGTCGGCCAGGATGATGCCGTCGCCGCTGTCGGCTATGTACAGTTTTCCGCCTTTGCACTGGAAGGTGCAGTTGCGGAATACGGCGCCGTACGACCGGTTTATCACCACATTGTCCGTTATGAACGTGCAGCCGTCAAACAGCACGGGCCAGGATACATAGACCGTACCTTCAAAGGTCCTGCCGCTGAATGTGTTCAACACAGGCAGTACCTGTGCCGACAGCCCTTTTCCCAATGGCAGGACTGCCATCAGGACCGACAGGATGGTTCTGAAGATGTTAGACATACTACAAATGTATTTATTTTTACGTACATTTGTTCCTAACTATGCAGAAAATGCAACCTATAGCAACTATACGGACAGGATTCGCAAGCAAGTTCGGAGTACCGCGCCAGAGCGGGCTGGTTCCAGAACTCAAGGGTACGGTTGTGTTCAATCCCGAGTTCCGCAACCCCGATGCGCTGCGCGGATTGGAGGGATTCAGCCATATCTGGCTTATATGGGAGTTCTCGGAGGCTGTGCGTGAGGATTGGTCACCTACCGTGCGTCCGCCCCGTCTGGGAGGCAATACCCGTCTGGGTGTTTTTGCCACGCGCTCACCTTTCCGCCCCAACCCCATCGGCCTTTCTTGTGTAAAGCTTGATTCGATAGAGCTGAGCACCCCGCAGGGTCCCGTTCTGCATGTAAGCGGCGCCGACCTTATGGACGGCACACCCATTTACGACATCAAGCCTTACATTCCCTATACCGACTGCGTTCCTGATGCGACTGCAGGCTTTACGGGAAGCGTTTCCATGCATAAACTGAACGTAGTCATCCCTGAGCAGATTGCAGCCAAAATAAAACCCGGAACGCTCAGTGCGCTCCGGGGTATTCTTGCCGAGGATCCGCGTCCCCGTTATCAGGATGATCCTGAACGTGAGTACGGATTTGATTTTGACGGCTATTCGGTTAAGTTCAAGGTTCCTGATGCCGATACGCTGATCGTCACTTCTCTTCAGGCTTGATCCTGTCGGCTACAAGTTCATCGACCATCTCACCCATAATGTACAAATAGCATGAGTTGATCTTGCAGTTGGTAGTAAGGGCAATGGTCTTCTTCATCTTGCCCACTCTGCGGGTTGAACCGCTGTAGGTAACCTTGATGGAATCCTTCATGCCCGGCAATATCGGAGTCTTGGGGATTTCGGGTACGGTGCATCCGCATGTGGAGTTGGCGGACAGTATCATAAGTTCCTTGTCACCGGTATTGGTAAACACGAACCAGCAGGTCTTGTCACCATGAGCCTTGTCAAACAGGCCGAAATCGATGGTGGTTTTTTCAAAAGTAATCTCAGGATACTTTTCATCCTCGTTTGCATTCTCACCCCATGCGGGCATAGCCAGCGCAGCAAACAAAAACAGGGGCAAATACTTTAATTTCTTCATATTGTTATAGTTTTATCGGGTGCTAAATTATTAATTTTTTTCCATTCGTCAATAAGAGTTCCTTTTCTTTGTCCAATCCAAAAAACAACACTATTTTTGAGTCCTTAAAAAAGGACTTACAAACTCTTATTGTATTGTATATGTTTGACGAGAAAGATCTGGAACAGTTTAAAAAGAAAGGCACTACTGCAGAAAAAGTACAGGCACAGTTGGAACTCATCAAGAACGGTTTTCCGTTTCTGGAGCTGGACGCCGCCGCATCTATCGGAAACGGCATTATAGCGCTTGACGAGAGCCAGTCCGCCAACTACATCAAGACCTGGGACACCTACTGCACAGGCAGCAAGCACACAATCACCAAGTTCGTACCCGCATCAGGTGCAGCCAGCCGCATGTTCAAGGATCTTTTCGGTTTCCTGGACGCAGGTTATGACGTCCCCACCACATCGTTCGAGAAGAACTTTTTTGACAACATAGAGAAGTTCGCCTTCTACAGTGAACTTGACGAGGCCTGCCTCAAGAACAACGGCAAATCCATCAAGGACCTTATGGCCGATGCCCAGTACAAGGCTGTCGTAGCCAACCTTCTGAAGGCCGACGGACTCAACTACGGCGCACTGCCCAAGGGTCTGCTCAAGTTCCACAGTTACAGCAGCTCCGCACGCACTCCCCTTGAGGAGCATATGGCCGAGGGCGCTTTGTACGCAACGGGTTCGGACGGATCGGTCCACATCCATTTCACCGTTTCGCCCGAGCACAAGCAGCTGTTCAAAGATCTGGCCGAGAGCTGCTCCAAGAGCCTGTCCAAGCGCTACGGAACCACTTACGACATCACATTCTCCGAGCAGAAGCCAAGCACCGATACGGTAGCCGCAGCAGCCGACGGCAGCGCCTTCCGTAACGACGACGGTTCCATTCTGTTCCGTCCCGGAGGTCACGGCGCACTCATTGAGAACCTGAACGACCTGGACACCGACATCGTCTTTATCAAGAATATTGACAATGTGGTTCCCGATCATTTCAAGAATGACACCATAACCTATAAGAAACTTCTGGCCGGAATTCTGGTCAGCGTCCAGGAGAAGGTGTTTGAGTACCTGCGTATTCTGGATACAAACAAGTACACCGATGAACAGCTCAAAAAGATAACGGACTTTGTACAGAAGACCCTTTGCTGCCGATGCAAGGACATCAACAAAAAGAGTGACAAGGAGCTGGCAGCATGGCTTCACGGCAAGCTGAACCGCCCCATACGCGTATGCGGTATGGTAAAGAACGTAGGCGAGCCCGGCGGCGGCCCGTTCCTGGCATACAACGCCGACGGCACCGTATCGCTGCAGATTCTGGAGAGTTCACAGATTGATCTGAATGATCCCGCCAAGAAGGAGATGTTCACCAAGGGCACCCACTTCAACCCGGTTGACCTGGTCTGCGCCGTCCGCAACTACAAGGGAGGCGCATTCAACCTGCCCGATTACGTTGACAAATCCACCGGATTCATATCAAGCAAGTCCAAGAACGGCCGCGAACTCAAGGCCCTTGAACTGCCCGGTCTCTGGAACGGCGCCATGAGTGACTGGAATACCCTCTTCGTCGAGGTTCCCCTCACCACCTTCAATCCCGTAAAAACGGTCAACGACCTGCTCCGCCCCCAGCATCAGCCCGCATAAAAAATGATACCAATGGGGTCAGGCCCCATTGGTATCATTTTGAGCGATAGACGAGTCTCGAACTCGCGACCTTCGGCTTGGGAAGCCAATGCTCTACCAACTGAGCTACTATCGCAAATCGGATACAAAGATAAGCAAAGAAAAAAGACCACTCGTTCTGAGTGGCCTTTTTTTAACGCAACAGATTCTTACATTTGGCCGATGGCACAGTCCTACTTAAACAGTTTCTTCTCCGTACGGATGGTGCCGTCACTGTATCGTGTCACTACTATCGTCAGGCCGGAAGGAGTATCAATCTTTCGACCAAGAAGATCAAAATATTCTGATGATGTTTGTATTGATTTCGCGGTTATGCTTTGGGCGGAAGTAGTTTGTGAAATCAATAGCTCTTTTGATAACTCATAGACATCTGATTCAGTGTAAATAAACAGTTTCCCACCGGATTGCTTCATGTCATTTATTCTTTCCAGTGAGGATTTTTTCATAGATTCTGTTTGCGGGACACTCCATGTTTTCCCTCCATCTGCAGAACACATGACTTCAATTTTCTCATTAGTACGACCAGCCATATATATCACATCGCTATTATTGCTGTCATAAGCGGTAAAGCACCAGATGGCATTCCGAAAGGCATCACCAGAAAAGCTTTTGGTATTCCATGTTTGTCCGTTATCAGATGATGTGTACACTGCGCCCGAGCCGCCAACAATCCACTTGTTGGCATCAGTAGGATGAAAAGCTATTCGCTTAATACTTTTGTCACCAGAAAAAACAGATGTAACGTCATTCCACGACTGACCTCCATTATAGCTGGTGTATAGATTGAATGGTAAATAATTCTCATCGCTATTAAATAATACTTCCGGATTAAGTGGGTGAAATCCGATGTACCCGGACCCGTTACTTGAAAGTATACTCCAGGTCTGTCCAAAGTCAGAAGACTGAAATAAACCCCAATCCGAGGAAACCAACAATGTATTAGGGTCACTAGGATGCTGTATAAGCTTTTTCATGACCATTATCACATCCATATCACCAACTGTAAACAGATCGGGCGTAATGTCGTCATATGTGCTACCTCCATCATGAGACAGTAACAGGAAATTACCATTAACGTTATGGCGTAAAGCTATGATGTCATTTCCATTGCGCACATAGTCTTGGAGAGGAATTCCTTCAAATCCCGCCAATTGCCATGTGCTATTGTCAATTGATATAGATCTGGAGTAAAGGCCCTGTTTTGTGCAAACATAGAGAGTGTCACCTTCAACATGCATCTGCGGTTCGTAAAAGTCGGCTTTTCGTTCACATTTGTCAATGCCCAAGCCAAGAGGGGTAAACAGCTGCCCATTGGCTAACATCGGTGATGCTAGCATTGCTATTGTCAAAGCAAATGTAAACTTGTGATTAAACTGTTTCATAAAGCAATCTTTATTAGACATTTACGATTGCATAGATACTTTTGTTTTGCGCTTTTGAATTACTCCACTTCCAGAGTTACTATGCTTGCAGCAGGAATCTCCAGGATCAGGTCGCCTGTCTTCTTGTCGATGCGGGCGCCGTCAAAATCGGCCAACTTGATCTTGTCGGGATTCTCAAAGGTGTTGTAGTTGCTGGCCTTATCGCTGGTAAGAATCTTACCGCTCACCTTCTTGGCCTTGATGCCGTCCAGCTTAACGGTTACGCTCTGAGCCTCGTTCAGCTTAACGTTTGACATTGAGATATGCAGCTTGCCGTTCTTGGTCGATGCAGTTGAACTGAACAGCGGCAGAGGACGTGTTGCAGTCTCATCAGGATTGGCTGCATAACGCTCGTTGGGAGTCAGTTTAACCTCAACACCCTCCAGGTCGGTGGGGATGTATGTAGCGTCCATGTGAGGCTTGTACATATCGAATATCCAGTAGGTCGGAGTGAGTACCATCTTGTCGTCCTTGGTCAGGATCATTGACTGGAGCACGTTGGCAACCTGGGCGATATTGGTCATCTGGATGCGGTCGCAGTACTTGTGGAACACGTCGAGTGAGAGTGAAGCAACCAGAGCGTCACGCATGGTGCTCTGCTGATAGAGCTGTGTGCCGGGCTCGGGCTCCCACCATGTACCCCATTCGTCAACCAGCAGCGGAGTCTTGTGCTCGGGATCGTACTTGCTCATGATGGCCAGATGCTTCTGGATAACGGGTTCTATGCCCAGGCACTTGCCCAGACACCAGTAGAAATCCTCATCAGTAAAGTCAAGAGCGGGCTTCTTGGCACCAACCCAACCTGATACGGTATAGTAGTGCAGAGAAACGGCGTTCATCATTGAACCCACCTTCTTCATCAGAACCTCGGTCCACTCATAGTCGTAGTCTGTTGCACCGCTGGCAATCTTGAAGAGCTGAGTGCCGTTAAAGTCGCGGCAGTAGGTCTGGTAACGACGGAAAATGTCTGAGTAGTACTCGGGCAGCATGTTACCGCCGCAGCCCCAGGCCTCATTACCAATACCTATATACTTAACGTGCCAGGGCTCCTCACGACCGTTTTGCTTGCGCAGCTTGGCCATCGGACCATCGGCGGCGTTCATATACTCAATCCACTTGGCAGCCTCCTCAACAGAACCGCTACCTACGTTCAGTGAGATGTAAGGCTCGCAGCCAATCAGCTCGCACAGGTTCAAGAACTCGTGTGTACCAAAGCTGTTGTCCTCAACGATACCACCCCAGTTGTTGTTTACCATAACGGGACGGTCCTCCTTGGGGCCGATACCATCCATCCAGTGATACTCATCGGCATAGCAACCGCCCGGCCAGCGCATTACGGGAACCTCAAGCTCCTTAAGTGCCTCAAGCACGTCGTTACGGTAACCGTTGGTGTTGGGAATTGATGACTCCGGACCAACCCACAGACCGCCGTAGATACATGTGCCCAGATGCTCTGAGAACTGTCCGTAGATGTTCTTGTTGATTGTTGCACCCGGTTTGTCGGCGTGGACATTGACCGTAACTTCATTCTTTGCGCTGACTGACAGAGCTGCTGTCAGAGTGAGCAGGAAAAAGATTTTTCTCATTGTCTAATTGATGTAGTTTGTACAAAGATAGTGTTATCTTTGCAAAGTATGAAAAAGGGATTATTGATAATTGCAGCACTGCTCTCCTTTACAGCGTGCTCGTTCAATAAACCTGTATCGGAATGCCCCGACTACAGGATTTACATCCGTCCGTCCGATACCCGCGAGACCGTCATCCAGTCCATCCTGGAGGCCGATCCCCAGGCAAACGCCAAACCCCTGAATTTCCTGCTGGAGCACCGCGACTACGATGAGCACATGCACACCGGATGCTACACCATCAAGACCGGAGCCACACCCAAACAGGTGTCCGATATGCTTCTGAGCGGCAACCAGACCCCCGTGCGCCTGACCATCAACAGCACCCGCACCATCGGCCAGATGTCACGCGCCATAGCCAACCAGCTGATGGTCGATTCGGCCGATATAGCCAGCCGTCTGACCAGCCCCGCGTTCCTGGATTCAATGGGCTACACCCCCACCAACGTCTACTGCATGATCATCCCCAATACCTATGAGGTCTATTGGAACTCATCGGCCAGCTCAATCCTGAGCCGTCTGGTAAAGGAGCGCAACCGCTTCTGGAACGATGAGCGCAAGGCCAAGGCCAAATCCATCGGCCTTACTGAGGATGAAGTGATCATACTTGCGTCAATTATTGAGGAGGAGACTGCAAAACTGGAGGAGTTCCCCATAATTGCGGGCGTCTATATGAACCGCCTCAAGAAGAAACTCCCGCTGCAGGCTTGTCCTACGGTGATTTTTGCGATGGGTGGAGAAAGGCCCAAACGCGTGCTCAAAAAGCACCTGGAGTACGACTCACCTTATAATACATACAAGAATCCAGGATTGCCTCCCGGTCCGATACGCTTTGTCAGCACACAGTCCATCAATGCCGTGCTCAACTACACAAAGCACAACTACCTCTATTTCTCGGCCAAGGAGGATTTCAGCGGATCACACTATTTCTCTACAACGCTCTCGCAGCACAACGCCTACGCTGCCCGCTATCAGCGCGCTCTTGATAAAGCCGGCATCCGCTAAAAATGATACCAATGGGGCCTGACCCCATTGGTACTACTTTTAAAAATTAATGCTTATATTTGTAGGATAAAACGTATAATTATTAACCCTAATTTATATGAGAAGGATTATCTCTATTCTTACCTGTTCACTACTGCTTACCACGACAACCTACGCACAGTTGTCACAGAACCCCGACAAGTTCCTTGGAAACATCACCACCGGAAACAGCCAGATGGATGTATCGGGAGTTCCCAAATACTACACTTTGTGGAATCAGGTAACTCCTGAGAACGCTTCCAAGTGGCAGTCTGTGGAGGGTACAAGAGGCTCTTACAGCTGGTGGGGCGCCGATAACGCATACAACTACGCAAAGGACCATAAATTCCCGTTCAAGTTCCATACTCTGGTGTGGGGTTCACAGTATCCCAACTGGTTCACAAGCAGCCTGTCCGTACAGGATCGTTACAACGCCATCGTAAAGTGGATGGATGCCGTAAAGTCCCACTATCCCGACCTGACCATGATTGATGTGGTTAACGAGGCCGTAGGCATGCACCAGCAGGGCAACCCGCTTATGAAGGAGTCACTTGGCGGCGGCGGCCGGACCGGTTACGACTGGCTCATCAAGGCCTTTGAACTGGCCCACGAGCGCTGGCCCAACGCCATCCTTATCTATAATGACTTCAACACATTCCAGTGGGATACCGACGCATACATTGACCTGGTAAAGACTCTACGCGACGCCGGCGCGCCCATCGACGCATACGGCTGCCAGTCACACGATGTGGACAACATCAGCAAGAGCAACCTTCAGACTGCAATGAACAAGATCCAGAACGCAGTCAAGCTGCCCATGTACATAACCGAGCTGGACATCAACATTGAGGATGACACCGACCAGAAGACCCAGTATCAGAACATATTCCCTCTTATGTGGGAGGCCGATTACTGCGCAGGCGTCACCCTTTGGGGTTATATCTACGGATCAACATGGGTTGATCACTCCGGTCTTTACAAGAACAACAAGGAGCGTCCGGCAATGACCTGGCTAAAGGAGTATATGGCAACCGATAAGGCCAAGAACGCCAAGAGCCCGTTCCCGGGAATGAAGAAGCAGATATCGCTCTATATCAAGCCCTCAAAATTCAAGGCTACACGCGGCGAGGCCCTTGATATAACCGTAACCGCCCAGATGGTTGACCAGAACATAACCGTTGACAGCGTAAAACTGTACGTAAAGAATGTGCTTGACACCATTATGACCCAGGCTCCTTACGTAGCAAGTTACACTCCTGCATCGACCGGCAGTTACCCCCTGAAGGCTATTGTTTATGCCAGCGACGGCAAGACATACCAGCGTGAAGGTAACTTTACCGCATACAACCCCCGTTCCACTTACGGTTCACAGCCGATAGCCATCCCCGGAACCATTCAGGCCGAGAACTATGACAAGGGCGGCGACGGAGTGACCTATCACGACAATGACTCACAGAACCAGGGTGATGCCAGTTTCCGCACATCCGAAGGTGTTGACGTTGTAAACGGCAACGGTGGCAAAGCCATCGGATACACCAACACAGATGAATGGCTGGAGTATACCGTAAACGTAGCAGAGGCAGGTTATTACACATATGAGGCCGTTGCATCATCGGGCAGCACAGGTTCCGGATTCCGTCTTGAACTCAGTGACGTGGACGGCATTACCAAACTGACCGATAACATATCAGTCCCCCAGACAGCCAGCAACGACTGGAGCGTATACAAGACCCTGACCGGCAGAACACTCATCCCACTCAAGGAGGGCGATCAGGTAATACGTCTTACCATCACAGGCTCCAACTGTAATGTCGATAAGATCACACTCAAGCACGTTGAGGTAGACAAAACCCTGAATGTAAGGATATCGGCCAACCCGTCGCCCGCTACGGTCAGCGAGACCACCACGCTTAAGTTCACACCGGCAACCGCATCAAGGGACAGCGCAATTGCCAGCGTAAGGGTTTATATCAACGGTTCATTGACATCGACCGTAAAGACCCGTCCGTTCCAGTATAACTACAAGCCCACGGCAAAAGGTACCGTTACGGTATCGGCCATTGCTGTAGACACTCTTGGACACGAGTCCGAGATAACCAAGCTCTCACTCACGGTAAACAACAAGCGCACTCCCTACAAGACGATCAATCTTCCCGGAACACTCCAGATTGAGGACTTTGACAAGGGCGGCGAAGGTATTTCATTCCACGACAGCGACTCGAACGATGAGGGTAAGGCAAATTACCGTTCAGACAATGAGGGCGTTGACCTGGTTACCGGTAACGGCGGATACGCCATAGGTTACACCGCATCGGGCGAATGGCTTGAATACACAGTCAACATCAAGACCACCGGATCATACGGCTACAAGGCAACCGTAAGTTCAGGAAACAACAATTCAGGCTTCAGGATCGGACTGATGAAGAACGGTTCCGAGACCACACTGGCAAATGTATCCGTTCCCAACAACGGAAGCTGGGACACCTACCAGACACTCGCGACAGATATAATCAGCGGCAGGCTGTATGAAGGAAAGCAGACAATACGAATCACCATCACCGGAGCATACTGCAACATAGACAAGATAGAATTCGTATGTCTAGTTCCGGACCAGGTGAACTATATTACCGAAGAGGACAATTTTGCCAACGGCACCCGATACAATCTGGGAGGTGCACGAGTCAACGGGTATCAGAAAGGTATCAATATCATGAACGGAAAGAAAGTTCTGATACTCGAATAACTGCCAATCAATATACAGACACAATGGGCTGGTCCTTAAGGATCAGCCCATTGTATTATGAAAAAAACCGCATCGGTGATGTGATGAGAACTCCGGAAACATAAGTTTTGAGCGCCCGGCCTCCTTTGTAATCCACCGACCGAAGGTTACCCCGTAAGGGGCGTGGCCCGCCATTGGAAACCGAAGCAATCCCGGTTCTACATTTTTATTGATGAGTCTCCCGATCTAACCCGGTGCGGTCATACAAAAGTAATAAAAAAAGTGTCCGAAGTACTCTTCGGACACTTTTTTAACATTGACGTTGGCCTTGTATTACTTAACCTTTTTAACGATAGCCTTGAAAGCCTCGGGGTTGTTCATAGCCAGGTCAGCGAGCACCTTACGGTTAATCTCGATACCTGCCTTGTGGATGGCACCCATGAGCTGTGAGTAGTTCATACCCTCCAGACGGGCAGCAGCGTTGATACGCTGGATCCACAGTGCGCGGAACTCTCTCTTCTTGTTCTTGCG
>Ga0310786_10005763_pt1 | contig 16691 bp, 35 predicted proteins | sample AusTroGonzalo_MG_FD_203881 | JGI IMG/M metagenome (GOLD analysis project Ga0310786, IMG submission 203881) | Bovine rumen microbial communities from tropical cattle in Woodstock, Queensland, Australia - Gonzalo_03 (v2) (version 2) | ecosystem: Host-associated > Mammals > Digestive system >... | reverse complement strand
ACTCTTCTACGCCGCTAGTATTCATAGCCCAGAATCTTTGTCGATGTGTATAATATAAATCGCTGTCGGCAGAAACCAGAATGTTCTCTCTATCTAAGAATTCGTAGATAGGTCTGTTGTATGCTGTCTCGTAGTAGTCGACTGAACCGTCGTCCTCTAGAAATACAATTCGCAGATCTTCATGCTGCGTAGACCCTGATTCTGCTGTCTTATCTCTACAAGCACTAAGAGTAATTAGTAGCAGAAGAATCATAAATATACATGCGATGTTTCTTGTTGTGTTCATACTGCTTACTCTCCTCTTAATTCTTATTTTGTTCTTTCACCTCGATAGCTCTCACAGCTAAAAGTTGCTCCTCGCAGGGCAGCACCTAGTTGATGCTTCTTTACCAACTCGTAAGGCTTTATTGTTTTATTCGCCACCAGCCAGTTTCGAACCTGACATATCCCTGACGTTGATTGTACACTCAACTTAAAGGCAGTTTACCTTAACCTATGGCGACATGTAATGGTCAGCCGGACAGGACTTACACCTGCAAGTCGGTTCATGATTCCGACGGGATCTCGGTAGACCCCTGACTTTAATAATTTGTCCACCAGCTGATAATGTGGAAGGCGGGATTCGAACCCGCGAAGGAACATCACTCTAAGTGAATCACCAATCGGCTTTTGCCGACTTGCTTTGGCCACTTGTATACTTCCACGGTAAGTCGACTATGGTTATCACGACTCTGTAGGACTTTACCATGACTCCCTTTGTGTGGTCTTATAAAATGTTTTATAGGCGAATCATATTCTGCCAACCACCAACCTTAGATGGACCCGGACCTTTCGGTCAGCCCAATTTGCAACGACTAGTCACACGTTGCTGTAAGGGCCCAGACCATTGCATAGCCCTCTTTGGTCGGCTAATCTATATTCCCGACTGTCAACCCAGTCGCGCTGGCCAGCACTTCCGGGATTCCTTGTAACGAATAGCCTTTCACGTTACTATGCGGACTTCAAGCTTCTCCGCTTCGTACTATTTTACCACTCCCATAGTCAAGTTTCTTTACAACGCCTAGTCACACGTCGTCTGTGGGGACTTTAGACCACACTTAATCCCCTTCGTACGGTTTCGCCTTTACCCACCGTCAAGATGTTTCTGCAACGCCTAGGTGATTCATCGTTGCTGGAGGAACGTCAGCACCATATCCTCTTCGTCCACTTACGCGCGGTTTAATACCGCCAAGTCACCGCATCTTATTTATACTGGTTGGCGTAGTGGTTCCCCAGTTTTGTGATGTTCGTGGAGGTGGGAGTTCAACCCACTATGCGAGACCCCGCCACAGGTCCTGCTGGCACCCTTTACCGATTGGATACTCCACTCCGCGTATTATTTATCCTGGTCGGCGGTTACCCCAGTCTTTGCCTATCAGGACCTAGGCTAGCCCTGCGTCACTCCAGGCTTTGAACCCGGTAGCACCTAACTTGCTGTGACGACATGATGTATACCATCGACTATCTAGAATTGTCTAACGGTAATGGTATGTACCGGTCCTTTATAAGTAACAGATGACACTCCCTCCCCGCGTGTACCCAGTTTATAGTCATAGCGGAGCCATACACGGTTTCAACCTCGGACTACTACTATCTAACCTCATCAACTAGATAATAGTTTAGCATTTTAATGAGTGCCCTCTCAATGGGCCAGTAAGGCATAGCCCCGTCGTGTGAGGATACACATACTTTCATTGCTTTACGACTAGCGTACGATTACGATTACGCTCCAGATTTCACTGGCCCTAATGGTGAGCAGAGGTTGCTCAGCCGCACATTGGACATTTTTTTGTCACCATCGGTAGAACCCTCTTTCCGGAATTGGCCCACTGTAGGGTTTTTATTGGCCTAAAACTTTAACCCAATGGTCTTGCTGTTATCCTGTTTTGCTTCCCAGCTCTATGGCGCCCTCCCGAGGTCTCGCACCCCGCTGCCCGGTTGATCAAGTCGGACACCACCTAGTCTTCAGAGGACATATTGTTGTCGGAATAGGAATATCACCGACGTATGGGTCTAGGTCCGTTACCCCTTTGTACACCTTTCAACCAAGTGTCCAGGTCCATCATTTTGGCATCCGGATACTCCTCAGAGTCGCTCTCGACCAGGTGCTCTGTACTTTATCCCAGTGTCACCGAGCGCAACGAATATGTACCGATCCTTTATGTCGGATCATGTCTTATCTCCAGGTACCTCGGTACAAGCTCCTGGGACTGCAGAGTCACTATGGAATCGAACGCGTACTCCTGCAAACGGATAACTCATCGTATTATCCTCAGAGACCTTATGACTCATGAAGGGGTAGTAACCCCAGAATTGGAATCGATAGGCGGTTTATTTCATTCCCTTTACCACAGCTTCTTTATTCCTTCTGATTTAAGTTTCTACACTATGGTAGGCTTTTAATTTCTACATCGGCTTCGTGGCACCCATCGATATATTTTATTTAATAGGCTGTTTCTCAAATTCCATTTAACTACTCCCACGGATTTCAAAGGAGGAATTATTCGTCTCAGCGGACCTCCTCACAGTCGGACGTTAAAGCTTACTTGCCGACAATACTCGTAGCACCTATTATTTTAATATTTATCCCTTACCTTAACCTATTTCAGACGACCTACGTTGAGAGTATGGTAGGTAGTAAAGGACGCAACTACAATGGTTCGTCAGGCCGCATAATAATACTTCGGAGGAGCTTCCTCAACAAAGCCTTAACTCCTACACCATCACTTACTCGGTAGATGGTCCACCTTACACTTAGCTTATTGAGCTAAGTCTTGCCGAAACCGGTTAACCGAATCTCCAGATTCCGTAGCGTTGCCGGACGCGCGCCCAGAGGGACTTTATAAAAGTGGCTGTTCATTGCACTCCATTCAACTACAGCTTCTGCTCCGTGCCTTCCGTAACAAGGTCGTAATCGCCGCGTAGCACCACTATTATATTATACCACACTTTTCCGAAAAAGTAAACTGTTTTTTACAACTTTTCCGAACTATTTTTATTTAGCGCTCTTGTTTAACGCCACACTGAGGGGAGACATACCAACGATGAATTATATTCATCTTGTTATCTACTTCTTTAATGTAGCCGGTTCCCTTGGGGCAATACCAATCATTACACTCTTTTATCTCTTCAAGTGCTTCTTCAAACGTATCACAGATACGGGTAATAGACGAATTGTACTCGTTATATGCATTTTCGATTATAAAATAATGTTTCATATTTACCTCGCTCACTCTTTGTTATTTATATTATAACATGTTTTTCAAAAAAAGTAAACTGTTTTGAGCAAAGTTTTTTATTTTTTTTAATCGTATGCTTGACAGGTTCGGAAGTAACTCTGCGAGCTCCGTTGGTCGAAGTCCAGTAGGACTAACTTGTAACAGTGGACTGGATCCTTACGATTCAAATACGCGACATGCTCCATCGCCCGATTGCCGTCGGTAAAAGCTTTAGAGTCGTCAGCGGCGATACAGTACATGCCGTCACTAGTATACTGGCAAACAACAAAGATCTGATTCATCTTACACCTCTTCTAATCCAAACAAATATCCGAGACCACACCTCTGGATTACAGTATCGGAAAAACTTTCGTAGTGGTCTTCTACCGTATCTCCGCCGATTAGCAAGCTATACGGATATGGGTACTCCTCACCTCTGTCCCAGAACGAATCTCTGTTATCCCACTCCGGATCCAGATTCGGATCGTTAGTCAAGTACCAGTCTACATCCAGGTCGAACTCGTCTTCACAACATGGATTAACTACCGGATTACTTACCAGAGCGAGCTTCTCCTCTCGCCCGAGACGGATAGTTTTATACGGGCCCTCTCTTAGCAACTTCATAGTTTAATCCTCCGAGTAGGCATTGTCTGTGGCCTCACAAATCACGTTAGGTCCAGCGGAAACCCAGTGGTAGGTATAACTACCGTCTTCATTTATAATGTAGATTTCATAGCCGTTCTGGTATTCGTAGAAGTCAAAGTCTTCTCCGACGCATTCGAAGTAAACTTCTTCGGTAGTGGCGTTATACACCTTGACGCTCCGGACTTCAGCCGGGGCAGTCGTAGTCTTTCTACAACCGGTAAATGCGAGGCAGCAAACCGCCATCACACAAATCAACAAACAAATAAGATACTTCTTCATATTACTGTTCCTCCTCTGCGGCTTCTTTCAAGAACTTCTGGTATTCTTCATACTCTTCGGTGAAAGCTTCCGGAAACATTGTGTCAAGATTGAACATTTTACTTACCTCCATTCGTTTGTTTCTATATACTATATATATTATAACATGTTTCTGGAGATTTGTAAACTGTTTTCAACAAAGTTTTTTATTTTTTTCTTACAAAATGTTCAAGCGGCGTCGCCACGTAATGAATCTGTATGTCGACTGCGCCAGTATCATCTGTGATACTAAGGCACCGCTCGCCGCCATAGTGATCGCTGTAGCCACCCTCGATCTTAACGGAATAGTGACGGTAAACGGTCTCGGCCATGTGTTTATACGTTTCGATGTCTTGCTCGATTAGTCTGTGAGTCAAAGCGTAGAGGTCGTCCAGTTTTTCGCAATACTCGTGAGTCGGCCACAGTTCAAGCTTACCCTTCTTAATTATCTTCCGGTCAACAGTGTAATACGCCTTAACTTTCTCCTCACTCTTAAATGGTTCAATGTCTTTTGCCGGCTCTTCTTCCAGAGACTGGGCATCAACACCGAACAGTGCAAGCACGTTTTCCAGTTCGTATCGTCTTGCAACATATCTGGCTCTGTCCTCTTTGAACTCCTGCAAAATAAACTCATTGTTAATCGGACAGTTTTGGATGTTTTGCTCAATCTTACTGATATGACGCTTGACAGCAAAATACCGGTTGACGAGACACTTCAAACCAAAAGCGTCAATAGTTCCTTTACAGGTGATTTGATTGCTGGGCTCAACATAAAAGTCTTTCATAATTATTATCTCCTATTGTTTTTAACGTATTGGCGAAGAACTTCCAGAGACTCTTTCCCATCTATATGATAAGGACACTCTCTATTCCGTTGCTCCACTATCTTTTTCTCAAACTCTTCATAGTTGGTACAAAAGTTTACTTCAGGGGACAGCTCTATGGGCACTTGGAAATACACACAGACGTCAACACCCACCTGGCGCTCTTTATAGAAAGCACAATCTTTACATTGCTTGCAAACATAAAAACCTTCCTTTCTCATTGCTGCCTTACCTCCTTGTTTCTTATACTTATATTATACCATGTTTCTCCAAAAAAGTAAACTGTTTTAAGCAAAGTTTTTATAAAAAAATTATCGGATAATTTACAACCCGATAATTATATTTAATCCCCCTTGGAATACTTGTAGTAATCTCCTACTTCATATTTGTCGAAGGTTTCTTGCTCTACTCGAAGTGACGTACTATAGATAACGTTCCCTGCTTCATCATAGCGCTCCAGCGACAGTATGTACTTTGCAGGTTCTTCTTCAGGAACATGCATCGCCGGAATACTTATTTTTTTAGTGACGTAACCTTCAACAGGATCCGACTTCGTCGATGTATTCAGCAGCGTGCATGACAATACTCCGACACAGACTGCTAGAAGAATCACTAAGACTATCACAATTACAGCTGGAGCTGGCTTCATCTTACTATCCTCCATGTCGGTAGTTGTACACCAGACTTAAATACCGAATCATGCCGATGATGAAAGCGAGCGCGTTTAAGAACACTAACAAAACGTACCAGGCCGGCGCAGTTGAAAGAAATGCCGAATAAAGGAATATCATAGTGGATATGCCCCAGACGCTTACTCCGATTCCGAAACCGATTACTTTGTTCTTTGTCGCCAGACGAATCTTCTTCATGTTACTCCGCTACTTCTAACCGTACTTCTACAACAGTAGCGATGTCTTTCTTGTACGTACTGATCTTATTAGATTCACTCAGTGCTTTTAGTGCGGCGTTTCTACCGGCGTAGATCTGAGCGCTGCCGATTCGCTTGCACCAAGGATCCGATCTGCCACGAGCACAACCGCGAAAATAGTATGTCTCGCTGGTGTCGTTCTTCAGTCTGATAATGTATCCAGTTTCTATCATTTGTTGCTACTCCTTAGTCTAAATATGGCTGGTGAGAATATCCTTCCGATGTAATGAGGTACAGCGGATACTCTGAATCTGGTCTGCCTTCCTCTCCCCACAGTTTTCTACGAGGATGCCACGACAGACAGACGATGTATCCGTCCGGATCTGGTTCGATACTCTCAGCAACAGTGTCGTAGAAGAAGACTCTCTGCCCCTCCAAGTCCGGTCTGTCCAACATGGGATTACCGCAGCAGTGATAAACCGGCGCGATTAGCTTACAGTACTGAACGATCACTCTCGACTTACTGACCTCAACAACAGTAACCGGACGCTTAACCATGTTGATGTACGAATTACTGGTGAACTGTCTAAGGTAACCTTGATCCCCGACTTTGATGTCTGACTTTTCCATATTAGTCCCCCATTATTTTTAGGCTTACTTCTTTATAATATACGGTGATGTCGACGGTTCTCTCCATATTATTTATGGTCAATGACAATTCGCCGTCTCCGTCCCAACCGCATACTTCAACTCCGCACTGGGAAAACCTAGTCTCGAACAACTCGGCGTCTTGCTTCATCAAGATGTCTGTTAATGCGTCGACTTCCTCTTGGTTGAAACAAACAACATTGCTCGGTATGATTTCGATGTCTTCCGATTTGTTAGCGTCTTCGATGTGACGCTCAACAGTGTACATACTACTATTCTTGATTTCCATAGCTTACCGCCTCCTTGTCTATTTTACACAGGTCAATAAGACCTTGCATTCGCTGAATGTGGATAATACAACCTATACTATCACAGCGTGACATGTCAATATCAAACTGTGCGCCCTCAACTAAGGACTCATAGTCGTCTTTTCCCTTGAAGAAATATTCGAAGGCCTCTTTGAATTCAACCTCGAATGAATCATTCTCGTTTATATTTAACGTCATACTTACCTCCTGTAAATCCTTATCTTTTATAAACTCTGATGTGGCTTATCATAGCGTTGTTTATAAGCCAACCGTGGGCTACACCCAAATCATTCTTTTGATTTTGCATGTTTTCAGATAACGCAATAATGTATGTATTAAGAGTGCTTTCTGCTACTCTTAATCTTATGGGATTGTTATTCCCTACCATATATATCTTAATGAGCCTCTTCTTTTCTCTTTTCATATTATGCCTCCTTATATTCTACATATATATTATAACATGTTTTGAAAAAAAAGTAAACCCTTTTTCACAAAAAGATTTACTTTTTTTTCTTATTTCCAACTGTTTTTATCTGGCTACTTTTTGCTGGTAAAACACTCGTCAATGCCATCGGTCTGATAGACTACCACATTAGTATCTACGTCGTCTTCCGGCATATAAACTACTTCTGCAACGATGCCTGGTTCTTGTGCGTAACTCCAAGCTTTTAGTGCCGACTCTTCCTCTAAGAAGCATGCAAGCTCAGGCTGAAGCTCGTCAAAATTAGGTCCGACAAATACAACATAATCCGCACTAGTTTGTTTCATTTCTTGCCTCCTTATTTCTTACTCGTCTTAGTTTAATCTTCTACCGCACATTGGGCAATAGTTGATAATGCACCTTGCTTCGTCTTCCCCGATAGCGGATAGATAATAATAATCATTTTTATCAATGCCCATATATAATCCGGTCAACGAGCCATAACCAATGACAGTGCTATGGTCAAAGTCGCAATCACGCTTCTTTTCTTCTTTGCTCCACTTTCTTTGGTTGCAATATTCACACATTTTTGTGCCTCCCTATCTCTTACTTTTTCCAGACCCAATGGTCGGAGATTTCATTCCGTCTGAAAGCCCACTCTTCCAGTACATCCATATTCCGGTCAACCTTACGGATGTATCCGGAACCGATATCCTCATACCAGTTTGTGGTCCTCGAAATGACCTCTACGGCTTCGTCAAAGTCTTCAGTGATAAATATATCGATGTTTCCTGTTTCGCTTATCGAATGACTTACGATGTAATAATACTTTTCCATTTCTTACCTCCTAACAAATAGTGTTTTGTAATAGTGCGTCGTTCGCTTTCAAACAGGCGGTAGTAAGTTTGTCGCAACTTACTTCAAGTGCTCTGACGATTAAGTTTCTGCCCGCCATAGTGGTCTGATAGTAGTAGGGATTTCTTCCGGGAAGTCCGTTAGATACTGTCATTTCCAGTCTTTGGAGATAGCCGGCTCTGCACAAGTCTCTGAGCTGATGACACAAAGGATTTCTGACTTCGTAGATTTGCTGTGCGGTTTGTGGCTCTAAACACTTTGCCAACACTTTAATATAAGTGCGTTCGCATTTAGGATGCGAGAAGGTGGAGGCGGTTTCCAGTCCAAACTTATTTCCGCAGAAAAGCGGTGCTTCAACAACAACAGTTTTTAAGGTTCTCATTTTTGGTTCCTCCTACTATTTAATGATTTCGCCGGTGTTGATGTCATAAATACCAGTCGTGTCGTATACTGAGTGCAGTACAACCGCATTTGCACAGTTCCAACGCAGCGGGTCCTGTTGGTAAATAATGGCCACTTCACCTTTGTTCAAACTTTCTTTTATTTGTTGTTCTTCCTCAATGTCTAAGAGGCCATCAACATACAATACTTTTGCTACCTTATAAATGCTTGCCATCTTTATTTACCTCCGTTTGTTTATACTTATATTATAACATGTTTTAAGAAAAAAGTAAACCCTTTTTAGCAAAAAGATTTACTTTTTTGATATTTTTTTATGTTCAGCCTTCATACTCTTCCAGATATTTATAAATAAATGCCTGACCGGGACTGAAAATATCTAGTTCTTCGGTAAAACCACACTCATACTCATCATAGTAGCAGTTAACTACTTTAAGCATATAGTCATCATCTGTCTCATATACTTCCCAAGACCAGTCTCCTGACCACCGAGGGAATTGATCTAAGAGGTCTCTGAGGTCGTCGGGTGTACAACCCTCCCAATCAATCAATTTTTCAATCGCATTCCAACAGTCTCTAATGTGGTTATACATTTTTTAGCCCTCCCTAATCTTCGTAGTGATATTCGTCGATGTCGCCCATCAAATACAGTACCGATATGGGGCGACAGGACATGTCGGGGTAGTAGTCAAACCCACGCATACACAGATAGTCTGCGTCATACTCATACATATGAATTTTTACGGACCAGTCGTCATATAGTTCCATACTCTCATAGTAGTCGAAGGGTTTTGCGTCGAACACTTCACCACATCTTCTGTCAAACTCGTCCGGGTCTAATATACTTCTTCTCATTGTTTGTACCTCCATTTATCCTCTATATATATTATAACACATTTTGATTAAAATGTAAATAGTTTTTAACAAAAAAGTTTATTAACTTTTCTTAATAAAAGAAGAGAGTGTTAAACTCTCTTCTTAAATACCGTAAGTGTCTTTGAGGTACTTGTTTAACCATTCTTCTTTATAGGTTTCGTCGTCGTCGAACCGGTCAAACAAGTCTTGTTCTACATCGTCGGGGTCACAACCAGTATAGTCTGGATCATGGTCGATGATATACTGGATTAGGTCGACCCAGTCGGAACAACCGTCGGTGACCAAGATACAATCCGAATAGTCAGGTTCTATCTCATCGTAAATCCGAACAAGTAAGTCGTACACCGGATTACTGTCATCACCCAGATATTCAAAGGTATCAGTCTCTTCAAGTCCGGTAACCAACATTCTGTATTCGTCTTTTGTGAGGTCAACTTCTTGACATTGAAACGAATGACAATCGTCCGGACCGTACTCTAGAAAACTTATCAGGTTCGACTTTAAGTTCTCTAGTATCTTAGGTTTACTGGTAGACATCTTGTAGACTTGAAACCATTCATCATTTTCGTATCTGTCGTATGTAATATAAACCTTCATAATAGTTCCTCCATTTATTCTATATATATATTATAGCATAAAAAATGGTTTTTGTAAACCCTTTTTAATAAACTTTTTTATTTTTTTCAAATATTTTTTAGCCTACCCTCCCTCTTAGATACGAATGAAGTCGTACTGGTCTTTTATTCTGGAAGCGAAGTATTTGCCGACGGACGCAGCCGCAAGCATTTCAAGAATGGTTTCGGGCGCGACGTCGGCGTAGACGTAGGTTTCGCCGGAAACAAACTTGACAATCAACAGACTATTGCTGTACTTGATTGCCTTAATGTAAGACGACTCAACATTGATGTATCCATCTTTGACGCCGGATTGTGCTTTCTTTTCTTGTTTCGTTTCGTCGATGTAGGTTAAGATTCCGTAAAGTTCCATAGGTTTTATCCTCCTGATTTATTTTGTAATTATATTATAACATATTTTTTGTCATTTGTAAGCTATTTTTAAGCAAGTTTTCAAAAATTTTTTTCAAGAAGTTCGAATGCATAACCATCTTGGGTGGTGTACTTAATACGCTTAATCCCGCACGATTTAATAATAGACATGCACCGCGGACACGGTCTCGCCATAGCCAACTGATTTAATTTGTTCCGTCTAAACATGTAGAGTGTCGCGCGAGTGAGATCTATCTTCTGGTGAATTAGTGGAAGTAGTGCGTCGATTTCTGCATGTCTACATCCGGCAGATTCCTCATTGAAGAACTTCTTATCCAGTCTGGCTTGCATACCATGAGTGATAGTAGCACTGTTGTGCCCAGTGCTTATCACATGATGATTGTTCACAATGACGCACCCCAATTTATATCTGTGGTCCGACTGTTCGCTGACGTTGGACGCAAGTCTGAAGTACGATCGGTCTTTCTTACTTATTTCCATACTTACCTCTATGTTGCCTGTAATCAAGGCGTTTCAGTAATCCATCTATTGCGCTGACTGTCGTAGCTAGCGTAGAATAAACTTCAGATAAATCGCTAAGTAGCCTCTGCAGTTCAGCAGGCCCATACCTACTCACTACCGTTCCTATCTTGGTAACGGTCAGCTCAACCCGCCCGTCGAACCAGATAGTAATCATTCCACCGGCAAGTCTCTTATCTACCATAAAAATCCTCTTACCTTGGTCGGTAACAAACCCCAAGTCTTTAATGGTCTTTTGGAACTCCTCACTTTGGAATTGGTCTTCGGTAATAAACATTGACATAATAGCCTCCTAGTTAATCTTTATACTTATATTATATCATGTTTCCGACGATTTGTAAACCCTTTTTAATAAAAAAGTTAAAAAAAGATGCAACGCAAATGTTGCATCTACGAAAGTAGATCTAAATCCTGATCTTTTCACACTAAATTTAGTGTATGAATGTCTGCATGCGAATTCGCATGCAAACGCATGTAGCTCGCATGCGAAAATGCTATGTCCTACTACGTTTAACTATCTTAGTTAAGTTTGCCTCTTGCATAAATCTGCGAACTTTCGGATTGTTGATTTCCGGTGGTAGTGTGTCATAGCATTTATAAGAAACATCTCCGTATGTCCTTTCTTCAAAGGGCTTTAATTTACGCATTATGTCCATATCTGGTACTCACCCAGATGGCATAGTTGCTGGGTTGAAAATATAATAGTAAATGCCGTAAGGATCCTCTAATTTGTAGGTATCCATTCCTATACCCTTTTGTCATGTTGGGTCGGTTAATCTTAAACCGACTACTTTATAAGGAGGCTTGAAGCTACCATTCTTAATATGCTTACATGTCGCTACGCCTTTCCATTGCCCGCCATAGCTAGACGATAATATCTCATTTAACTTAACGATGATCTGGTTTCTGTCTGCATCTACCAGCATTACAAAGCCAGCTAATCCTGGAATACTGTAAAGAAAATTATTAGCTTCATCTTCCTTTACTTCCAGGTCTCTAGTATTTAAGATTTCTTGCGACAGCTTTGCTAAAACTCTGGCAGTAACATCACAGCACTCTATAGATCCTATCTTATTGACAGACTCACCGACTGAAAGTGCAACGCCTGCGGGAACTTCTCCTGTGTTGATCTCCTCTAATGTAATCTCATAGGAATGCTTATCTGCAGCTCCCCTGGTCTTAGTCATTAGCACAGCAGAAATGCCATGAAATTTTTCTGAATCTCTCCTAACAAAGCAATCCAAGAATGCAATGTTATATGTAGTAATAGTAGAGTCATCAGTATGATTCCACTTTGTACTTGCTTCTATTTTCATTGGTGTAACCGGTCTAAACTCTGCATTGGCGTCAAGCTGTTCTAACCAGTCTGGGCCATATCTTTTGCTCATCGCAGCCGAGATACGTTTCTCTAAGTATTTAATGTTGGTATTCGTTACCTCTGTAACTTTATCTTCCTGCTCCTTGCTTTCAACCGGCAAAGTTCTGTCTTTGGAAAACTGAGCGCCCCATAAAGCTTTAAGCATTTTAATACACTCTGTTTCATATACGCCAACCGGTGTAAAGTTCTTTAGAACTCCGTAAGTACCGCGATTCGCTAAAACTCCATCATCAGTAAATAGTTTCTGAATTACCGGATACTTGTTAATAAAATCCTCTACGACTGTATGCAGCAGCGTAAGCTTGAGAATAGCGTTTTCTTTAGAATAATAACTATTTCAGAATTGCCGGCTGGCTTTGACTTTTTCTTCCTCAGACAATCCAATAAAATTCCGGTCTACTGTATAGCTCTCCGTTAGTTTATTTTCACGTAAATGTCTCTTTGTTATTTTAATCATGTTAATCCTTCCGATGTAGAATCTGTATAATTTAGCACTAACTTTTAGTAGATTATTTTAGATGTATCCGAATTCAGATCGATCGAATATAATGAAAAGAGTCGACCTAATTACTAAGTCGGCCCTTCTCTAAAAAAAGGAGGTACTCTATTTACATTGCAAACCCATTTTTGAAGTCTGCAAGATACTGCGTGGGTATGTGATTGATAATAGAATCAATGTCTTGCTCTTTACCGATTTTGAAGCCGTAATCGTCTATCAGTCCCCAAACGAAACCAAGATTGTCTATGATTTTTTGATTTTTCGATGTTGCTTTATTTTTAAGCGCTTCACAGACTTCCTGGTCAAATCTGATTTGCATACCAATCCCCCACTGATAAGCGAAACCACCTGTCGTCTTTTTCTTGCTGTCGACAACTCTGCGGGTAACGTCACCAAATGTCTTCACAAACCAACTGTCGGCATAATCGGGAAGTTGTGCGGTAATGCTACTGACGTGTTTGGCCATCCAGCCGATGATTTCATATTCTGTGCTCGGCTCTCTGATTTCATAGCGAAGTCTTTCCGGTTTTGCCTTTGCGAGCTTAGCAAGTGCTTTTGCTTTTCTCGCCTCGTTCTTCAGTTCTTCGCGTTTCTTCTTCTCTTCTTCAAGACGTTTGGCTTCATCGGCCTTAAGCTTAAACTGTATTTGATTGAGTTGTTGCAGTCTCATATCTTCACACGTAGTAGCGATGCCGAGAATGTCTACTACAATGTCTTCCCTCTCAAAGCCTGCGTTCTTGTTGTTGTATATCGTCTTCAAGTCAAAGCTTTTTACTCCGTCTTCAAACTCTACGACAACTGTCAAACCATAGTGGGCCATAACACCGTAAAGGCCTGCGCCTTCATTGTGAGACACCTTGGTCTCTATGATGTTACCTACACCATATTTTTTATGCTCGACTTTTGTGTTGAGCAACTGATTTCCGGTATGAATAAGATTGTTGATTGCTTCGTTAATATCATTGTAGAACATTTTTGTACCTCCGTTCTGTTCTTTATTCTACATATATTATAACATGTTTTTCAAGATTTGTAAACCCTTTTTAGCAAAATTTTTTAAGATTTTATTTTTATTTCTTCAAAAGGGCTAATGCAAGGCCTCTGTCTTTTATGTCCGCGGGATAAGTCAATACCTTTTCTACAAACGCTTGAAACGTAATTTTACCTTCAAGATAGCTGTTAGCAAGTGCTTCAACCTCTTTCATTTTTTCATTATCCATTTTTTTACCTCCTTACCAATTAGCTTGATTTTTGAATGTGCGTCTGTTGTAAACCCTTTTGTTCGGTATTACGTGCGCAACGCATCTATTATTATGGATACGCGCGAGGCGTTCTTCAGGCGTTTCCTTTACCTTGTCCATAACAGTTACGTTCAATTTTATTGTCATTGCTTTCATTGTTATTTACCTCGCTCATTCTTTATACTTATATTATAACACATTTAAGAAAAAAAGTAAACTGTTTTAGCTTACTTTTTTTAACTTTTTTTATTTATTCTTGTTCCTCGTCTTCGAACGGATCCGGCCACTCATCATCCTCTGAATATAGTCTGTCCGGGTAGTCGTCGTCAGGCCAGTCGTTATAATCATCATTGGGCTCTTCATCATCTCCAGTCCAAATAGTAACTGGCCAGTCTCTAGTGCCATCATCGATAGTAAATGTACCGTTATCAAACTCCATGCCAATTTCTTGCTCGCCTTCAATGATATAGTACCCGTTATCCCAAAGCTTCATCTGATTAAACTTTTGCTCGTCGATGATTTCTAGTGGCATAACAGCGATGCAACCGCTGTCAACCATGAACACTACGTCTACGTTACTGTCGTACCCTCCGTCGCCGTAGGCGGTTGAGTGCGACATCATGTCCATCGTTACACCGTTGGCGGTAATGGAACACACACCGTCACCAAGGTCAGTGCCAGCTAGCCACTGATCGTAGACGTCATCTGCCAGTACGTAGCAGGGATCACAAACAATCGCACCAGATTTCGTTTTAATTTTATAGTGACTCATTTCTATTTATCCTCCTTTAACAATTCGTTTCTTTTATTTTCTGTGGTGCCTTTCGGTAAAAACCCCTCGGCTTCCATCTGTTTCATATACTCGACTGCCATTCCGAACATCGCTTTTCTGAACTCTTCGTAGGTTTCACAAACTGAAACGATTTGAATGACTTCAAACAAAACCTGTTGTTTTAGAAGGTCGTCGTGTTTCTGTTGATTTTTTAGAATGTCTTGCACCGCTTGATTTAGTGCTGCTGAACCTTTCGCCATATCTATGTCTCCTTTCTTTATATTTTCTTTGGTGCTTGTTTTGAAAATGCCACAATATCGGAATAGAAAAAGCTACCACTCCAATAATTACTCCTGTCATCCGGTCTATCTTCATACATATAGTTATAGACTGTCTTCAGGACTTCCAAATCAGCCAATAATTCCTCTAATTTCTCGTCAGTGAGTTTGTGCAAGTGGTAACCGTCCCATTTGCTCCAGAACTTGAATGCGAAGCTATTTTGAGACAGTAATTCCTGTTGTGCTTGTCCGCAAATACTATAATCCTTCTTATTCCTGCAAAACTTATTTGCTGACGTAGTAAAGTAAGGAGAATCATTATCACCCAGCGTATAATACGCAACGTTAAACATAATCAACTTGGAAATCTGAAATACTGCTTTGAACTCTCTTTGCATTTTAGCCTCCTGCTTAATTCCACGGAACTAATCTGTAACCAGCCAGTCTTCTTTCCGGTATATGTTCTTTCAACCAAGCTACTGCGCCCTCTCGCGTATTGTACAACTCAGTGTAAGTTCCGTCAAAAAACAGAACAACCCAATAGGACTTATTATCTTCTGTCATATTTTACCTCCTTAACTGTTATAATTATATTATAACATGTTTTTCTTAATTTGTAAACTGTTTTTAGGCAATTTATTAAAAAAATAATCCCTCGGAAACCACGCCGAGGGACAGATGTTTTTTGCTCCTAAATAGCGACCGCTCAAAAAAACAGAAAGTCTTTAAGGAGGTAAAACCACAAATCTGTGGGCGACTTTCTCAAAACAAATTATTCCGGGAGCGAGTTCCCGGCAGGAGGTACGCGACCGCTCCGAAACCCTATGGAGCATGGAGGTCAAAGGAGGTACGTCGGGGAAATATTTTTCTTTCGTTCTAGTTCTCTCTCACACACGGCGTCGAACATCGGCGGCGCCGTAATTTTTCCATTTAATCGTTCGTAGGTCGGCGCTTCTTCCCACGCGCCGTTGCTCTTCGTTATCCCCGACTATTATATTATACGATATTAGATTGTATTTTTCCTAACTATATAACACACTTTTTTCAAAAAGTAATGTTTTCCTTTCAACTTCGTTAAGTGCTAGCTCAAGCTCGATTTGTTCTTTCTTGAGCGTAATCCAATATTCCGTATCTACCTTATTTAGTAAATCGTTGTATACGCCTGCGTCGTCAAGCTCATGGTCTAACAAGTCCAGTCTGTCTTGAATGCTCTGGATCTCACCCTGAATCTTTTTAATCTGGGTGAGATCCTCTACATAGTTTATTAGTTTAGTTTGTTCTGCGTTCATTATTTCTTCTTAGTCTTAGACGCTTTTGCATTCTTAGCAGCTTCCGCCGCTGCTTCGGCTACTCTGGCAGCTTCTTTCTTTGCCTTACGCTCTGCTTGCTTAGCCTTACGTTTGTCGGTAACGTTCAAACTGGAAACGTATTTTCTGAAGGCGGTCTTAGAACCGAACATTTTTTCCATGACAGCCAACGCTACGCCGACGTTAATGTCGAACTTGTCGCCACTAGCGCACTTAGTCGTGACATGGGTCAAGTCTTCGAAAATAACAGTTACCTGTTCTTTTCCGGGTTCGTCTTTGTATTCGATATGTC
>Ga0310786_10005762_pt1 | contig 16692 bp, 14 predicted proteins | sample AusTroGonzalo_MG_FD_203881 | JGI IMG/M metagenome (GOLD analysis project Ga0310786, IMG submission 203881) | Bovine rumen microbial communities from tropical cattle in Woodstock, Queensland, Australia - Gonzalo_03 (v2) (version 2) | ecosystem: Host-associated > Mammals > Digestive system >... | reverse complement strand
AAGGTTAAGTCGTAACAAGGTATCTGTAGGGGAACCTGCAGATGGATCACCTCCTACGCAGGGATGGGGTTCGCCCCATCCCTCTCAAAATCAAGCGTAACAATTGCAAGGAAATCGTAAAGGATTTCCCGCAATTCCGTGGCAGCTTACCATGCACTAAACGTAGCATCGAACGTCACTTCATTGTTTCTAAGGTTGTTCTATGACGGTAATCGTTTACACATCTCACACCGGTTCGACCAAGAAGTATGCAGAGATCCTCTCTTCCAGAACCGGGCTCAGATGTTTTTCCGTCAAGGATGAAATCCCTGATAACGAATCTATCATCTTCATGGGATGGCTCAGCGGCCCTCGTATCAAAGGCCTTGACAGGATCGATCCGCACAGGCTCATAGCCGTTGTGTCCGTATCCCTTTCCGATCCTCCCGAGTTCGGATGGAACAAGGTGAAGGATGTGAACCATATCTCCTGTGCGTTCTTCCATCTTCTCGGCTGGATCGACCGTTCAAAGCTTCACATACACGAGAAGATCCTCTTCGCTTTCATATGTGCCAGCTATAAGCTCAAAGGCCTCGATTCAACCACCAGCCCGCTGTTCGACGCCATGATGGAAGGCGGCAGTTTCTTCGACGAATCCGCTTTGGATCCTGTATGCGATTTCGCATCCAAGCATCTGTGAAAAGGGATGGTAGTCCTGTCCGGGTTCGAACCGGAGTCGCCGGCTCCAAAGGCCGGCATGATTGACCACTACACTACAGGACTATGTGTGCCTGGATGCGATTTAGTTATTACAATTTTCCGAGCAGATATGTGGATCTGCAATCGGTTATCTCCACATCCACGAATGTGCCCAGAGGGATCTGCTCCCTGATGACTACCGGCCTGTAGTAATCGGTGCGGACTATCGTCCCTTCCTTGCCGGTCTCAGTGGCCAAAGCCTTGAACCTTCTTCCCACCAGCCTCTTGTTGACGTCATATTCAACGCTGTTCTTCAGATCGGTGAGTTCGGTGGATCTCTCCTTGAGGATCCTTCCGTGCAGCTGTTCCATCCCTGCGGCCTCCGTGCCGGGTCTGGAGGAGAATCTGGTGATGTTGAGGGTATCCGCATGGAGGTCCCTTATCAGCTGCTTGGTGGCTTCGTGATCCTCGTCGGTCTCACCGGGGAATCCGGTGATGATATCCGTAGCAATGCTTATGTCTGGCACATTCTCACGAAGGATGTCTATGAGCTCCATGAAGGATGCTGCTATGTACCCTCTGTTCATCCTTTTCAGAACGGAATCGCTCCCGCTCTGCACAGGGATGTGAAGGAATCTGTACAGGCGTCCGTCATCCATGTTCGATATGAGCCCGTCTATGATCTTCTTCAGATGATTGGGATTCATCATCCCTATTCTGACGCGGTATTCGCCTTCCTTCGTCAGCATCGAATCGATAAGTTTCGGGAGATCTGTGTGCAGATCCACTCCGTAGCATGCGGTATCCTGGGCGGTTATCAGGATCTCCTTGGCCCCGGAATCCACCATAGCATCGAACTCTCTCTTCAGATCATCGGCCGGATAGCTCATGAGCTTCCCGCGGGCGAACTTCGTGATGCAGTATGTGCAGTTCCCCAGGCATCCCTGGGCAATCGGCAGGATTGCATCGGTCCCCTGTATAAGGGATCTGGGCGGACCGGCCACACCGTATTTCTCCGCCACCATATCCGAGAATGAATCGTACTCCCTCGGTGGGAGTATGATGGAATCAGGCAGACGGATCTCGACCCTCTTGGGCTGGACCTTGGCCATGCATCCGGTGACGATGACTTTCTTACCCATCCTCTTGAGCTCGCCTATGCGCTCGAGCATATGCTTCTCCGTGGTCTCCACCACGGTGCAGGTATTCAGGATGACTATGTCCGCATCGGATGCGGAATCGGCTTCCTCGTATCCCAACGATGCCATATCGCGGGAGAGCCTGCGGCCCTCACCGTAGTTCATAGTGCATCCGTAGGATTCGACGAAATATCTCATCAGCGTGTGCAGGGTTCCGTGGTAGGCATCGCGAACGCCGTCTTGGCCGAGATCTTGGTGATCTTGGCGTGTACAGTGGCGCCCTTCACGGTGCCGGGGACCACTATGAGGTAGTCGAAGATCTTTCCGACACCGTCGCCCTTCTTTCCGACGTCGGTGATGGTGATCTCGATGATGTCCCCTTCCCTGATGGTGTTGGCGGTGTCGGCCTTGACAGATTTCCTGACGGTGATCGGCCTGCGCGCTCCGCATGCCTCGCATTCGAGCATGAGGGTCCTTCCGTCCTTCACCATCTTTGTGTCAGGCAGTCCGCATTCAGAACAAATGACGTAAGTCTCGGTGTACATCTGGATCTTGTCGTTGATCTGCTGGGGGCTGATCTTGGCCTTGAAAACGGCCCTGCGGCCCTCGATGTTACCGGGTGTACCGAGCTCCTTTAGCATGAACTGAAGGAGGTGCTGCGGATCCCTCCTGAGCTTGTCGGTGATGTCTATGAAGTTCCTGAGCACTGTGATCTTCCCTTCCTGGAGGACATCCATCTCGGGGAGTTCGAACCTTTCGTGGCTCTCGATTGTTTCGGGACATGCGATCTTCGCCCTGTCCAACAATGCCAGATAATCATCTTCAGCGGACATTCTATACACCTGTTTTGGGCATAAAGGTCGTATTTATAAAGGTTTACGTGCGCGCACGCAATTGTGGGAGTCTTAACGGTCTTGAAAACTGTCGGCAAGTTTTAGAGTAAAGAGCGACATATGGGTGCCGCGTGATTAACATGGGGGACAAGAAGGATATTGCCGATATGAGTTTCGAAGAGTTCTTTTCCGAATCCAAGGTCAAGGGGGAGAGGGATGCTGAGCGCAAGAACGCAGCGAAAGCTACCCAGGAAAAACCCGCAGCCGCCCGCGGATTCATCGGGGCTACTCCGAAGATCAACTTCAACAACGGCAAGTTCCTGCTCTACATCCCCAGATACAAAGGGCTGGAGAACGATCGCTTCCAGGTCGCCGTCGAATCAGGCGACAGCGTCGTCCCCATGAACCGCATAGAATCGGTGAAGCAGGGCCAGTCGAGGGTCACACGCCCCACGACGGTGGATCTCACGCCCGCATCCGTCACCCCCATGGATGATTTCACCGTGACAATCGACGGCGAGAAGGCATTCGTCAACAAGGCCAGACCTATATCCTTCTACAACAGCGTAGGTTCACCCGTGATCAGGCCCATCGGGGAGGTCACGGCAGTCACCAGGGCAGGCGCGGAGCTCAAGCTCTTCAAGGCGGAGATCCTCGAGTCCGTGGTGAAGAACGGCCTGTCCGTCTTCAAGCTCAATGTGCAGGTCTCGGGAACCGCGAAGGTCGATGAGAACGCATCCGCTTCAGTGGAGCCTGCAGAGGAACCATCAAAGGAGGTTCCGGCAGCATCTCAGGAGACCAAGGAGGAGCCCAAGAAGAAGGCTCCCAAGAAGGTCGCCGTCAAAGGCGAGATCGCACTGTCCCAGTCATTCAACGATGCTGACATCGTCTACGAGGGAGAGAGGCTCCCGCTGTACACGAGTCTTCCTATACTGACCGTTTCCGTCAAAGGATGCGAGCCCGCAGACTGCACCGTGGTCGTAGAGGGCAAGGACGGGGAGTTATCCCGCGGCCCGGCAGTGGCCCAGATGTACGTGGACACGGTCGATTACGCCGGTCCCGTGGCTGTCACCTTGGAGAAAGGGGCCAAGAAGCTCGCCAAGGCCAGCTACTTCATCCTTCCGGGATTCGAGTGCGAATTCTCCGGTAAGGGCGACATCACCGAAGACACGACCATAAGGTACAAGCTTTTCGGTCAGGGAGGGTCTGTGGACGCCGCGACCGAGGATCCGTATTCCTTCGAGCACGACGGCATGAAGTTCAAGATCATGTGGATCCTGCCCGTCGTGACATACGACATCGGAGAAGGTCCCGAACCCTTCGACGTCGTGGACATCGATGTGCTGAAGCTCGGCGAGAAGATGACCGTGACGGTCAAAGGCGCCAGGAAGAAAGCTCTGTTCTTCGGCGGAGCATCCGGAAAGAAGAAGGACGTCACTCCCGATTGGGAAGGGGACTCGTACGACATCGATCTCGCCCCTATACGCGAGGAGATATTCGCCGCACCCTCATCCACGTTCTGCCTTTACATCACCGTCAATTCGTTCCCCAACAGGAAGTTCATGACGATCAAGAACCCGGTCAGGGTCAAGGCGCGCTTCGAGGACGGGTGCATAATGGCCGACATCGATCCGTCGGTAAAGGACTGCATCTGCCGTCTCTACAAGATAGACAAGTCGGTCGAGGACGTGCCGATCTCGGCCGAGAATCCCAATGTACCAGTACCTGCAGATGTCATCGAGGCGGAGGTCATCGAGATGCACGCGGGCAACCCCCGCACCATCGTACCTGTGACCGTCCGTCAGCTACCTTTCCTGTTCAGGGACTCCATGGGCGACAAATGGATGTACGTCTCTAAGACGAAGCGCATCCCGCTGCCCGACGAGCTGTACAAGGACGGAAAGCCGGACGCGCCATCCATCAGGTCATGGCATGAGAGGATCGTCAGGATGAATCCGGAGCTCAAAGGGGTCACGTCGGAGATGATCCTCAAGGCCTTCGACGAGTCCATCTGATCCTGTGATTTACTGTATCTGGCACAGTTGAAAATCAGCATCATATCGGGTTCTCGGACCGGACGGTTCGGACCTGTATGAGGAACGAAGGGCGAAGCCGCGGATCCGGGGACGGATCAGAGGGTCCGTCCACAGCCCTTCCGAGCGGCCCGGACGCGCCCGATTTTTTTATATACGATTTTGGGTTACGCTCTTTGTCCTATTCTTCTATAAAGAAGAAAAGAGGGCTTCACGATCATTGGAATCTCAGGGATTCTGAAGGTGAAAATATGGGAAATGGTTTATACACCGCAAGAAAAATGAAGACGGACCGTCAGAAGTTCCGCTGGTTGGACAGGGGATACAAGAAGAGGGTCCTGAAGCTCAGGGAGAAGTCCGATCCTCTCGAGGGATCCGCCCAGGGCCGTGGAATCGTATTGGAGAAGGTCGGAATCGAGGCTAAGCAGCCCAACTCCGCCATCCGTAAGTGCGTAAAAGTCCAGCTCATCAAGAACGGACGTCAGATCACAGCATTCGCTGTGGGAGACGGTGCGATCAACTTCATCGATGAGCATGACGAGGTTATGATCGAAGGTATCGGAGGAAGGATGGGTAGGTCCTACGGAGATATCCCCGGAGTCCGTTACAAAGTGATCAAGGTCAACAACGTGTCCCTCGACGAGATGGTCAGAGGAAGGATCGACAAGCCGGTCAGGTGAGTATCATGGCAGACGAAATCATCGCTACAAAGGCACTCATGTTCGGCAAGTACGATTCCTCCGAGGTCGTCGTCAACGACGGAGGACTCGCAAAGTACATCGACCTGACCCCCACCAACGTGCCCCACTCCGGTGGAAAGCACGCCAACAGGTGGTTCGGAAAGTCCAAGCTCAGCATCGTCGAGAGGCTCATCAACAACATCATGAGGACCGAGAAGTACACCGGAAAGAAGATGAAGGCGTACAAGGCGGTCTCCCAGGCCTTCGACATCGTTGCAGCCAAGACCAAGAAGAACCCTATCCAGGTACTCGTCGAGGCACTCGAGAACGCAGCACCCCGTGAGGAGGTCACAAGGCTCCAGTTCGGAGGAATCTCCGTCCCCAAGGCCGTCGATGTGTCCCCCCAGAGGAGGCTCGACATCGCTCTCCGCAACCTCAGTTCCGGAGTCGTCAACGCCTCGTCCAAGAACAAGAAGCCTATCTACGAATGCCTCGCAGACGAGATCATGCTCGCTGCGAAAGGGGACATGACATCGTTCTCGGTCGCCAAGAAAGAGGAGATCGAGAGGGTCGCTCAGTCCGCTAGGTGATCCCACAGGTGAGTGAACATGGGACGCAGAGAAGACAACGCGAAGAAAGCAGTAGAGCTGATGAAGGACCAGACCCTCATCAGGAACCTCGGAACCGCAGCTCATATCGACCACGGAAAGACCACCTTCTCCGACAACCTGATCGCAGGTGCCGGAATGATGTCCTCCGAGACCGCAGGAGAGCAGCGTCTGCTTGACTACGACGAGCAGGAGGCAGCAAGGGGAATCACCATCAACGCCGCATCCGCAGCTATGGTCGTTCCTTACAAGGACCCCAAGACCGGAGCCCAGCTCCACTACCTGGTCAACCTCATCGATACTCCCGGTCACGTCGACTTCGGAGGAGACGTCACCAGGGCAATGAGGGCTCTGGACGGAGTTTACATCCTGTGCTGTGCTGTCGAGGGAATCATGCCCCAGACAGAGACCGTTATCAGGCAGGCCATGAAAGAGCGTGTAAGGCCTATGCTGTTCATCAACAAGGTCGACAGGGCCATCGTCGAGCAGCAGCTCACACCTCAGATGATGATCGACAAGTTCTCGAAGATCATCACACAGTTCAACCAGAAGATCATGGACGTGCTGCCCGCACCCCTCAACAAGGAGTGGCAGGTCAGCCTTCAGGACGGAACGGTCGCACTGGGATCCGCCTACAACAACTGGGCAGTTTCCATCCCCTACCTCAGCAGGCCTGAGGTCACCAAGAGGGCCATCGACCTCTGTCCCGATCTCAAGGACAAGCTCGCAGGCAAGCCCTTCAACCTCAACACAGTCTTCGACCTGTGCTCGCAGGAGGGCGGACAGGAGAAGCTCGCCAAGATCATCCCCATCGCAGATGTCGCATTGGAGATGGCCATCAACCACATCCCCAACCCGACTGTCGCACAGAAGGTCCGTATCCCCACCATCTGGAAGGGAGACCTCAACTCCGACCTTGGAAAGCAGATGCTGAACTGCGACCCCAACGGAGAGGTCGCACTGATGGTCACCAAGATCATCATGGACAAGCAGGCCGGAGAGATCGCTATCGGAAGGCTGTTCTCAGGAACTGTCAAGAAGGGAATGACCCTGTACGTCTCCGGAATGCCCGCGCCCCAGCGTGTCCAGACCGTCGCACTGATGGTCGGAGCAGACAGGACGCCCATCGATGAGTGTAAGGCAGGAAACATCGTCGCAGTCACCGGACTGAAGGATGCGATCGCCGGATCCACAGTATCCACTCTGAAGGACATGGAGCCCTTCGAGAAGATGACCCACTACTCCGAGCCCGTCATCACCAAGGCCATCGAGGCCAAGAGCATGGCGGACCTGCCCAAGCTGGTCGAGGTCCTGAGGGTCATCGCAAAGGCAGACCCCTCGCTGAGCATCGAGATCAACAACGAGACAGGAGAGCACCTCATGTCCGGAATGGGAGAGCTGCACCTGGAGATCACCGAGTACAGGATCGTCAACGAGCAGGGAGTCGACATCATCTCCTCCCCGCCCATCGTCGTGTACCAGGAGTCCGTCAAGGGAGCCAACCCCACCGAGTTCGAGGGTAAGTCACCCAACAAGCACAACAAGTTCTACTTTATCGTAGAGCCTCTGGAGGAGGGCGTCAAAGAGGCCATCCACAGGGGAGACATCGATACTGATGCCAAGATCAAGGACCCCAAGGAGCTCGCCAAGGTACTTGTCGACTGCGGAATGAACGTCGACGAGGCAAAGGGCGTAGTCGCCTTCAAGAACAACAACGTCCTGATCGACTGCACCAAGGGTATCCAGTACCTCCACGAGACCATGGAGCTTGTGAAGCAGGCCTTCGAAGAGGCCATGATGAGAGGACCTCTCGCCAACGAGAAGGTCGCAGGACTGAAGGTCAAGCTCATGGATGCAAAGCTCCACGAGGATACCATCCACAGGGGACCCGCACAGATCATCCCCGCAGTCAGGGACGGTATCTACGGAGCAATGTGCCAGGCAGGAAGAATCCTGCTCGAGCCGATGCAGAAGGTCTTCATCAGCGTTCCCCCCGACTACATGGGAGGAGCAGTCAATCTGATCAACCAGCGCCGCGGTACCATCCTCGAGATGGGACAGGACGGAGCAGATTCCACCGTGACAGCAATCTGTCCTGTGGCCGACATGTTCGGATTCTCATCCGATATCCGTGGAAGCACACAGGGACGTGCCATCTGGTCCATCGAGAACGCTGGATTCGAAAAACTCGTGCCCGAACTGCAGAAGAAAGTCGTGACAGAGATCAGGACCCGTAAGGGACTCAACCCTGAACCCTACGACGACAAGTACTACTCAGGGCTCTAAACCTTTTAATATGAAACTAGTTTACGCATAAAATAAGATTCCATTGGAGGAACATAAATGGCAGAGAAAGAACACATGAATCTGGTCATCATCGGACACGTCGACCACGGAAAATCCACCCTCACAGGAAGGATCCTGCTCGAGACCGGTGCAATCGACCCCCACCTTGTGGAGAAGTACAAGAAAGAGGCAGAGGAGAAGGGAAAGGGATCCTTCTACTTCGCATGGGTCATGGATGGACTCAAAGAGGAGAGGGAGAGAGGAGTTACTATCGATGTTGCTCACAAGAAGTTCTACACCGACAAGTTCTACTTCACCGTCATCGACGCCCCCGGACACCGTGACTTCGTCAAGAACATGATCACCGGAACATCCCAGGCAGATGCAGCAATCATCACCTGTTCCGCTATTGAGGGACCCCAGGCACAGACCAAGGAGCACGTCTTCCTTGCAACCACCCTCGGTGTCAAGCAGATCATCGTCGCCATCAACAAGATGGACGCAGTCAAGTACGACGAGGCCAAGTACAACGAGGCCAAAGAGGGAATGATCAAGCTCATGAAGATGGTCGGAGTCAAGACCGATGAAGTCCCCTTCATCCCCGTCTCCGCATACGAGGGAGACAACGTCAAGGTTGCATCCCCCAACACCCCCTGGTACAAGGGACCCACACTCCTGGCAGCACTCGACAACCTCAAGGTTCCCGAGAAGCACACCGAGAAGCCCCTCAGGCTTCCTGTCCAGGATGTCTACACAATCACAGGTATCGGAACCGTCCCCGTCGGACGTGTCGAGACCGGTATCCTCAAGCCCAACATGGATGTCATCTTCAACCCCTCCAACGTGAAGGGAAAGGTCAAGTCCATCGAGATGCACCACGAGCAGCTGCCCCAGGCAGTACCCGGTGACAACGTCGGATTCAACGTCGGTGGAGTCGCCAAGAACGACATCAAGAGGGGAGACGTCGCAGGTCCTCTGGACAACCCGCCTTCCGTCGCAAAGACCTTCACAGCTCAGATCGTCGTCCTGAACCACCCCTCTGTCATCACAGTCGGATACACACCCGTGTTCCACTGCCACACCACCCAGACCGCATGCAGGTTCGTTGAGCTCATCAAGACCATCGACCCCAAGTCTGGACAGGCAAAGCAGGAGCACCCCGACTTCCTGAAGACCGGAGACATCGCAGTCGTCAAGATCGAGCCCACAAAGCCCATGGTCGTCGAGACTGCAAAGGACTTCCCGCCTCTCGGAAGGTTCGCCATCCGTGACATGGGACAGACTGTCGCTGCCGGTATGTGTATCGAAGTCGAAAAGGCTTGAAAGTGATTCTGATGTCACAGCGCGCAAGAATCTCTCTCAGCGGAACCGACCCCGCAAAGGTCGACAGTGTCTGCGCCCAGATCAAGGGAATCTCCCAGAGGACCGGCGTAGACATCCGTGGACCCGTGCCGCTTCCCACAAAGAAGCTGAAGGTTCCGTGCAGGAAGAGTCCTGACGGAGAGGGAAGCGAGACTTGGGATCGCTGGGAGATGCGCATTCACAAGAGACTCATCGACTTGGACGCCGACGAGCGTGCCCTCAGGCAGCTCATGAGGATCCAGGTGCCCGATGGAGTCAACATTGAGATTGTGCTCCGCAGTGCCTGAAACCTAAACTTCAACGAGGGGGTCCGCCCCCTCTTATTTCTCTTCTATTCTTTCTGATTTCCTTGATGTCCCAGACGCTCATTTGATATGTTCCAGCACGTCTGTGGGAAGACCATAAGGTTTAAATCCGATATTCAAATAGGGGGATTCGAAGGGCAGTTAGATCAGCTGGAAGATCGCCTGCTTTGCAAGCAGGAGGTCGTGGGTTCAAATCCCACACTGTCCACTTCCTTTTATCCATTCATATTCAGGGTCCACGACTGTTAACTCATCTGGATCTATGCGTCCGCATGTGCTCGGCGATAGAGCGAATGGTATCCCTCTCCACATCGTACCTGTTCAGGGATTCCATGCCGTATCTCTTCCTGATCGATTCCAGCCTCTCATCCAGTTCCCTATCGTCCTTATCCGTTCCCATTAGAGAATCTAGCGTGGTCTGGCTAGGGTCTGATTTCGTCAGGTTGTACACGTTGATTCCTATGCGCCTGATAGGGCGGAAAGGAAGCTCGTCGAATAGGGACATGGCGATCTCGTGCAACTCGATCGGATCCGCACATCCCTTAACAGACTTGTTCACCGAAAATGTGGTCCTATCCGTATACGAACCCATGATGAAGACGCCGTTCCCTGTCTTATTGTACTTGTCCAGATTGTTGATTATATCCACGCAAATCAGGAACATCACGTCGGACAGGAGCCAGTAGTCATCTACGGTCTTCAGAAAAGTCAGGCTCCTGCTGATGGACTTGGAATCCTCCGGGGGATGCGGCGTTACAACCCTGCTGTCCAGACCTTCGGCCAGGTCCAGGATCCTCTGGGCCTGGGAACCCAGCAGATCCAGGACTTCAGCCTTGTTCTCGCGCACGTCCTTAGGCGTGATCAGACCGATGGAATGGAGTTTCTCGGAAGTCTTCGGACCTATGGAATTAATCTCTCCGATATCGCGATTGTCCATCAGATCCATGAATTCCTGCGGGGACAAGATCTCGAAGTATCCATCAGGTTTCATCTCCTCGCTCCCGGTCTTCGCTGATACCATGTTGTATCCAAGTCCGACGGAGCAACCCATGCCCAGCTCATCCTTGACGCGTCTCTTTATCTCATGCGCGAACCGCCTGGCCTCATCCAAATCCCCGGCGGTCTTGGTGACATCCAGATAGGCTTCGTCCAGCATCACCGGCTGCATGATGTCGGTGTACTCCGACCAGAGGTTGTGAAGTTCCTCCGTAGCCGCACGGTACTTCTTCATGTCCCCGTTGATGAAAACTGCGGTGGGACAGATGCGCTTCGCCTCCGAAACGGAGATGCCCGAGCGCAGGCCGACCTCTCTCGCGGGATAGTTGCAGGTTCCCACGACCTGGATCTGATCCGAGGGGGAGAGCACCACCACAGGCCTGTCTCTGATCGAGGGATTATCCCTCATCTCGACGGATGCGTAGTAGCAGTCCATATCCACGTGGATGATCATACGATCCAAGCAAACCCACCTGCCGAAAGGTAGAGTGTATGTGATGATAATGATTACTGGATGCTCTCAGTTCATCCTTTTTGTTCGTTGCAGAAATGGCTTAAGATGAATTGTCCGGCATCCTCCGGATGCCGGTTTTAGTTTCAGAGTTTGAGTTCGTCTATGCGTGCCTTCAGGATATCGGCAATGCCGTTGTGCATTCCGATCTCTTTGGCATAGTTGAGCTTCTTTCCTCCGCCCAGGTCGCGGGTCCTTGATCCGTCGACTCCCAGTTTGGGCGGGATGTCGGAGGTTGTGTGGCCTCCGGGAGATACGAATACGGGGATGGCCAGAACGTTCTTGCCCTTCTTTATGAGGCAATCGGTGGCCTCTTCCACGGTAGGCGACTGGAACTCGTTGTAGGATGCCATGGCCTCGTATCCTCTCTTAGCAAGGTATCCGACGCACTGATCCACCAATTCGGAACCGGCTGCGTTCCTGCTGCCATGGAATATCAGCATGACCGACGTATCGTCGGGGTTCGCGTTATACTCCTTGCAGACATCGACCAGCACGTTCTCTATGAGCGGGTGATCGGCGAATGTGCCAGTGAATACGATCTCGGCGGATTTGCCGTCCTTCTGGAATACGCCCTTGGCGGTGCCCGGCGCCAGTCCCAGCTCCTTCCTGACGCTGTTGTCGGGCAGGAATCCGGGGAATACGAAAAGAGGTATTGCGATTATGCGTTCCACGCCGTCCGCCAGCATCTTGCCGGCAGCGGCATCGATGGTAGGATCCAGGTGCAGATATCCCTGGTACACTTCCATTCCGGTCATCTCTTTCAGGCGGGCCCCGTTCTTCTCTGCGGAATCGTTGCCCTCCGATTCATGTGCTCCGTGTGCGATGAGCAGTATAGCGGTCTTCATGGCAGCTGCATCTGATTTAACGGTTATAAACATGGATGTATAATCCAAGAGAATCATTATTTGACGTAAGGAAAGGGTTTGGGACCAAACAATCAGGGATATTCGGTCCACTGCACGCGGAGACACGCGGGGGGTTTCTTGCCTTTGGCGACATGATCCTCCACGCATTCGCGGCAGTTCCCGTGTCTGGGACATTTGAGCATCTTGCACGGGCAATCCTCTTTGATTTCTGCCATGAGCGAAATAACGGAACGTGAGGATATAATCGCTATGATGGACGGATTATGGAAAAAATGACCGGCCTTCAGGCCGGTAATTGGTTTCAGTCGAACTTTCCGACCACTGCCTTGATACGCCTGATGCCTGCAGCGGAACTCTCTTCCTTCTTGATCTTGAATCCCTGCAGTTCCCTGGTGTTGGTGACATGGGGCCCGCCGCACATCTCTGCGGATACGTCGCCGATCTTGTAGACCTTGACGATCTCTCCGTACTTGTTGGTGAACACTCCGATGACTCCCTCCTCCTTCGCCTTCTCGTAGGGCATCTCCTCGCAGACGACAGGCAGTTCGGCCTTGATGCACTCGTTGACCCAGTCCTCTATCTGCTTGAGCTCTTCGGGAGTTACCTTCCTGTCGAGGTTGAAGTCGAATCTGAGCCTCTCGGCGGTGATGTTGGATCCCTTCTGCTGGATATCAGGGGATACGAACTTCCTCAGCGCTGCGTTCAGGAGATGGGTGGCGGTGTGGAGCTTGGTGGTCTCCTCGCTGTGGTCGGCAAGACCTCCCTTGAAGGTACCTCCGTCTCCGCGGGACACGTCCTGGTGGGTCTTGAACCTGCCGTTGAAGTCATCCATGTCGACCTTCAGTCCCTTCTCGGCCGCAAGTTCCACGGTCATCTCTATCGGGAATCCGTAGGTATCGTAGAGCCTGAATACGGTCTCTCCGTTCAGCACGGGGCTGTCGCCGTTCTCTGCGACCATCTGGTCGAATCTCCTCAGACCCTTCATGACTGCCTTGTGGAACTTCAGCTCCTCGTTGTTGATGTTCGTGAAGATGAAATCCTTGTTCTGCTCCAGCTCGGGGTACGCCTTGCTGTAGTTCTGGACGATGACCTCTGCGATCTTCTGCATGAAAGGCTCCTCGTAACCCAGTTTGGACATGTATCTGGAGGACCTCCTGATGAGCCTCCTGAGGATGTATCCCTGACCGATCTTGGCCGGGACGACGCCGTCTCCCAGGATGAATGTGGCAGCCCTCATGTGATCCGCGATGATCCTGAAAGCCCTGGTGTCATCCTCGTTCTCGCCGTACTTCTTGCCGGTGAGCTCCTCGATCTTGTCGAGTATGGGCGTGAACAGGGGAGTGTCGTAGACCGTCTCCACATGGTTCAGGATGCGGAGCATCCTCTCAAGGCCCATTCCGGTATCGACGTTCTTCTGCTTGAGGGGGGAGAACGTTCCGTCGGCGTTCTTGTTGTACTGCATGAAGACATTGTTCCAGATCTCTGTGAACTTGCCGCAGTGGCATGAGGGGCCGCAGTTCGGTCCGCACTTGGGCCTGCCGTCGTCGTAGAATATCTCCGTGTCGGGTCCGCAGGGTCCGGTCTGTCCGGCAGGGCCCCACCAGTTGTCCGATTTGGGATAGAAGTAGATCTGCTCGTCGGTGAGACCGTGGGATTTCCACAGTTCTGCCGTCTCAGTGTCCTTGGGAGCATCCGCATCTCCCTCGAATGCGGTGACCGACAGCTGCTCGGGCTTGATCCCCAGCACCTGGGTCAGCAGGGTGTAGCTGAAATCGATGGACTCCTTCTTGAAGTAGTCTCCGAGGGACCAGTTGCCCAGCATCTCGAAGAATGTGAGGTGGCTTGCATCCCCTACCTCGTCGATGTCCCCTGTCCTCACGCATTTCTGGAAGTCCACCAGTCTTTTTCCTGCCGGGTGCTTCTCTCCGAGCAGGTAGGGCACCAGAGGGTGCATTCCTGCGGTGGTGAACAGAACTGTGGGATCATTCTCGGGTATGAGCGAGGCCGAGCTGATATAGGCGTGGCCCCTCTCTTTGAAGAAATTGACGAAGGTATCTCTCATCTCTTGAGCGTCCATGATGTACACTCCTTTCTAATGGAGGTGGCTAACGCTAACTTATTAAAATACTTAGTCGCGCGCGAGGACGTTCAGGATTTGGACTGTCTCACGGCCTCGTTGACCTCACCGTCGGAGATGACGACCTTGATCCCTTTCAGAGAGAGGATCTTCATCGGCATCGGGCCTATCTCTTCCGCGATGACCGTTCCGCATCCTTCCAACTGGTCGATGATGGATTCGATGTGCTTCCTGTGATCCTCTCCGGCGACGGTCTTGGACCTGTCGATCGGCACAGTCCTAAGGAATCTCACGGTGTTGCCGTCCGTGGCGTAAATCCTGAATTCGGACGCATTCCCGAATCCGGAGTTCACCCTCTTTCCGTCGCTGCTTGCGACCGCGACCTTGGATTCGTCGAGATCCAGATCCACAGTCACATTGATGCACGGTTCCCTGAGGCCGCATCCCTCGATATGTGCGAATTCGGATGAGCGGTCCTCCCCAAGCAGCCCAATGGCATCCGCACGGCACTGCCTGCAGTGGCGCATCATCTTCATATCCAGGCCGCAGCGGTCCATCATGTCGCGCCTCTCCAGCGGAGTCGGTGCCCTGAGGTCGGAGAACTTGGTCCCCTCCACCGGTATCAGCGGGAGGATGTTGACTATGTATACGCCCATGTCCCTCACGGTCTTGACAAGATCGGGGATATGCGCATCGTTGATCCCGGGGATCATCACGATGTTGATCTTGACCAGCATACCGAGGTCCACGCACTGTCTGATCCCTTCCAATTGCCTGTCCCTGAGTATGGTGGCCCCTTCGACACCGGAATGTTTCCTCCCATCGAATATCACGGCATCGTAGATCCTCGCACCAATCTCCGGATCGGTGCAGTTCATGGTGACAGTGACGAATTTCACATTGAGGTCAAAAAGACGTCTGGCACATTCGGGCAGAGCCAATCCGTTGGTGGATACGCAGAGGGTCATCTCCGGCATCTCTTTGCCTATCAGTTCCAGGGCTTTGAACGTGTCCTCGTTGGCCAAAGGGTCCCCCGGACCGGCTATCCCGACGACCGAGAGCTGGGGGATCTTCTCCTTGACGACCCTCACTTTGTTCAGGGCCTGCTCGGGGCTCAGGATCTCGCTAGTCACGCCGGGCCTCGATTCGTTGCAGCAGTCGAACTTCCTGTTGCAGTAGTTGCACTGGATGTTGCATCTGGGGGCCACAGGGAGATGTATCCTGGCGAATTCGTGATGGGCATCCTCGCAGAAGCAGGGATGTTCAGACAGTCTCTTCCTGAGGTCCTCCGGCATTTCCATGGCTGAGCTATCGTGGGTGCCTGTTATAAAGGATATGATGGAAGGTACTGCCGTCCCAGCTTTTCTCTATTATATTATTAATAAGTAATAATCTACATTGGGGGACCGATGACGGATTTCCTTGCATCGGTCATGTCGGAGCTCAATTCCAACCTTGCGGTAGGCAAGAGGACATTGGAGCAGATGATGGACTCCGGTGATTATACCTACAAGACCCGCAGCGGATCGGTGGTAGAGATCCCTAAGGAGCAGTTGGATTACCTTTGGGAGGTCGCCGAGGAAGCTGAGAAGATCCGTCTCAGGCTGCCGATATACGTATCGACGGACACGTCCGCGGAAACAGGGGCTTGGAAAGTAGAGGGCTCGCCTGACGCGGACATAGTAGCCAGGATACTCGGGAAGAAGATGTTCAGGGAGGGTTATCTCAGGCTCTATCACCCCGATCTAAAGGACCTGAAAAAGAAAATCCCTGACGCCATAATGATGGTCTTCACGCCATGAACCCAAGGCTTTTATATGAATCCGAGTTACACGGATTTGCGCGATGCGTACCATCGTGTGGTTGACGGCTATGCCGTCAATTGATCAGAATTCGATGATTCAGATCATCAAAAAACCGGTCTAGCCAATCTTTAAGTACTTGGTCAGATTACAGGGGGTTGCGCGACTCAAATAATCGCGTGGCCAGTGCTTTGCACGATGGTCAATCGAGTCACATCGAAGCGAGAAGCCAGCCAGGCAAGAGTTAAATACTCCTTGCTTGTACGGGAATTTCGCGCCTGTCAGTATCTGACAGCGATTCAAATCGAATGTAACATGCACCCGAACAGAGGTCCTGTTTCGGGGAAGTGGTGTAGGGCCCCGTAAACGGAGGATGAGAGCGGATCAGCCCAGTGATCACCGATCATACGAAACCTGGACGTGTGCTAGATCATACGCCAGCGGCGATGCTACGCCGTATGGGGGATGGTTCGGCTAGAGCGCTGAAGAGGGTCGTGTCAAGCAGCGATATGC
>Ga0310786_10005761_pt1 | contig 16693 bp, 26 predicted proteins | sample AusTroGonzalo_MG_FD_203881 | JGI IMG/M metagenome (GOLD analysis project Ga0310786, IMG submission 203881) | Bovine rumen microbial communities from tropical cattle in Woodstock, Queensland, Australia - Gonzalo_03 (v2) (version 2) | ecosystem: Host-associated > Mammals > Digestive system >... | reverse complement strand
AAAAGAGCTGGCGTCTCTCGATGAGTGGAAGGATTTTTTCGGCTCTGCGGCGAAGCTGGGAGGGTAACAGAACCCGAAGACGTCCTGCTTCACCGCTATTCAATGGCAGCGTATGAGATATTCAAAATGTCACCGAAGGAAGCTATCCCGCGTCTCAGAGCGGCGATTGACGGCGACCTCGATGACAAATTATATCAATTATGGCTCTGCTATGTGCCGAGGATGGATAAGGCGTCCTATATGGGCTTCGGCGAGTTCAAAGCAAAGATGAAAGGCGAAAACATCGACAGACGGTCAGCTGAAGAGATACTCGCAGAAGCAGAAGAAATCAAAAGGAGGTTGAGCGATGGCGGCGAATCTATTTAAGCTCGTCGGTTCAATCTATGTCGATACAGACAAAGCAAATGACTCGCTCTCAAAAACGGACAAAAAGGCCGAAGGCGTCGGCAATAAGCTCGCGGGAGCCGGAAAGAAAGCGGCGGCGTTCGCGGGAGCAGCTGTGGCGGCAACCGGCGCAGTCGTAGCCGGAATGAAAGAGCAAGCTGACGCGACGGCAGCTGCAGCGGACGAAATCGACAAAGGCTCTCAGAAGATGGGCGTCTCTGCCGAACAGTATCAGAAACTGAGCTATGCTGCCGAGCTGAGCGGAACGAGTATCGGAACACTTCAAAAGGCAACACAGTCGCTTCAGAAAGCCGGCTCCGATCTGGATATAACCGGTGCTCTGGATCAGCTCTATGCGATTGAGGATGCAGACGAGAGAGCTGCGGCGGCTCACGAGATGTTCGGTGACAAAATAGCGAACGAGCTCGCCCCGATGCTCAACTCAGGCAAGGATGGCTTCGAGGCGATGACCTCAGAGGCAGAAAAGCTCGGTCTGGTTATGTCAGACGATGCGGTCAAGGCGGGTGCATCTTATAACGATACGATGACCGCTCTGAGTAAGAGTATGGACGCTCTGAAGAATACGCTCGGGACCGCGATGATTCCGATATTTCAGACCGTAGCGGACATTATACTCGACAATATGCCGTTGATTCAGGATATGATGAGACAGCTCGCGCCGATTCTCGCAGATATGCTCAAAGAGCTCGCGCCGATGATCGGTGACCTGATGCCGCTTATCATTGAGATACTGCCGACCGTCATTGATCTTGCAAAGTCAATTATCCCTCCGGTTATGGAGATTGCGAAGGTGGTTATCCCGTATCTGATTGACGTCCTCAATGCGTTTATGCCGGTTATTCAAGGCATAATTGATTTCATTACCGGCGTTTTCTCGGGTGACTGGGAGAAGGCGTGGAACGGCATCGTCAACATCTTCTCGGGCATCTGGGACACGATGAAGGCAATTTTCACGAAACCGATTAACTTCATCATAGACAAGCTCAATGAGTTTATTAAATACCTGAATAATATACAAATACCCGACTGGGTTCCGGGCGTCGGCGGTAAAGGCCTCAACTTACAGCCGATTCCGAAGCTGGCGAGAGGTATCTCGAGAGTTCCGAGAGACAATTACCCCGCCCTGCTCCACGAGGGCGAGCGAGTTCTGACGAGGGATGAAGCAGATCAATACTCAAGGTATGGCAAGGACTCGTTCAAATATGTCGGCGGGGATGTCTTTACTGCCGATGGAAGCGCTCTGGCTTACGGGGCAGACGTTCAAGGCGTCGTTTTGTCGATTTTAGATGCGCTGCAGGCTTATCGTGATGACTTTCTGGGCGCATTTTACCACGATTACAAGATCGGCCCGTATGTGGACGATATACACAAGTTCACTATCCTCATAGATCAGGACCTCGCTGTCGTAATGGATGAGCTCAAAGCAATAAAAGAGCTCCTCAAAGGCGGCAAAATGAAGTCTAAAGTGGAAGTAACAAACACCAGAGAAATTGCAAAGGCGGTGAGCGGAACGTGACGAATGATATTGTAACCTATACAAATCACCTCGGGTTAATGGTTGAATTAAATAAGCCGTCAGTAACAAATATGCCGATATGCGATGTCGTTGATCTGAGACCGTTTATGTTTCAGACAGACAAGGGCGGAACAATCGCCGGCACGAAAGATTTTGACTTGACGATTATCTCCCGCTCGTATATCTGGGCGAATACTGTCATCAACCGTCTCACAGCTGACGCACACTCGAGCAAATTCGGCGTTCTCAGAGTGAATAACTGGTATCTGAGATGCAGATGTCTCGGAATCACAAATATCGATACGGAATCACGCGAGACCGGATCAGAAGGCGTGTATAAGTTTACGGCAAAGTTCGAGGCCCCGAATCTGCTCTGGGCGGATAAGAGATGGTATAGATACAACAGCTCGACCAGTAAATTTTATGCGCGTAACTCAACCGATACCGGATGGAGCGCAACCGGAACGAGCATCATTGATATATACGATAACGACGGAGCTCAGTATGCGGTCTCAATGAGCTGTAAAGATCCGTATAGCACAGACGTCGGGACGATCAACGGCGATTTCAGCTTCGACGCGATTGATATTGACGTAAACAACAACGAGTTCGCATCCGAGTCATACAAGATCAGCTTCACCGCGGCGCAGTCCATTGAGAGCGATTATCTCTCAAAGACAATAACTTATATTGCAGGCGCATTAAACGGCAACAGCGCCATGGACTCGGTGCCGTATGATTCAGACTGGTTCGCAGCTCATCCGTATGCGAGTAAATTCAAAATCAGAAATCTTCAGGGCACGGTTACAAACAGTATATACTTTGCCGTTCACAGACTGAGGGGGATGCCGGAATGGGCCTGACACCTGATTATTTATGGGTTCGAGACGATAAATACAATAAGCTCGGAATGATTAAGCCCGAAAAGTTCACCTGCGAGATGTCTCACGGCAAGAAAAACGCAATCTCGTTCACTCTGCCGAGTTCAGAGAAGCTCCTCCCGGTCGGCTCTTTTGTCAATCTTGGTGACACCATATACGGAGGCAGAGTTACCGAGAGATATATGAATGTTTCAAAGAACACGGTCGAGTATTACGGCAAATCATATTATGGCATATTTGCAGAGCAGGTATTCGAGCCCGGCACAGCTCCGAGCACTCTCAAAGTGAGCAATACCGACGATTATCCGGTCGCTGCCGGCGTTCAATGTCTCGGTATCACGAGCTGTCAGTCCGCCCTGAGCGGAACCTATAACGGCGTATCGTATCCGAAAAACGGACCGGTCCCGCTTATGCACCGCAACTTCGGTGTGCTCGGCCTTCCCTATGAGGCAGAGCTCCTCGCAGCATATCCGGTTACCAGCGGCAGCTCAAAGACATTCGATTCTGACTTAGGTATCACGATTCAAGGATTTTTACAGAAGCTCATCCGCGAAACAAGTCAGGTCGTCAAGCTGAAATATATCGCAGACGAGTCATTGAGTTACAGACTTCTATTTAAGGTCCGCAACTTCACAAACTGGGCTTTTAATGCAGACGAGGGAGAAAACCTCGGCGACATTATAATCTCAGATTATCTGAGACTTACAGCCCGATGGAACAAGTCAAAATATCATTATTATGCTTCGGACGAATCATATAAAACCCGAAACAACGTCTTTAATGATGGATTTCCGAGCGATGTGATGTATTCGGGAATAACTCAATGGACCGAGTGGAATCCGAATGATAATTCGAACGCGACTAACGAAGCCGAGCTCAGAGCAATCAGAGAATCATTACCGGAAAACTCGATTGACACGGAGATAAAGCGCAGATACTCCTCAATGATATTCGACGATGCGACAATCGGAGATTTCATTACTCTCGTATATCGTCCGGCTTCAAGCATATTCAGCCGTCATCTCGTCGGCAAACGGCTCGAAATGGAGGATAACGGTATCTGGCTCACTTACTTATTAGGAGGATATTATGACAGTATCACTTAATTTCAACACAATGAAGGCGTCGCCCTCACTCTGTCTGGGACGGATCGGGGAACATAACGCCACGGATCTTGAGATTACTTGGACAAACAGCGACGAGCGGGTTGCATCGTATAGAGTCGCATTTCAGACCGGGGGCAAGTCGATTCTGAGCGATTCGTTCAACTCGATGCCGATTGAGGTCGCTCTCTGGCAGCAGCTCACTCTGAATCCGAGACTGAGTATTCAGATCATCGCATACGACGTCAACGGAGATTACATAGGTAAATCGGATAAATTCAGCGGTCTTTACTTTGCACCGTCTGTAAACGGAATAAATACAGATATTGACGATGAGGCTCAGGATATCGGAGCCGAAGTCACTCGACTCGAAGCGGAGGTAGCCGATAATACTGCAGCTCGTCACACTCACAGCAATAAGACTGTATTAGACAAATTCGGCGAGACCAGCGGGACACCGACATACGACGGCGAAGCTCTCGGAGGCGGTCTGGTTGACGATGTGCAGGACAGCGACGGAAACTCACTTGTATCGGATAAAATAGCGACGATTCCGACAGGAGAAATGCTCGAAATTGTAGCAAGTTCAAGCGGTGGCGTAGTTACCTCAAAATATACCCGCTCTGAGTTATACGACCTTTTTGTCGGCGGGACAGCACTCTGCTGTGAAGGAATACCGATTACTTGCGTGGTGAGAGGCAGCACAAACTATTACATTTATTTTATCAACGGCGGAATGGACGATGTGCCGTATCTGAGCCGAAGGGAAATCAAATCAGACAAAACACTCGGCACAGCCTCACTCGTTGCATATTTCAGCGATAGAAATTTCACAGCTTCACTCCTTGCAAAGCTCAACGGCATTGAGACAGGCGCAGAAGTCAATGACATCGATACAATCAAGACCGCAGACGGAACGCCTCTCGCAGTAACAGATAAATCCGTAACACTCCCAGCAATTCCAGACGCACAAGTTCAAGCCGATTACGGACAGAGCAACTCAGAAGCGGTTGACTATATCAAAAACAAGCCCGACCTCTCTGTTTACGCTCAATCCTCTTCACTCGCAACGGTAGCGACAAGCGGGAGCTATAACGATTTGAGCAACACACCGACGATACCGACCATCCCCAACGGCACAGCGGACGATGACATCATAGTCTGGGACGATACCAATTCCGAATGGGATATCCGAGCAAAAGGCTCAATCTCCTCTGGTAACACAGGCTGGGTGACGGGCGGAGAGATATATACCGAGTTACAGAACATACCCTCAATGCCGAGCGGCACAAACACGGGAGATATTCTTGTATGGAACGGGAGTGCGTGGGTAGCGCAACATCCGAGATGGCTACCTCCTGAGTATCAAGAGGTTGAATGGATTGAATGCGTAGGTGGTGCTTATATAGACACGGGATATCAGCCAAATAGCTCAACAAGAATCAAAGCGAAAATCTCGCTGGCAGACAATCATTCGCAAGGATATCACCTGTTTGGAGCAAGGACTTCGTTGAGCGAAAATAATTATTCAATGATAGCTCTCGCAGATAAAACAACATTTCGCTCTGATTACGGCGGGCAAGGCGAAACGATGTCGGTTGCGCAATCTGATTATCATTTGATTGATAAGAATGGCAACACTACAACAGTTGACGGCACAACAGAAACGGCAACTGCGGTCACATTCTCAACACCATATAATTTGTTCTTGTTTAAGATGAACAATGGTGGCTCGGCGGCGTCAACATTAGCCGAAATTCGCTTTAGTTATTGTATGATTTATAATAACGGAACATTGATTAGAGACCTTGTTCCGTGTTTTCGAATTGCGGACGATGTGATGGGAATGTATGACAGAGTAAACGGTGTATTTTATACTAACGCAGGAACAGACTCGTTTAGAGTTGGCGGAAACATATAGGAGGATACTATGACCTTCAAAGAATTTATCCAGAAGCTCTTCGGCTACACATCGAAGAAACTGAAATGTGATAACTGCGGGTATGAGTGGACGGCTGTGTATCCGATTATAAGAGAGGCGTATCAAACTTGCCCAAAGTGTAAATCAAAAAAATGGAGGGAACGAAAATGACAATATGGAATGAAATACTTGAAATGCTCAAAACCGCTTGGACTTATTTCGTGGAGAGCGGTCTTGCAAAAGATTGTGCCGATGTTTTGGCGGAGATTGTATCTTTCGACAGCGAGAAGATGTTGTGGCTGATGTGGGATATTATAAATAAGGTATTCGGAGGGTGAGTTTATGTCTGAAGCAATCGTTGTGGCGGTCGTTACGAGCTGTCTCACTCTGATCGGGACAGTTATCACCGTTCTGAGCGCCAGCAAGAAAACAGACGAGCAATTCAGAATCAATCAGGCTGTTATTGATACGAAAATAGAGGAATTAACCCGCGAGGTTCGGGAGCATAACAATTTCGCACGACGTCTCCCTCTCGTTGAGGAACGCCTCGAGCATCTGACAGCCCGAGTAACAAGACTTGAATCGGAGGATGACAGAAAATGACAGCAGATAAGAAAAAGGTCATCAGAGACATCTTAATCAGAGCCGGCAAGACTTTCGTTCAGGCATTCATCTCATACCTGAGCATTGACGCGTTCTTCGGAGTAACCGACCTCGGAGCGCTCAAGAAGATTGCACTCTCTCTGCTGGTCGGCGCACTTGCAGCCGGTGTCTCGGCGGTCTGGAATAGTCTCCTTGAGTGGATAAACAGACGCATTGAGGAGATGGACGAGGAGGACAGCTCCGATGGCTAAGACTCTCACAGTTAAGACGAAGGTGCTCAATACAGCTACGCACAAGGTCACTCGAGGCTTCGGCGGTGAGGACGGGCACAAGGGACTCGATCTCGTTCCCGGTTCAACCTCAGAGACTCCGACCGTTCTCGCTTACGATGCCGGAACCGTAATCGCAACCGGTAACATTTCGGGCATATACAAAACGACAAATACTCAGGGAATGGGGACTTATGTCAGCATCCAGCACAAAGACGGCAGCATAACCCGATATCAGCACCTGAAATACAACACGCTCACAGTTAAAGTCGGCGACAGAGTGAAGAAGGGCGAACCGATCGGAGTTTACGGCAGACCGACAACCGGCAATTCGACCGGACCTCATCTGCACTTCGACATCTCATTCCCGACTAAACCTGAAGCGCCCTGCATTAAATCGACTTACCTCGGACAATGCCGGTTTTACGTTGATCCGACTCCGTATCTTCAGAAGGGACCGGCAGCTGTCAAGTATAAAGTGACCGCGAGCAGTCTCAGAGTCAGAAAACAGTCATCCCTCTCTGCTCCGATCGTCGGGTATCTGAAGAAGGGCGACATCGTGACAGTTACCGGCACTCAGAATGGCTTCGGGAAGGTGTCAAACGGATGGGTTTCGATGCAGTATTTAACCGAGGCATAATCACTCCTAATCACTCCTAGTCATTCTGGGCTAGTAACAAACTAGTAACACAAAAAGGCCGCACACCTTGAAAAATAAGGCGTTGCGGTCTTACGTTTTTTATCTGGGGGTCAAGAGGCCGTGAGTTCAAGTCTCGCCACTCGGACCATAATAAACCGTCTCGAATCCTTGATATATAAGGATTTCGGGGCGGTCTTTAATTTTTGCACTCAAAGTCCATAATCGCTCCTAATCAGTCCTAATCACTTTCAACTAGTAACAAACTAGTAACACGAAATTGACCGATTCGGCTCGATGTTGCTCAACGTGCAACTGATTGCAAAGTGCAAACTATTCAAAAATGATATCTTAGAGCGTCCTCGGGCTTGTCAATGTCGCAAGTATAGTCATTTATCTTAATATAATTATTAAAATCAATAACATTATACTCGGTGCCCTTGATTACCTGCCAGAGTTCCCACGCGATCGGCTCACGGTCAAATTTACTGATGTTTTGCTTGACTTCGGCTATGGCCGCTCTGAAATGGTCCGTGTCGGTCACTTCGAAAGCGAACGGCTCGGCATATTTCTTGTAGTAGTTCAGGGCGAACGGTGGAGCTGATGCGAAAAACTCGATATCGTCCGTTTCGGTCTCAACGATGGTCTGAATCGCTCGCTTTGAGAAGACGACGTCACCGAAGATATAGCAGGTCGGCTCCGATCTGAGCGGGAACGCGTCAACCCATCTGCCCTCAATGCGATTGTCTCCGTCACTCACAAAGGGGTTATTGTGATGAATTATCTCGACACCGAGCTCCTCGAAGGCGGGGTGATTCGTGCTGATTGCGATGTCTTCCACTCCGCACTCCCTGAGCAGTCTGATTGTCCTCTCAATGAGCCGTTCCGGTCCGAGCTGTGTCAGCTGCCTCGGTGTCTCCCAGTTTGTGTATTTGCCGCCGCATAACAGTATATATTTCATTTCCTTTCTCCTTCGGCCTCATTGGAGGTTTCATCGACTATCTCCCTCCATTTCTCCGGGCTCATACCGAATATAGTGGACAATACCCGGCAAGTTTTGTCTAAGTCATTATACACATTCATCAGGACATTGAACATTCGTCTCTCTTCGGGTGTCATTCTGTTTCTTTCCTTTCTCCGCGAGAGCAAAAATCGTAATCATTTCCACCCCAACCCCAATATCCCATAAGCTCGGCAAAATGTTCACAGGCATAAACCCAATATCCTTTATCTTTCAATCTTTTATCGCCTCGCCACTCTTTTAATCTGTATTTGCAATCCTTGCACCTTACAACCTCTGCAACATCAGCAGAGGGATAATCTCGTAATTTGTAAATCACATCTTGCATATCTTCGCAGTTTCGGTCAAACATACAATCTCGCTCAAATTGGTCTGCATTTATGTATTTACTCATCTGTTTCTCCTCTCATAATGCAAAAGTATCAACAAAGAGCTTTGCGTCGCCGTATGGAATACTATTGTCAATGATAACCTTCATACCCGCTATCCGTGGCTGTGCTATATCAAAGTCGTTTTCAATAAGGCTCTTTTGCTTTTCCACCAATATACCGAGTGTTCTTTCACTCATAGCAACACGCATATCGTCATCGGTAAGGCAGTAACCTTTTAGTTTGATTTTCTCCATCTCTGCAAGTATTTGTCTATAATCTACATTTACAAGATTCATTCTCACCAATCCTTTTCCTTTAATTTATAGAAATCATTCCCGTCGAATGAACACACCTTAATCTGTTGGTTGTGCCACGATGAGCCACCATTACACCAAGCTATTATCGGCTCGGTTGTTACCACTATATGATTATAGAACACATCGGTAACCGCCCGCCTGACTTTATCGTTGGGAGTTTTCGTATAATACTCTCCATACAGATTTCTGATTGAAGCTATATCATAGGGATTCCCTTTGTGCTTTTCTCGGATAATCTGTGTTCTGATACATTGAGCAACCGCTACGCACCCTTCATAAGAGCCGTAGCCGGTCTCGTTCATTACGACTCCGCATATCTGATAATACTCTTCCGCGCTGATATAAACCGGTTCGCCGTCATCGTAGTAAAATGCCGTCTTAGAAGCAATTGACGGGGCCGTATTCGTCGTGGTGTCTTTTATTGTCTGTGAGGCCGAGGCACTCTCTGTGACGCGCTCCGTTGCCTCTGCGACCGATTCTGTGCTGCTCGATGTAGTTTCGTCCGTTTCCGTCTGTTTTTCTTCAATCACCACTCTCACAGACGGCTCAGGAGCGGTCGTAGTCTCTGTGATTTGCTTATACTCGGTGTCCGTCGGTCTGAAACATTGAGAGACACCGAAGACGATTGCGAATGTGAGCAATACAATTACAAGGAATTTCACTTTATACCCTCCCGCTTCAGCATCTCCGCGACCTTCTGAAGACCGAGCTTGTGATACTTCTGCACGGTGCTCGGAGCAATATTCAGATCCGTTACAATCGCGTTGAATGTTCTGCCGCCGATATAGTGCATCTCGAGGACCGTCTTTTTCTGATTCATCGGCATCCGGGCGAAGAGCTGCTCAATCTTAATCTGAATCGCTCTGCACTCTCTGATCCGAGCTTTGACGTATTCGGTCTGCGGCATTTTAAGCAGCCCTCTGATGTTCTGCTCGGCAATCTGGTATTGATCTAAATAGCTTTTAACTTTACTTATCTGCAATTTTGAATCCGCCTCCTTCTGACGGGAAATCGACCGCATCGATCCCGACTGTGAGTGTGCTGTTTAGTCTGAAAACGTCTGTGAGCTCCACCGAATAATAGAAGCCCTCGCCGTCTTTATATCTCAAATACATTCCGGTCACAAAATATCGGCCGTCATTGAATTGCACCGGGATATGTCGCCTCATACAGAATTTTATGCGACGCTGGATGTCTTCAATCTGCTCTCTTGTCATAAGTCAACAACCTCGTCATAGTCTGTATCGTCTTCAATTATTTCATCCGAGAGCTTAATCAGGACGAATCGGCTCTTTTTGCCGTTGATTGTCGTCGAATGAGAATATTTGCCGTCTTTTGCCCTGATTGTGTATCCTTTCTTCGCCCAGCTCCGGGCGACCGTCGAATACTCGAAGCCCTCCTTCTGAAGCTGTTCTTTGAGGACGGAGCTGTTAAAATAGACGATATTGTCTTCAATCTTGCCCCAGATCTCACCGTAATTGTCGATTGGATTGAATCTCGCCTCAAATCGTGCGATATGGTCGCAAATAAACTGATACGCCCTCTCTGCGATGTCGATCTCTTCACTCGTTGCCATATAGTTTTTTACCATTTCATAGCAGAGCGGCTTTTCGTCCTTCCAGAAGGTCTCTCTGGCGAGTGTATCTGCGAGCATAATCAGCGCCATGGCGGCTGCTTGTTTCGGTTCCGTTCCGGCTCTCTTTGCGAGCTCCAGCATCAGACTGTTATATTCGGATCTGAGGCCCTCACAGTTAATTTGCTGTAATTTGCGAACGAAAATCTCGCCCGCGTGACCGTAATTGCGTTCGATAAAATTTACGGCCGAATTTCCCTGCCCTTCGAGCAGCTCTGAGTCAACCTCAACCTCAATACAGCGGTTCTTTACTCCCGCGCCTGAGTTCGGTCGGGTGCATTTATCCTCGCCGGTGAAGAGGAAGGCACACTTCCAGCGCTTCGACTCGGCAGCTCTGACCGCGTCAATCATTCTGCCTCGGTCAACGCCCTCGGTGCAGCGCATAATCAATTTATCGTAGTTCTCGTGGCGCTCTTTGATAGTCTGAAGCTCGTCCCCGGCGAACGGCAGCGAGTTCAGAAAGGCGGCCTGACCGATGAGAGCGTTCTGAGTCATATTCATCGTGCGGACGGTAGCGCCCAGCTTCGGGTTGCCCCATATACTCATCGCGATCATCAGAGCGACGGTCTTGCCGGTTCCCGATTTGCCCCATAAATGAAACACGAACGGAAGTGCACCGACACGGTCAAGGAGAACGGATGCGAACGAAGCGCCCATAGCGAGTCTGACTGCGATATTCTCACGGTATTGCTTAGTCGCTTTGCACCACTCCGAGAAGTCGCCCTTCTGAGTGAATGACTTAAACAGATACCGATTTGATTCCTCGCCGTCAAAGACCGCGTCTTCGTCATAGGGAATAAATTCGTCACCTTGCCAGCCCATCTGTGAGTATGCCGTTGAGTATGGGAGCGGGTTCAGGTTAATCACGTCGCTCAGATACGATACGAGCTGTCCGGCTGTCTCGCTGGTAACCTCGATGCCCTGAGAGGCGAGCTTGACGATCTGAGACTTTGCCGCGATTGTGTTACGGTCTGTTATCAGATACCGTGTGCGGCCATTTTTGAAAAACTGTATTTTGACCTTCTCGGTGCCGGTTGAGACGTTCTCGAGTATTTCAATCGGCTGGATCGGAGACAGCGAGGCGTATATCTTCGCGTTCTTCTTTCTGACACCCTTCTTGTCTGCAATCCATTTCCCGCAGTTTAATTTCGGCCAGTTATTCAGACAGAACGCAGTCTGATGATTGTATTCCTCGGCATCGTTATACTCGTCGATTTCAATTTCGAGCTGTCCGAGATAGTCTTTATAATCGGGACCGAATCCGAGAGCGTTAGCTCGTCCGATCAGCAGTCCCTTTATCCGTAAAAATTCACTTTTATCTTTAATGTCATAGAGGCAATTTGTGAGCTCAATGTCGTAGAGATCCTCATATTGATACTTTTTGACATCAGCCGCTGTGATTCCCTCGAGGTTGTAAGATGTCATCTGGATAGCCCTTCTTTTCATCGAAATTGTCGAGTAAATAGTCGAGATAGTCTCTCATTGAGAGCGCGTGAGCCGTTGCGAAGTTATCCGGGACGGGATGAGCTGTGACATACGCGTCAAAATACGCCCTGAGCGAGATAAAGGACAACTTCTGGTTTTTCGTCCGTTCCGCTTCTCGTTTTTCGGCAGCTCTTTTTGCTTGCTCCCGGTCTCTCTGTCGCTTGTCTCTGAGCGATAAGTTCTCCTCAAACGGAATGCCGAGCTGAAAGTCGCGGTTGATAGCAGCTATGCTCTCATTGAATCCGAGATGCTCATAGTTCTGTACGAATGAGATAATATCGCCGTGAGCTCCGCAGCCGAAGCACTTATAATGATCGTCCCAGACTTTGAGCGACGCGGTCTTCTCGTTGTGAAACGGACACGGGATATATCCCGCCCGGTTCGGCTCGAAGCCGTATCGCTTTACAAGTTCCGGCATCGTCACGGAATCCTTCACTCTGTCGATGTTCTCATAGTATCGAGGTGCCATTTACTCACCGCCTAATATCTCAATTATCTTCTTGCCGGTCTGCCTCTTGTCGCAGAATACGATGTCAAATTCATAGGTCTGCATCAGACGGCTCAGGACGATATAGAGCCGCATTCCACTCATAGCAAGCGGACTCTGAGCGAGCCGAGGGTTCTTCCAGTTCTTGACGTCTTCAATCGTCTTGATCTGACCGCCGTGCTCGCAGAGAATTGTCAATTTACAGCCCGCGTCTCTCGTCCGTCTCAGTTCGTTCGTAAACCGTGTGAGGTCCGTCTGAGGCGAGCCGTCTGCATACCGCTTAATCTTGCCGTTTTCCTTTTTCGGCACCGAGGAGCAGTTCTTCGCCAGCTCGAGAAGGTTCTGCTTGCGGTCGATAAACTGATACGGGTTCTCCGGGCTCCAGTAGTCGCCGAAGTCGAGCTTCTCGTGGATCGTCTCAATGCGGTATCGCCTAAATTCAGCTTCAATCAGGCGAATCGCTTGCGGCTTTTCTCGGGTGTCAATTATAATTTTCAAAGCGAGCTCCTCTTGCCTCGTAGTAAGCGTTTTTAAGAATTTTAGCATCGTATTCGGAGACATCCCATTCGGGCGGGTCATCATTAAACCTTCCAATATTTTTCCTCATAATGTAAAGAAAACGCACGGCTGAGTTTTTTTTAGCTTCAAGCAACCCCTTCGCCCGCTCTCTAAACTGATTTCTCTGCCAATAATGGTCTGTTTGAGCAAGGAAACAGTTCTTAAAGACCCAAGGACTTCCGTTATTTATATGTATATTTGCTTCTTTAGAACAAACAATTTCGCTCAAGGTGTCATAATAAACAATCGGGAACCACCATAACGGCTCTTTTGGAGACGGAATGTTAGAAAGAATCATCACACGATTAGTGGTTTTATCAACGAAGTCATATACTTTCAGCAATTCGTCTTCTACGCCCTCTCTGTTTCCTTTTACTTCAACAAATATATCCTCGTCTGGTAGATAAAAATCGGGCAGATATTTGCTCCCGTTATTCTCATATCCTTCCGGTTCGTATTCGTATTTTATACCCACTCGGTCAAAAAATAACGCCCACCTTGCTTCGAGTCGGCTTCTAAAACGATATCCGTTATACTCGGTTTCTATTGATTTAATGTCACACATAGTATCCTCACGTTAGGTAATCATAGGTTGTAAAAGAGTAAATATGTCGAGCTCTGACTCCGCTTCTTCTCGCGTGTCAAAAGCATAGTCGATAATCACGCAATGATTAGCATCTTCACACTCTTCTTTTAATTTAGCTTTTTTAACAAATCGTTTTATTTCCTTTAACGGGAAGCCCATCGGCTGTGATTTGTCATAAGTAAATTCGGTGCATACAAAATACGCCATTATCTCTCAACCTCCTTAGAACGGCAGCTCAGAGTCATCAATTTCCTGAAAACTGCCTTCGTCCGCCGAGATGTCAACACTCTGAACGGGAGCGGAATCGTCTTTTTTGCCTCCGCAGAAGTCAACCGAATCAACGTTGCATTTATCGGAGTATCTGTTCTCGCCGTCTTTTTCGTATTTCTCGTGCTGCCAGCTTCCCTCGACGTGAATCATCGAGCCTTTATTGAAATACTTTGAGACGAACGCAGCGGTCTGTCTCCAAGCGGTGCAGCTGATAAAGTCCGCCTTCTTCTCTTTGCCAAATTTACGATCACAAGCGACCGTGAAAGTGCAGTATTCGGTTCCGTCTGATGTCGCGCCCATCTTCGGATCAGCGGTGAGACGGCCCATTAAAATTACTTTGTTATAGCTCATATCCGTTCAATTCCTCCCAAGTGGTGATTTTTGTTAATTTCTTACTCTGTCGGCAGCACTCGCACTTCTCACAGCGAAACGGTTCAATCTCGCCTTCCTTAATAAGCTGGTATCTGCGAACGTTTCCTTTGAATAAATCAAGCTGCACGTTGAGGACTTCCTGAGGGACCTCAAATATGCCGAGATCCGTCGCGGTTTCCTTCGTGCCCGCTGCTATGAAGAACGGCAGCGTCTCGCCGGTGTTCTGACGGACGATTTCCTGATAGACTGCTCCTTGCAGATCGTATCTCCATCCTTCGATGAAGTTCAAACGGCCGACTCCGGGCAGATAGACCGGTTCAAAGCTCCTCATAATCTTCAGATCAACGATAGCTTTGCCGGCGTGGTAGCTGTCAATCTTGCACTTGACCGGAACGCCCTCAATCTCTCCGGTCATAATGACCTGCTTCTCGCCGCTCATATACTTTGAAAACATCTCGTCCGATGTCAGACGCTGGATGATTGACTCAGCTTGCACATAATCGGCCTTGAGGGTTCCGTCGCGTTTCAGCAGCTCAGGGTGATTCGCAATAAACAGCTCCAGAGTGCCCTCGTAGTAAGTGTCGATGTATGATCCAACGAGAAGCGCAGTCGATTCGGGGCGGGTGTAATTGCCTCGGAGCTCCTCCATCGCGGCAAATTCGCATTTCTCGAAGCTCTTAAACTGCGAGACGGACATATACTCCATATTTGCTTCCGGGCTGAAATAATTGTCATTATTTAGAGTCATTTTCCGCCCTCCACTTCTCATAGTCTTTCATCCACTCGCGGGCGTTGTCAGCTCGTGCCATTTCGTCGAGGTATTCCTTCAGCTTGTCCTCGGCGAGTTTCTTCGCGCTCTCATAAAGTGTCTCAAGCATCTCGGAGTTCTTAAATACATAAGTAAAAACAACTGGAATTTCAAGCACATCGAGCTCATCTTTATAATGCTCATAGGCAAAGTCAAAATTGAGCGATTCCTGATACTCCCTTTCGTGCGCCTTCACGTAGCACTCGTTGCAGAGGCCCTCATTGTCTCGGTATTCAATCGAGTAAATCGGCTCGCCGCACTCTTCACACTCGTAATCATAAAACATCGCCCGAGTCCTCCTCGTTCTTCGCCGCCTCATTCGCCTTCTTCCAGCACGGACCGCAGAGCATCTTGCCGAATTTCTTCTGGGTGTTCAGAGCGACGTCTCTCGCGTTGAGCTTGCCCGCTCCCTCAATGACCGCTCCGCACTCGGCACACTTATACTCGCTGTCCTTCGGCACAATCGGTCTGATCCGCAGCGCATCGACTACGGAGCCGAACGCGTTGACCTGCTCAATGTAAATCGTTATCTTTTTACCCGCCCAGTTCTCAATATATGGCGTATTGTAGAGCTGCGCGATTCGCTTCATATTCGTCGTGTTCAGAATCATCGGCTTAATCTCACACTCGCCGACTTTAGACTCTGAGAAATGAGCTACGGGGAGGTCTTCCCGCTTTCCGTCGGGACCGGTTACCTTCTCGACTCTGACATAAGCGATCGTCAGCGTCAGATCTTGTCCGTTCTCCAGCGAATAAGCTCCGAGATAGTCAGGGTTCGTCAGTTTTTTCCAATGTGTCATCTTGTCGCCCTCCAGTCTTCGCGGTAAATATGTCTTCCGATCCAGAGCGCGATATCTGACTTGTGATCGTTCCACCAGCGCTCAATCCTGAAATATGTGAATCCGACAATCGCGCCGGTTCCCAGTATTACTACGAGCAGTATTACAGCTGCTATGTTGAATCCGTTAATCATTGTTAAATCTCCTTATACCTTAAATTCGAGTATGTTGAAGTATGCTATTTCGCCAGCTCTGAGCATTTCGAGATTGTGGCGAAACTCACAGACCTCTTCGAGTGTGTTGAAAAATACGTGTTCTATGCGGACGGTCACTTTATAGCCGACGGTATTATCAACGATTTTTGTCGCCGATTCCGTTTCCGCCGAATCATCCTCAATCAGAACAAGGTCGGGATCCGGATCATTCTCAAGTTCGCCCTCGATTCGCTCCGGCCCGATTACTCGGTTGTCTCTGAGGAGCTTGAAAATGTCTGCCGGCTTAACTGCAAATTCTCTGGCGAGTCTTCTGACGGTCAGATACTTGTCGTAATAGGTCATATACATTTTGCGGCAATAATCGACCGTTGCGGCATCGTCAGGGTTAAACGGTCTGACCTCTTTCGGTTCTCTCGGTGCTTTTTTACTGCCCTTTTTTCTGCCGACTTTTTTGTT
>Ga0310786_10005760_pt1 | contig 16697 bp, 16 predicted proteins | sample AusTroGonzalo_MG_FD_203881 | JGI IMG/M metagenome (GOLD analysis project Ga0310786, IMG submission 203881) | Bovine rumen microbial communities from tropical cattle in Woodstock, Queensland, Australia - Gonzalo_03 (v2) (version 2) | ecosystem: Host-associated > Mammals > Digestive system >... | reverse complement strand
GCGGACACCGCATCCGTATGACCGGGAAACGGCAGATATTTTTTCTTTCTTATTTCCTTGGATGACCATGCCATATAGTTCCGTCAAATAGTGAAATTTAATGAATTACACATATCTTAAGTTTATAGGCATTTGAAAAATTTCCTGCCTATAGTTACTGAAACATGGAAATTCAATTAAGTGCACAAATTTGAGGTTTAGTACGCCATAGGAGACGCACAGGCGCAACTACGAGCGCCTCTATTCCCTGAGCCCGGAAGGCGTTAGGAATTACTTTTCTTATTATACTACCCCATTAGTTCCTGTTCGACTGCAGACCCTGCAGACCTTGCCGTATTGCTGAACATCGTCTGGACCTCGGGCAAAAGTAGCGCATCACGGATACCTTCGAACGTATATTGCCTATATTGCTGGAACTGGGTCTCGGCAGTCACGACATCCTGCGTCATGACCCCTTCCCCGGCATTCACGGTCGTCGTCGTATTGTTTTCATTGGCCCCTGCGGCCAACGGTATTGCAGCAGGGCCTCCCTGTTCCGGTCCAGTATTGCTCGGGTTCGCATCAGCCGCATTCGCAGTATTGCTCGGTTGTTCGGCAGTTACAGGTTTACCGGAATCATTTGGCTGTGTTCCAGCCTCAAGTTCCTTCTTGTGGCGTTCAGCCCCTTCCGTGATGAAACGGATAAATTTCCCCTCGTCGCTCATGTCGACACCGGATTTCTTGGCAAGTTCCTTCTGTTCATTTTCCCATTTGGTAAATGCTTCAAGGTTGTTCGGATCGACCCCGTATGCCTTGGCAGCCTCGCGTTTCTTGTCATACCTGCGCTTGGCTATAGCCAGGTCGCCTGCTGCCGACCTTGCTTTCGCTCTTGCCTTCCCCCTGGCCGAATTGGCACCGAACAGCTTTTCACCAAGTCCGCCAAAGAACGAGTTTTCCTCTATCGCGAGCTCGTTATCTGCTTCGATTGAACCCTGCGTGGCATCGCGCAAGTTGTCATTGGCACCACGTTTACGTTCCTCGTTCGCCTTCCTCGCGTTTTCGGTCATCTCCCTGATTCGACGCTCGGATTCCCGGTTCGATGATACCAGTTCGAATATTCCCTTGGCGGCAGTGCCGATTGCCGCGATTGATGCAACGGTCCCTGCAGCGAGAGCAGCAAACCCGCCCGCCTTCAATATCGATCCCAGCGGAAACTTTTGTACCGCTGACGACACGTTGTTGCCGATATCATCCCCGAGGCCCTTCACGTCAAACTTGGAAGCCTCGTCCAGTTGGACGGTAATGCCGTCGTCCAGTATCATGTCGAACACCTCGTTCCCCTTTTCCATGTAAGCGGGAATCGTGTTAGACATCAAGTCAGTCATCAGGTCATTATTTCGCTTGGCGTCGCTGGCATCAGACGGCCCGCGCTTCTCCTTGTCGTTACCGGGTGTCGTGCCGGCCGTATTTGATTCGATACGCTCGACCGTGGAACTGATACTGCCAAGCGCATCGGATACGCTTACACTGTGCTGTTCGGCATCATCCCGGAATCCGGCCACATTGGACGACACCGATTCTAGCATTTCGGCCGAATTCTGCGAAGCCAGCATTACGTTGACGTTTATATCGTCCACCGTATTAAGAAGGTGCCCTATTTCCCCGTTTTCCCCTTCTACGCCAGATTCGTCATAGTCTTGTGACTCAATCGCGGTTAACGGAACCACCTGGTTAGGTTCGGCACCGTCAGCATCGTCGGCATCGTTTCCACCAGAAATCTCGTCCTTGATGCTCCGTACGCCGTCACCCAGGGTCTTTAACAGGCCATCGGTCTGCACCTTCCCGGCAATGTCGTCAATGGATGCACCGAGCGTTTCACCGAGACGATCTATGTCGCTCTTGGTATCGACCTTCAGCAGGCTAGCCAGCATATCCGCATCGGCATCGCTGCCTGGATTTCCTTGCTCGTTGGTTTGCACCCCGCCAATCTTTCCATCGGCTTGCAGGTCTCCCACCGCATCATAAGTGGCCGAGGCGACCGCATCATATATGGCATTGTTCGTCGAATCGCTCGCAATGGCATCGGTAAAGGCCTTTTCCATGGACGGACCGATGCTGTCCCTCAGTTCGCCGATGGCGGCACCTATGGAAGCAAGCGCAGCTGAATAGTCGCCACGGTCACCAGCTGTTGCTGGCGATGCATTGGATGTCTCGGCACTGTTTCCGTTAATTCCTGCGCTCATTAGATATTCCGGTGGCTATATTATCATTACACAGTTTATAGCAAAACGAAAATGCCGCCCGGAATCATCAGGCGGCACCGTACAATCAATACGAGCCTAGCGGAACATAGTTTCCCTGTGTGACCACGTATCTGTCCCTGAACCGTTTCTCCGCATAGGCAAGAAGCTCAAGGAATTCCGGGATGAACATCTGGTCGCATTCGGCCATGCTATTGCTGGTCATCTCGGAAACAAGGGCCTTGTCCTTGGTCAATGACACTATATTAAAGACCGGAAACAAACCACTGTAGGCGAAAGGGATATGGTGTTTCAACCATGCCTCCACATCTACCGCACTTGATTTCCGCGGATACCTTGCATGACACCGTGCCTTCGACAACCAGCTTCTCGAACTGTTCCTTCATGCTGTCCGGTATATTGGATATGTAGTCGACTTTCTCTTCCATTCCCTCGCAGCCCTCAATCTCGACAACGGTCGCCACCCCGCCAATCTTCCGTATGGCATTCGGGGCAGACATCCCGTTGGCGGCTTCCCAGCTTTCCAGGAACTCGCCTAGTATGGTGGCATGACGAAGCCGGTGAAGATATACATGACATTCCCTGCCGTCAGGAAGGAAACCGGCATGGTATCCATGTTCCCGGTGCAATGCATAGATGGAATCGATATCCTTGGACAAGGTGAACTTTAAATTGCGGAACCCAATCCTGAAATCCTTCAGTAGGGCATCGGTTGCCGTACTAAATCCGCAACGGGGGCATTTGTATCCCGGATGTGACATTCCGTGCTTCGGGAAGGACGAGGCACGCAGCCAATGAAGTATATATGCCTCGTCACATGTCAATATGTCCAGAGGATTTATGCCGCAGATGCGTCGTGCGAGGATGGCATTAAGCGCGGTCCGGGTATTTGCGCTGCCGTCAACGATATCATCCAGGAAATAATTGTCAATGAGCTTCAGTGACTGGCCAAGAAGTTCCCTAGGATAAAACAGTCCCTTGGATGGCAAATGTCCTATGCGGGTAAATACGTTAAAGTCGGGATTGTCTCCCGTAACATCAAATGGCCGGTCTGGACTAACCTGTTCAGGAACTGCCGTTCGAACTGGTTCCGTCGTCGGCATATCGTCATGTGCTTCGGTGATAGGGGATGCCTCAATGCGATCGTCCTTTTCCTGTACGCTACCCGCATTCCCGGATACCTTGGCAAACGCCTTTCTTAACAGGCCCGCATCCACGCCGCTCCCCATGTCGACATGTTCATTCGGCATCTGGGCTGCAGGCAATATGCCGGACGGCTGCCCATTGTCCGGTTCCGATATCGGGGTCCTCTGCTCGACCATCCCCTTCCTACGGCGCTTGATTGGAGCCTGGCGGGATGCCACTGGAACACTACCTGGATTTTCTCCCATGATGGCAGCACCCCTGCGACGTCTCGCCTCGGCGTTCTTCCGTTCCATGTCTTCGGCAAGTTGCTGCTGTTCACGTTGTCTCACCGGGTCAAGGCCCATCGCCATTGCACCGGAGTTCGACGACATAGCCCGTTCCAGTATTGCCCGGCTCTCCGGATCAAGATTTTCAAGATTCTGTTGCATACTACTAACCCTTCGTGGTATAATAGAAATAACGTGGGCCCCTGTAGTGCTCCCCGTTCGGCAGGTCCACTTCGATTTCCTCTCCGCGGCCATGGGCCATCAGGTCAAGGACCCTGGCAGCAGCCTCGTCATGGGTCGCATAGGACGGCTCCATGAGTACCGGAGATTCTACTTTAAGGTCATGATAATCAAGAGAATGGCCCGGCAAGTCCTTGTTGGCTGCCAGGCTCTTGATGTCCACGCGGACCGCGAAGTGCCGCTCGGAATTCATTCTCTTATTCCTCTACCTTGGTTTCCTCTGCAAGGACCGGCGTTTCAGCTTCGCGCTTGGTTTCGGCATCCCCGAACTTTTCCTTACGGGCAAACGAGAACTTACGGCCGAGCATTGCGTTGAAGAAGCCACCCATCACGTTCGGGGCACTGACCAGACGGCGACCGATGAGGTACTGCTTCTGCTTTTCATAAGCGGTATCCCAGTTGGAACAGACGGACCACTTGATAATCATGCCCTTGATGTCGTCCACCTTGGTATCCTTGCCGAAGGTAAGGCCGGTGTCAAGGCAGACATGGGTACCCTTGCGGAATCCCGCATCGTCGATACAAGCGATGGCAATGGAACCGGATGCGATAGCGATGAGCGCATCAGTGTCGGTCATAGTGATGTTGTAGATGTCGTTGCCGAAATCATCCGGGCCGGTAAGGATGGTGAAGTCGAAGGCTGCATCGCGTTCGATTGCGATGGTCTTCTGCATGTTGCGTGGGTTCACGTAGGGGTTGGCCCAGTGAATCATGTTGCGTACACATGCTCCCTTTTCGGGGTGTTTCGGGTCCTTAGCCGTAGTAAGGAGCTTCATCAGGCGGTCGTCAAGTTCACCAACCGTGCAGATGGTGATATCGTACTTATCATAACCGTGAATGATGAAGTTCTGCACGTTCTTGGGGATGCAGGTACCCTTCACGAGAATCTTCGGCCTGTTGATCATCGTGCTGAGCGATGCCATGCGGCTCGTAATCTTGTTAATCGGATAGAAGTATTCGTTCATGAATGTCGGGATAACGAGAACATCCGTGTATTCGGTGACAAGGCCGAGGTCCTTGATTGCACCGGCGAGTTCGCTGTTCGGGACGACCACTTCATCGGCCATCTGCATGGTTTCCTGTACAGTCATCGCATCGACGATAGTGCGCTGGCGCCCGGCTGGAGCTTCCCACACGAATTCGTCAAGGGAATACACGACTCGGAGCGTCATGGCTCGGTACTCGTTGGCTTCGGCGACATACTGTTCATAGACGGTACCCTTGGCCTTAAGTTCATCAAGCTTTTCCTGGACGGAGGCGAGGTACTTGTCGGCACCTTCTTCGTCGGCACCGAATTCAGCCGCCTTGGCATCGACTTCGGCCTGGAAATCCTCGTAAGCCTTTCGGTCGGCTTCCGAATCCTTCTTGATCCGTTCGGCATCCTCTCTCCAGTTCGGAGCTAGCTTGTCCATTACCGCGTTCACCTTTTCCTCAAGGGAAGCCATGAACATGCGGTTCGAGATGTTGTCGATCCAGAGGATGTTGTAGAATGTCATGTCCGGACATGCGCGGATGAACGTCTTGCTGTCGATAATCGTCAGCGAAATGTCGGCAAGATTCCCGTAAAAGTGCTTGAACTCCTGCATCGCGGTGATACCACGACAGTAGGAGAGTCGGGATGTTTCGTCACCCACGTACAGGATGTTGAACTTTGGCTTGTTGGCCAGGTTGGCGGCAATGCCGTCCTCGATGAGTTTCTTGAATTCGGTCATAACAAAAAGTTTCCTCGTTGATGAGGAAACTATATTCATTTTTCTGATATGAAGGATTTTTAGCCTATTCTTGACACATATTTGTTCAAGAGACCGATAATTTTCTCCTTGGCATCGGTACCGTCCTCGAACTGAGGCAGCAATTCGGCATATTTGTCCATGTACATGGTGGCCAGGCCGATTGTGTCGCTCTCCATGATCTTCTTGGCCTCCTCGTCATCGGCCACCCTGGCATCGTCAAGCGTACCGGCGTCCCCGCCATATGGGACCATCTTGATATATAGGGGGCAATAGGATTCCAGTTTCTTCTTCAACTCGGAGCTCTCGTCCGCGTTGCGCCCGGTCTTGGCCATGTAGCGCACGAAGTAGTTCCTGAGGTCCCCCAGTCCATCCAGGTGCTCGTCATCACAGTCCATGAACCTAGGTGACTCGGTGTTCTCCACAAATTCGAGGTTCATCCCGTCATCGAAGAAATAGATGCCGCAATCTGTACCTACGTGGGCAAAGGTGAGCTGGAACGGTGTTCCGAGGTACACCACGCGGTTTCCACGGGACTCCCTGTCGGAACGGCAGTGGTAATGGCCACTGAAGGTATACCTTGCGGCCTTCATGAACTTCTCGGGATCCAGGCCGGACTCGGAAAGCTGCCCGGCATCCATCAGGACGCCCATCATGTCGAAGTGTCCCAGGATGACCGAACTGTCCCTTTCCGCCTTCGGCCTCTTGGCCATCCTTGCCAGCCAGTCGTTGAACCCGGGCATCGCGGCCGGGGTGACCCAGGGAACCATGTGGAACTTCATCCCGTGGAGCTCGACAGTCTCTATACCGTCAATGTACACGTGGACATTGGGCAGCAACCCCAGGTAACGGATGCTGGAAACGTAGTTGGTATTGTCATATAGACAGTCGTGGTTTCCGGCAATGATATGGATGTCGTACTTGGCAAGGGTCTTCCCGAACAGTTCATGGGCGTAATTGAGTGCCTCTACCGTGACAAATGTGCGGACGCTGAAAATGTCGCCCGCGAACAGGATTGTATCCACCCCGGCAGCATCCAGCTTCTCCGGAAGACCATCGAGGTACCTCTTCTGCGCGGTGACCACGTGGTTACGGATGGAAGTGATGTCACACTTGGGGGACAGGTGGATGTCGCCTATGATTGCAATCTTGGACATAAAAAAATTCCTCTCGGTTTCGGGAGGAATATAGCAATTCTATTCGGGTTTGGCATCTTCAGATGGCTTATCCAGCAATCCACGTTGTCTGGCCTCGGCCTCATCGTTCACCAGCTGTTCGATTTCGGCATCCCGCTCTTTGCCCCACTCGCGCACAATGGCAATGACTTCCTGCGGGGTCATGGAACGACCCTTGGTGCTGCCGAGCGGGTCATTCGGGTCGACGGATTCATCGTTGGCCCCGGTGCCCGATGCGCCCTTGTCGGCAGAAAGCTGCAACTTCATCAGCTCGTCTTCCTGTCGCAGTGTGACCAAGATATGTGTCAGGTCGGCTATTCCCTTGGACACGGTCTTGTACATGTTGGCAGCGGCCGCCCAGTTCTGGTCAGTAGGCTGTATCGTACTGGTAATCTGCTCATCCAGCATCTCCAGCCACCTGTTGGCGATTTCGAGGTTCTTGAATGCAAGGTCATGCAACTTGGTCCGGTCATCTGCCAATGTCTCGATGCTGTACCGTGGTGCCGGAAGCGTCTCGTTCAGCTTCTCCTTGGTCTCGATGATGGAATACTGGCTCTTCACGTCCTGCACGGACTGGACGACAGCCTTGGTAGTTTCCTTGGCAGCCTTGATACCTTCCTTTGTACTGCCGAACGGGAGGCCCAGCTTGTCCTCGATTGCGGCGAATGCATTGCCCTTCATCGCCTCGCGGACTTCTTCCTTGTGTTCCTCGGGGGTCTGTTCATGTTCCATGTCCGCTTCAGGAACCTTCGGGGACAGGTTCACATCCATGTCGAAGAGGTCATCACCCGGATCGAGTGGTTCTGCGCTTACTACCTGACTCATCCGAAAATACCCTTATCAGACGGGATGTCCACGCGTTTAGTCGGAACCGAAACGGGAATACCGTCACAGTGACTGACATCAACGGGTTCAGTATGCCATTTTTCGAAATTGATTCCTGAGCCACATCGCTTGGCCAATTCGGATTCCTCGTTGACTACCTCAGTGAGCACCTTCTTCTTGTCCCCTATGAGGATATCCGCATTCACGTCTGCGAGCACGCGGACGGTTTCATCGCCATGCGGAGCGGGCGATTCCTGAACAATCTTAGTTTCCATTTCCATGACGCATAAACTCCTTCTGTTCTTCCATTTTATCGTTGTTACTCTTGACTATACGCTTCAATGCAGCAACATGTTCCTCGAGGTCCTTGATCCTGGCCTGGATTTTCGGTTTGCGGCTGTCGGCAGCCTTCGACAACCGCTTTTCAAGCTTAACCAGTTCGGCCTCATGTTCCTTGATGGATTCACCGTAACGGTGTTCCCACCAAGTTCCTCGGGAACCGAATCTAGCGGACGAAGTATGCTTGACGTTATCATGATAAGCAATGCCGGGGATATTCCATAGGAACGGGAACAGGTCTTCAAGTGTCTTGATTTCGACCTTCTTTCCCATTACGAAGATTTCGTTCTTGTCCGTATCGAACTCGTCCATCAGAGTAGCATAGGCACATTTCCCCAAGTCCGAGTAACCTTTCAAAGTAAATTTCATGGGACCCCCTTAAACAATTATCTTGCCTATTTCCTGCCCGAAGTTGTGGACCTTCACGAGCACGTCCGCATTCCGGGCATAGAAGCGAATCTGCTCCTGTTGCTCGGCCAGGAACTGGATGAAGTCCTCCTGGCAGGCAATCATTTCCTTTTCAGTGGCTAGATTGGCGTCACCTGTGACGAGGATGTCCTTTTCCTTGTCGTTGGGTGCCCAGCCCTTGGTGCGGTCACGGTGCAGCCGGTCCAGGACTTCCGCCTTGTGAACCGCGTACTGTTTCTGCATTTCCCTCAGGCGGAACCTGTTGCGCATCGCTATGATGCCTATCTTGGTACCGGCCTCGGCCATGCAGTAGGCGGCATTGTAGTATACCGTCTGCGGGTCCACTTCCCACTGGCCATTTGGCATCTGCTTCATGGTGTTCATGGTGTTTCGCAACCACTGTCGCAGGTTCTTCAACTGCTCGTTGAGAGTGAAATCCTCGGAGCCGATGAGCTCGGCAATAACTTCTTCGTCGCTGAATTCCATATCTGAAAAATAGCTTATTTCAACGGAAAATGCAAGAAAAGGGCCCCCGAAGGAGCCCTTTTTGAATCATTTTCAGCCACTAGACCTTGCTGTGGTAGCCACCCGGGAACCAGATGTTCCAGCGGTCGTACTTCAGTGTGAACTTGAACTGGGCAAGCGTCGCGTTGTCGTACTTGAAGTCAGTCGGAACCGACACGCTCATCGGCCATGCGTTGATGTAGCGGACGGCCATGATGACCTCGCCGTACATCCAGTCGTACAGTTCCAGCGTAACGTTCTGGTTACGGAGGAGCAGGGCTGTCGGGTTGCTGTAGTTCTCCTGCTGGCCGAGACCGAGCTCGATGGCATTCTTGCCGTCGGCGATGCGGTTGCTGCCGGCATTCGTGTCGCCCTTGCCATCAGAATTCAGGATGCCCGTGTTGAGGCAGCACTGGTTCCATGCAAGGATGGTCTCGTATGCCCTAGCATCCTCGAGAAGAAGTCCGGTCAGGTCGACCTGGCCAGCCAGGCCATCCTGCTGTATGGGATAGAACTTCTCGAAGCCCATGTACTTGATGGATTCGGCCTTCGTCTTGACGTCAGGAATCTTAGGACCACCCACGATGTGGATGGTGAAGTTCTTCTGACTCTCGAAGTCCTTGCCAAAGCTGTCGCCATTGGTAGGTTCAATTCCAATCGCCTGGAAGATATCCTGGTCGACGATGAAACGCCAACGGGTACTACGCACCGGATCGGGAAGATGGTCTATGTTGCCGGCCCAAAAGACCTTGTCAATATCAGGAGCAGTTTTTCCTATCATAGTTCACCTCCCTTATACGTTGCTGATAGTGATGCTGTTGCCAGAACTGGTCGCAAGGACCTCTGTCCTGAGGTAGATGTAACGGGTGCTCTTGGTCGGCTTGAGCTTCAAGTCAACATAGAGCTTGTTCTGGTCGATGACTTCCGGCGGGTTGTTGGTGTCGTCGCAGATCGCGATGGCATCGTAGAACGCCGACGGGTTGCTGTCGCGCATCATGTTCAACTTGGCCTGCAAGTCGCTGGAAATCTGGGACCGGAGTGCAGCCGTGTTAAGGCGGAACACCTTGCCATCCAGGTACTTGTAGAAGATCTTGTGGATGCCAGCGATAAGCATGGCAACATGGATCTGGTTGAAGGCCGAGTCTTCCATCTGCATGGTGAAGTCACCCCAGCAGAAGATACCGTCATCGTTGGTGCGGAACGGGTTGACGTGCGCATCGCAGAGACGGGCGATGTCGGAATCCGGGTCCTCCGGGTAGTTGAACTTACGTTCGAACTTGACCCTGGTGCACCATGCGCTAGGCACGATACCGGTGTCCTTACCGGCAGGCACATACCAGAAGATTGCACCAGAACGGTTGGCCGTGATGAGAGAGGCCATGGTGATGGACGGGGCGATTTCCACGTTACGACGGGTAATCATCGAATCGTAGAAGAGCGGACGGGCATCATAGATGGCACCCCAGCGACCGAGGGTCGACGGGAACCTGACCACATCCTTCTTCAGGGCATTGTCGATGTTCTGTTCGGCCACGCCGTCGAACAGCGCGAAGCAGTCCTTACGGAGTTCGCAGATGTTCAGGATGGCCTGGATCACCGTGGTGTTCAGGCTTTCGCGGCCTGCCCAGCCGAAGTTGTTGATGTCGTTACCGGCGGCCACGAAGAACGTCTGGTCAGCCTTGTCCTTGTCGAGGAACAGTGAATAGGCGGTGGCCAAGGTGGAAGTATTGTTGTTGTTCATCGGTTCATACGACCAGATGGCATTCCACTTGACGGCCGGGTCGTTCACGTTGAACGATACTCCCGTTACCGAGGAAGTCGGTATGCCGTTCACTATGGTCTCCGAGAGGTCCCATGATTCATCGTCCAGGAAACTGTCCAGTATGCCGGATTCGTTCAATACGAACTTCAACCCGGTTCCTTCCAGTTCGGACTCGGCGGTATCCCCGATATACAGCTGGGTATCGTTGTAGATGTACTCTACGACAGTACCGTCAAAGTTGTAGACCTGCCCGTTGAAGCGGTAGGTGCATGCCATGTAAAGGCGGGCAACCGATTCCCCGACGGACGTAAGGTCATATACCTTCTCGGTAACTCCGGTAAAGTTGATATCCTCATAACGAATGTTCGCCAGACCGAGTCCAACGAAATTGGCGCCGATTTCGGAATCACGTAATACCTTTTCACTTTGGACGATGACAGCAGTATTTTCCTTTTCATACGGAATCTGGTACTGTATCGGGGATTCGGTGCCAACAAGCTTGTTGTCGACCACCACCGGATATGTGGTAATCTGTACCTTGCTGTTTACCGTGATGTCATAGTTGCCAACCAGGTACAGGTCAATGAGCGATTCATATGCCGGTTCGAAGTGCTTGGCAGTAATACTGTATGTGACGCCGGCCGTACTGAGCAGGTCAATCGTATACGTATAGACGTCGCCATCGACGGATACGCCTGTAATTGGCAGATCCTGGGTAACCTGGCTGCCATCCGTATAGACCACGTGTACGTTATCATTGACCTTGTATACGATGCTGGATACGAACTTGACATATTGTCCATCCTGCCCGACATACGTATATTCGTCGGTCATCTCCTTAGTCAGTACATTGGTTGTACTTCCGGCATAGACCGTCTTGTTGGTCGCAGTCAGGTTAATCAACTGAAGCTGTACGTATTCCCGCTTGAACACCGGGGCATCCGGCGTCGTATTGTCGATGACGGTATCGACGAACACCGTATCGACCGCATCTTTAAGTATGACTTCGTTGGTAAACCCGCTGATGGCGGTTACGGTACTTATCATCAGGATGTTCTTGCCGGAAATCGGACTGTCAAACGTGGTTTGATAGTGACTATCCGATGTCCCGCGTATGACGGCCACGATATCGCCGACATTATAGTCGAATGCGCTTCCCGAGGTCACCTTGATGTTCTTGGTCTTCCCTGCGATGAATTCGTCCGCCTTCATGTCAAGATCATTGACTACCGCATTGCGGGCATAGCCGAGGCGTGCGCCGGTAAATACGGCGACCAGGGCATTACGGAAGCGGATTGCATATTCATCCTCGGTTTCGGCTTCACCAGCCGCGGGAACGTTGAACGTCACCGCGTCAATATCGTCGCTCCAGCCGGTCGCATAGTTATATACACGCAGGACTTCCCCGATACGCCTTGTCTCGGTGGTCACCGTATCCGATGCCAGTGTCGGCGCGTTGTCTACATACAGGACCGCCCCGTCCGCTGTCTCAACATACTTGAACGTACCCTGATGCGTACCGGTTACAACCCATGCCCCTTCAGCTGCCCCGTCCTCGATGAGGAATTCTTCGATGTTCCAGCTGAGCGTCAGGATTTCACCGGAAAGCACCCCGTTCAGGACGATTCCATCAATGCTAATCGGTTCACTTAGGTCAACGATGTCACGCAGGATGATGCCGTTCACTTCCTGGACCACGTTGCTGTTGGCAACACGGACGGCGACCCTGTTGCATGACTGGTCGTTGACATAGAAGAATTCGCCGTTATGGACCGTGCGCCCCGCCAAGTCCTTCATGCCTTCGGAATCAACCTTCAATGACGAGAACAGCTTTGCGCCACGGCCGGTAACCGCGGTCTTAACGGTCAGATAGTCCGAATCGTCTTCGCTGATTGCATCCTCGGGAGAATACATAAGGACCGTAGATGGCTTGTATCCAAGCATGAGGGCATTGTGGGTTTCTTCGTCGGCCGCGGTAATGTCGACATCCTTGCCGTCGATTGCGGTCACGATGAACTTGCATAGAGTCTTCGTATTGTTGTCTGCCGGACCGTATACGGTATCGCCCACGATGAATGCCGGGTTTACCGCCAAGGTTACCCTGAACGTATCCGGGTCACTGTCGGCCAAGTCGTTGGGCTGACCAACAATCTCGAAAGTGGAGATTGCCCGGCGTGCCGAGCTCGGATCTGCAGCCATCAAGGCAAACAGCACGGCATCGCTCTTACCGCGTGCCTTGTCGCTGTCCTTGAAGCTGTCATCGGCAAACAACCTGAAATCAATGTTGCTGCCGCTGGCCACAGTCTCGGAAATATTGTTAATCTTGCGGGTCACGCCATAGCCGGAAGCCCCGTCCGCCTTGTAACGCGTGGCGGCAAAATATTCGATATTCAGTGACGTGCCGCCTGTCTCGCTCTCCTGAGCAGCGTTGCGGTTGAAACTGACAACGAATGCATCAGTCTTCAAGTCACGCTTTCGGGCGTCGCTCATGTCGATTTCTTCGCCATATGGACGGACATACTGGACATGTCCGCCGGCATCGAGTACGGCACGGGCCGCATACAGGCCCTGGTTGTACTTCCAGTTGTTGAATCCGATACCGAAAGTCCTGTCCATCGACGCAGTGTTGGTCAGCTTGGTGACCTTGTTGAGCTCTCCCTTCGGGGCAAAGCCAACGATAGCGCCAATGGCGTTCGGATTCTCGATCACGGTATACTGAGAACTGTCTTTGAGCTCAATGCGAACTCCAGGTGCTCCCATCTTTGTAGCCATGGAAAACCTCACGGTTGTTGCTTTTCTGCGGGAAGTTTATGACATGGCCAATTTTTTTCATCAGGAAAAACAGGAAAAAATGCCAAAACCATATAAACTTCGTCCGAGAAACGAGGTTTTATATGGACAAAAGGGCCGTAAATATCGAATTGAACCAATTGAAGGACAAGAATCCTGACCAGGAGGCCCTGATCGAAGGTGTCCAGCAGTTGTTCAACGAAAAGGTCGAGACGGCCACTCCTGAACAGAAGCGTTCGCTGCTAATGTTCCCCATGCAATATGCGGCATACCGTATCAAGACCAGCCCCAGCGAATGGACTACGCAGCTCCACCGCTGGGCAGACAACCTCCTGGATACGCTTCTCCAACTGAACCCCCTGTACCTGACTACCAGGGATTCCTCGGGTGATACCGTCCTGCACCGTCTGGTAAAGGCGGCCACCGGCGAATTTACCGAACGGGTAGACTATGGCTTCATCAAGAAGCTACTCGCCAAGGACATGGGATTCGTGATGCTCCGGGCCCCGTTTGACAACGAGGGTGCCAAGGCCGGCACTGCATGGATGTTGCAGGATGTTGACGGGAATACCCCGATGGACCTCCTGGCCGACTATGCCATAGGTAATCCGGAAGCCGGCATTCCTGCCGATGACCAGTTGCTCGTGATCCTGGACGAGTTCGCCAATGCACCGGTGGAGGAAATTGACGTTTCCGAAGTGGCGCAACCGCAGCCCCAGCCGGTTGAAGGCAAACCGGACACCGCGGCCACTGGCCCTGCACCGGAACATGAAAAGCAACCCGAACCGGAACACGTGGTCGAACCGAAACCCGCAGAACCGGAAAAAGAAAATGCACCGGAGAGCGCTAAGCATCATCCTGCACCGGAAGCACGGCCACAGGAAACCGTGCCAAACAAGGTTACAAAGTCAGTCCTTGAAGCTCTCCTCCGACTTTAGTCCATCAAAATCCTTCTTTACCTTCCCGAACATCTCGTTCAGGCCGGCATCGTCGTAGAACATGTTGGCTGCAATCTCGTTTGCTTCGGCCCCCGTCTTGAAACCGGCATCAACCATTTTCTTGGCCGTAGCCTCATCTACACCAAACAGGTCCATTATTTCTACTAAATTAGCCATATAGCCTCGAAAACAGAGTTAGAACGGTTATCGATTTTGGTGCATAGCATGACTTGATGACATTCACCGCTTCCCTTATGGTCTGTCCGCGACTGATAGTATCGTCTATAAGGAGAACATCGTGGTCGGTTATTTTAGCAGCATCTTCGGCCATCAATTCATCATTGTTCTTCAGAGTACGATCTAGCACAATGCGGTATCCGTATCCGGCTGGCCATATATAGCCATGAAGCCATCCTTAACTGCCTGGAACAAGGTATGGTTTCCGTACTGCCGTTCAAGTTCATCAAGTTTCGATATGAATGTAAGTACCTTGGTATCCATAAGTTATCCCCTAAACAAGCCATTTTTATTTCAGTTTATCCTCTGAAGAAATGTAGCATTCGCATCTTAATTTGGCAACATCGACAGTTATTTCAGGTTTCCCGCCTTCTTGATGTTTCGCTTGATTTGCCGTTCCTCGCTCTGCATGCGGGAAATCATCTTTTCCGGTTCATACCTGCGCATGTAGGCTTCCTCGATTTCGTCCTTGTCCACGTAACCGTACCGGATTGCCGCCTTGACGCAGTTCCTCGACATCCCGGTTATCTTCATGACGTGGTCAATGAATTCTTCCTTTTCGCGAACTACGCCAGTTTTTGCCCGGGTCCATTTCAGATTCAGCTGCATCCCGTTGAACGTGTTGAACGCGCGGGCCTGGATATCCTTCGGGAGCTTCTGGAACTGCAGGTCGTTAAGGACATGCACGTACCTGCGCATCCGTGGTTCCATCGACAGATGACGACAGGTGTTGAACATCTGGAACTCGTTGCAGTCGGCCTCGGAAACCAACTTGCCATCCTGACGTTCGCTCATGAACCGGAACGGATCGTAACTACTCATAGCTTTATCCCTTGCAACTCACGTTGCCCTTCTATGCTATCGAGCCACATCCTGCGATTAACATAGTAACGCTCGATGATGTCCTTCCAGAATTCCGGCCCATATACCGGGGTATCGTTACCATTACGATACAGCTTGGCCGCAATCGAATAATAATAACGCCATACGTAACACCATAATATGCCGGACATCGACCCATATTGGCCAGATGCTATGGAATCATGTAAATATTCCAACGAATAAGGTTCATGCAATGCAGGATGCCTCACTATCCCGGCATATGTTATATCAAACATATCAGGCTTAGGCAACCGATGATAGTGCGCACATATAATCTCGCCCGGGTGGAGCAAGTCATCTTCCATCGAAATATCGGTAAACGCAACCGGAACGTTCATCTGGAGACCGACTTCACGGACACCCCCCTTCAATAGAAGGCTGACTAATGGAGTCTCATCTTCAACGGAAAGTATGGTAAGCGCCGGATTATCCAACTCCTTTACATACTGTTCCCGGGTACATGCCGACTTAATGTAAAACACACCGCTGTTCGGCCATGGGACCGTTGCGTATGATGGAAGTCGTTTCCAGATCGGATCTGCCCGTATCAAATCATCAATATAATCAGGCAACGGCTTCTTTGCCATGTACTTGGCACGATAATACAGTATCTGTCCGACCGTTATCGACAGTGGATGTTTCCATTGAGACGGAGTGAACATTACCATGTCCATGTGTTCAAAACGATCCCACGGAACTTTCCTAAACCAAGTGGTATCTATGTCCACCATCAGTCGGTCATATTCCACTCCAAGGTGGAGCATTGCATAGATTTTACTGGTCACTACATCCAATCGGCACTCATCAATTCTATTTCGGCATATCGGTTCCGCATATCGTGCGCTCAGTTCCTTCATTTCCGATGGCCTGGCAATGACGACTTCGACTGGATATTGTAATATGTCGCTTACATAAGATACAATGTTCCTTATTTCAACCGAATCGGTCCCTACTATGACCGGGACCGTATTCCCGGCATCAAAATAGGATGAAATCGATGCAATAAGCTGTTCCGCCATTGACCAGTATCGCTTGCTGAACCTAGGCTCGTTCAGCAGATATAATGCATACACCACTCGTTTCTCAGCCATTGGATAGAGCCCCCTGGGACGCGGCTGTCCCCGGTGCATAAAGCGGCACGGTGGACAGCGGTGCCGCCGGTACCTGGTATGCATTGAGAAGTTCCATTAGGTCGGCAAAGTAGCCCATCAGGAT
>Ga0310786_10005759_pt1 | contig 16701 bp, 33 predicted proteins | sample AusTroGonzalo_MG_FD_203881 | JGI IMG/M metagenome (GOLD analysis project Ga0310786, IMG submission 203881) | Bovine rumen microbial communities from tropical cattle in Woodstock, Queensland, Australia - Gonzalo_03 (v2) (version 2) | ecosystem: Host-associated > Mammals > Digestive system >... | reverse complement strand
CAAATAATCCCTATGTAACTCAGTTTGTCTATTATGGTTACATCACTTGCCTGCTCAAGCAGTTCGTTCATGAGCCTGCAGAAATTTTACGAGGTATTCGGAGAGGTCCCGGCGCAAGCGCCGTTAGAGCTGATGGATGATGACGGGGGGATCGTCTATGTAGACAGTGAGTTCTGGGAAAAAGAGTACGTCCCGCCGATGGAAAAAGAGTAAATTGAATTCCAATAATGTTATTTTTATTCACAGGAGGTAAAAAAATGACAAAAAAGAAGAAGAGTGAGATGCAGGAATCGGTTGAAGTGAAGGAAACCGAGCAGAAGGAAGCTCCGAAGAAGAGACCCGCCAAGAAGAAGATTGTGACAGGGTGCTAAAATGGAGAGATGGAGGACCGTGACGGGCTCCATGGATGAATACTCAGTCTCCGATGAGGGCAGGATCCGGAACAACAGGACCGGGCACATCCTCAAAACCTACAGAACGAAGCACAATGTAGAGCTGGTCTTCCTGGCAGGAAGGTTTAACCGGAGCTACACAGTGGCATCGCTGGTGGGGAAAGCCTTTGTCGGAGGCAAGAGGTTCAGACACAAGGACGGAGACCCATTCAACAACAGGGCAGACAACCTCTATTGTGATGACATTTGGGGGAAATAATATGTTTGACTGGCTGAAAAAGAAGAAGACTCCCTACGAACGGGAGATGGAAATGTATGAGGAGCCGGGAGAAGTCCCGGTTCTGGACGAGGAAGATGACTACTTCCTCTATGAAATGCTGGAGGATGACTAATGGACTTAACAAGAACAGATGGAATGGCAAGGCAGGCAAGCGATCTGGTGAAGCAGGCCTATGAAAGAGGCTACAGAGACGGGCTGAAGGCTGCAAGGGAGGATGAACCCTCTTTTGGCCCTGCCGTGGTAGTGGTAGAGATGGAAGGGGATGTCGGACCTGATCAGGATGCGGTTGACGCGTTCGTTCGGGACGTTCTGGCCAGAATCAAAAAAAAGGAAAGAGGGGGAAAAATGATAAAGCTATGCAGCTCTGAAGAAGAAAACCTCTTTATGCTGGTGAACCCGGATTATATTGTTGCCGTGGAACCATACTTTGAGGAGGTCGCAGGAAGACCTGAGTTCCGGGAGCAGAAAGGAAGCGTAATACATCTTGCGCGCCCGATTATTACCGAAAACGGGAAGCATATATTCAGCTTTGTATACAACAGCACCCCGGAAGAGGTGGAAGCGATGATCAGGGAAGACAAAGGAGAGGGCAGAGACCCGAGGATAACTATACTGCGGTCGGAAAACTGGCCGGAAAACATCATGGAAGGATTAGGAGGGCAAGGTGGAAAGTGTGGAAGGTAAAGGGCGTGGGAATTACCCGCATACCGAAGAGCAGATGATGAAAATCAGGGAAAACAGTCCTATGGCAGGGCTCGGAAGCGATACATACAACCTTACCGAGGATGAAAAGAAGGCCGAGCTGAAGAAAAAGGACATGAACCGGAAGATCCTGATGGAAATACTCAACGTCACGGGGAAGGAAATAGTCAAGACCGACGAGGAAGCCGAGGAAAGAATAGGGAAATACTTCGTCTATTGCGCTGAAAACGGTATTAAGCCTACCGTAGAGGAGCTGGCTTTGGCTCTCGGGACCACGAGAAAGACGCTTTGGGACTGGGAGAACGGGAATCAGGGCGCGATAAGTAGTAACGTAATTAAGAAAGCTAAGGAAATTTTGGCAAGTTTTGACGCTAAAATGGTGCTCGAAAACCGCATGAATCCAGTGCTTTACTTCTTCCGTGCGAAAAACTACTACGGGATGAAGGACACGATGGATTACGTCCTTACGCCGAACACCCCGACGGAAGATCGCCCCGAAAAACTGATCCAGGACGCTGCCGAACTGCCGGATTAAGGGCCTTATCGCGAGGCCCAATCCGCCTTTTACCAAAAATCATGGCAAAACGGCGCAGGGCAAACCGAAAATATTTCACCAAAAAGAGCAGACTCCGCAAGATGGCTGGATTTATTTCGGCAAAAACGCACACGAGTGTCGCTCGGTCTCGGGGATATATCTCGGAGGTGCCGAAAAAATTAAACTGGAAAAATAAAAGCCCCCGATAAGCTCGAGGGCTTTTTACATGATAACGCACCACTGTATATCACGTGGTCGAAGGAACGACCTGAATGTATTATATATCATTTTCCTACCCGTTGATAGAGCCAAAATGCTCCGATAGCCACCCACGCGGCTATGCCTAAGGGCCTGTTTGCGTAGAAGAGGTAGATCGAGAAGAGAGCTACTCCCACGCAAAGTGCTAACTGGGCTGTAGGGGAGATACCCGCAGGCAGATGGAACCTCCTTGCCGGCAGAAGGTCTTTGTGGGCCTCACGCGTAATCTCGAGAAGTTCCCCGATTTTTTCATCGGAGACCATCTTGATTTCGATCTCGCGCGTCCCTCGAGCATCCCACTGGATGCCATAGCCATACTGCGGGAGCGCTTCAGCTCCTTTTGAGCCGATAATCTGCCTGGACTCTATCGCCGATCTGCACCGAAGGGCGATGCACAGGGTGAAATTTTGCATGAGCTGGGCCTTGAGAGTCCTCCTGGACGGGTCCTGGGTCGCGCAAATCAGATGGACCCGCGCAGCCCTTCCGATACGGCCGATCCTGACCACACGCTCGAGGGCCCCCTTGACCGAGAGGGTATCCGCAAGCTCGTCAATGATGACATAGACGTCCGAAGTGGCCTCGTCCTTGCGATAGCGCTCGTCTATGACATTATTGATATTGTCCAGCGCGTCGATGACCTGAAACGGCTCTGAAAAGAACCCGAGGGTATGCGGCGCGTCCTTGTACCTCTTCAATTCGACCCTTTTGAGGTCAAAGAGCACCATCTGGGCCGTGAGAGGGTGCCTCTGCAGTATCTCGTAGATGATGCTATTCAGCGCCACCGACTTACCTGACCCGGTCGTGCCAGCAATCAGCGCGTGCGGCGTGGCCAGGACTTCTTCGATATAACCCATTCGCTGTGGTCCTCCTTTCTGGTAACCTTAAAAAACCGTTTGATTCGTCCGTCCATAGGAGAGTGGTACCTTGTACGCCTAAGCACCCGCTTCAGACAGCTTCCGCTCTGGCACACAAGAACCTCGCCCGTGTCGAACTCTACGCAACAATATTTCATAGAGAACCTCCTTTCTCTTATTATATCACGCCTGTGACCGTGATACAATCAGTATTTTCTGTAGAGATTGTACGCGTTGCCCTGGTCGTCGTAGAGCAGGCTATAGAACTGGGCTATGTCCTGCTCTTTTTCGGGCTTTTCCAGCTCTCTGCGGAAGAGTTCCACGAAGGTGGCTTCTGCAGCTTCGCACCTCTTATACCTCAGCTCGCCTGGCTCAGCGCCTTTTGCCCATTCCTCGATTTCTTCCATAGTGTACAGTGTGATCATAATTACCTCCTATATGGGTGACCAATTTCTACAAATTTGAACATATCGTCGGGGAGCCCAACCCAGCCTCTGTCTCTGCAGTCCTGAAGGAAGGCTTCCTTGATTTCCTCGAGTGTCTTGCCGGGGTAGTGTCTGCCGTCCCAGCGCTCTGTTGCGAGATACGCCCCTGTATCGTCAGGGTATACGAATATTGTGACCATAGTTACCTCCTTACATCAGCATTCCATGTTCTCTTCTCTGATCCTCTTAAGTTCTGCGAGGTCGCGCTCCATATTTGCGATTACTGTATCGATGGAGCCGTCATACCACCATTCACCACCGTCGCCGTCAATGAAGATGACGTCCCCAATACGCGGCGTTACTGTAGTCGCATTCTTAATGAGTGGTGCAAGCTCCTCTGTGACCTTGACGAGCCACATATCGTATGACCCGGCACTTATGTAGGCGCGGACGCCTGAGTAGTCGTCGTAGTTTGGGATACCGAGGTTGGCTTTCTCTGACAGTTCCGAAAGGACGTAGCCGTCGAGTATCTTCTCGTGTGCCAGGCATTCTTCTTCTCTGGAATACTCCTTCCCGTCTCTGGCGATATAAACATTTACCTGGATTCCCTTTGTTCTTGTTTCGATCTTCATGATATTCCTCCTTACAGTTTTATGTAGTCCTGGGCGTCCACTTTTTCGCCGAAGTGGAACTCCAGCACCTGCGCGATTATGTCCTCGCGTGCCATCTTTTCCGCCGGTTCCTTCAGCAGGAACTCTCCGCCATCCTGCTCCCTCGGACCTTCCTCCCCATCAAGGGTGAATGTGCGGTAGTTGACATAGTCCACATATCCCTCGGTCTCATCTTCGGCCCAGAGATCGCCGCATCCTTCCCAAATATTGACGAGCATACTGTCATTAGGGCGTTCCCCTCTTACTGCTACCCAAATTTCCATGTTATACCTCCTCTCCGTCTACATATGCGTAAAGCTCCTTGATTGCATCTACAGGGAAGCCCATCTTGTGAAGCTCGCCATGAGCCAGTCCAAGAATGGTTTTCACTGAAGCCCCGGGCTTCGCGTTGACTGTTACCCCGATGCAGAACTGAACGATGTGCTCGTCCAGATAGTAGCCCTCAATCTTTTCTTTGAGTTGCTCGAGGTCCTTATAGTAGCTCTCGCAAGTGGATGCGCGAGCCTGCTCGTGCGCCACGCTGTTCAGCAGAGCCTCGAGCTCTAACTGTGTGAACTGAATGATTACTGATGGTGCGTTCATGTTAGTCCTCCTTCTATCCTTTAATGAAGCCTCTCTTGTAATCGGCGCGTACTCCGTACTCTTCAGCCAGGCGGCTGTGATAATCCGCGTATGCGGCGTCTCTGTCCATGATGTAGTGACCCCAGAAGAAGCTCGGCGTCTCGCCTTTTGTCGCGAGCCCCTTGCAAGCCCATGTTACGTACTGGTCTGCTTTTGAGTTGTAGCCCAGGGCTATCCCCAGGTCTTCCTCGAGGTTGTACACCTCGGTCTTGAGAATTTCATATCCTGCATTTATCATGGCTATACCTCCTTACTCTAAGATGAACCACTTGTTATAGTCTTCTTCATCACAGTAGCCCGCCGCGCTCCAGAAGAGCTCGAGGGCTTCCTTCCATGCGACGCTCCAACTGCCTCCGAGCTCGTCCACGAGGACGATTACCCTGGACCCGTAGAACCCGCCGTTCATGTACTTGATTTTCAGGGCGAGGGGAGCCTCGAATTTCTTCTTGCCCTCTTCGGTGAGGGTGATGGGCCCGCATAGCGCAGGCCCTGCCTCATCAGTTACATCGTTGTAGACGTCTACGTCTCCGAACTGGTTCCAGAAGTCTACTGTGAACATATCAGCGATTGTTATCATCATTTTTTATTCCTCCATGATTCCAATTACGAACTGTACCGGGATGCAGATGTTGCTTCCGGTTTCCTTATCAACAAAGCAGAGCAGGGGAGCCGCGCCATTGCGAAGCTCCTCCCTTATCTGGTCGTCCATGTATTCGGGGTCGGGGACTCCGACTATGCACTCTGCTTTGTACTCTGCTACGGCTTTGTAGCTCTCGCTTCTGTATGCCTTGATTATCATGCGCTTCCTCCTTATCCTACGAAATAGTTGTACGGTCTCTTGGTGCTCTTCTGCACCTTGCGCGTTTCCTCGTGCGTGTCGAGGTTGTGGCGCACCTTCACGAAGCCCTCGAGCCCGAAGTAGCTGATGTATTCCATGATGTTGCCCTTGACGGCGTACTCGTATACGCCTATTGCCTCCGCCCGGAGCAGGGCGAGCTTCTTGTAATCAGTCTCCATATGCTATCTCCTTATATTCATCGTCCGTCATATCAGTCTCCTGCTGTATAGTCTGGCGGATGGATGGACTGTATCCGCCCATCTCCGTCTCAAGCATTACAAGCAGATTAAACAACAGCGTGTCCTTTCTTCTGTCTGTCATGGCGTCCTCCTTAGTGCTTATCGAATGCTACGTGCTGACGCTTGCGGAGCTGCCAACAGCCTATGCCCTGGCAGATGCAGTCCTCGCAGTCGCCGCCGCATATCTTCCAGTTCTTCTTGGGCTCCTCGCCCTTGAAGATTACGTGCGCCACCGGCAGGTGGTGCGGATTGACCAGTTCAAGCCCGGGCCACTCGCTGAACACGATGTGCAGGTTCCTTGGCTTTTCCATCTTATCAAGCGCCTTGTTCACGATTTCGTACTGCTTCGTAAAGCAGAGGAACTCGGTGCCCCTGCACTTGACCGCCGTGTTCACCATCCCGTTGAAGAACTTCGCATCGGGGATGTCTCCGGCTACGAACCATCTGAAGTACCTCGCCGTCTTGGCAGCCCTGATGACTTGACCCCAGAACTCGAAGGGGTTAGACTTATAGAGCTCGAGGTTCTCGTCCCAAGCCTTCTTGACGGTCGGCCTATCGTAGAGCTTCAGAGCGTAGCAGGCGTCCCTTCTTGCACAAGGGGCGCCTTTTCTGCAGGTGATAACCGGCGGCAGGCTCAGATTGATTATTGCTCCGAGCTTGCTGTTGCCTTTTGAGATGTGAATCATATTGCCCTCCTTATTTGAACATGTCTTCCCTTGCGTTGTGGTATGAGTAGAAGCACCCGTCCCCGCAGATGATGTGGTCCATGACCTCGATGCCGAGTATCTTGCCGGCGTCTATAGCTCTCTTTGTGAGCGTGTCGTCTTGGATGCTCGGCTCCACCTCTCCACTCGGGTGGTTATGCGTGAGGATGATACCGCACGCGCCCTTGAGGATTGCCGGGCGGAATACGTCCGCCATACTTGCGTGGCAGCTTGTCGCAGTGCCCTTGCCGATGAGTGCCGAACCGATCGGTTTCATCTTCGCGTTGAACATTACGACGTGGACCTCCTCCTGGAGCTTCGTGTCCATGTGGAGCGCCTCGCAGAGCATCTGATAGATTTCTTCAGGCGAGGAGAGCTCGGGCACACTGTAGTGTGCCGTCTGCTCCTTTACCATCTGGACCGTGTATCTGTTGAGTACCATTGCCTATGCCTCCTTGGTTCTTCTCTCGAGGTAGTTGCTCGTGGTGATGAGCCCCTCGCTCTTGAGCTGTGCGTATACCTCCGGGCGGGTCGCCTGGAGCGTCTTGAGGCTGATTGTCTCCTTGCTCTTCGGTATCCATGTCAGGATTATCTTGCCGAACTTCTTGACCCAGTTGCGGCCTTCCTGCTCGGCCTTGTCGAGCTCCTCGTCTATGTACGGGGTGAGCTCCTCGAGCTCCTTGTCGATTTCCCTGCGAGCTGCCTTCAGCTCTGCGTATCTTGCTACCATCTGTGTGATTGTCATTGTCGTTTCCTCCTTCTTTACATGTAGATGTAGAGTATCCATGCGAGCGCCCAGAACTCTATGCCGAATGCTAAGGCGAGCAAGAACTCGCCGATGATTTTGAGGTCTTCGAGAGCCTCGAGCGCCTTGCGCTCTCTTTCCAGTGCCTTCATTACATGACCTCCTTAATAATGCCCGTGTACTCGTCGATTACTCGGACCGCCTTGCCGTGTGCCTTCCATTCCAGCGCCTTCTTGTAGCTGTAGGTGTCTTCCTTCAGGAATCCCGAGCCCGTCGAGAACCTGACCGAGGGGAGCCAGTCGCTCCGTCCTTCTCTGTAGCTGAACACGTTCCCACGTGCTCGCCCCGTGTTGCACGGTCTCTTGTGTGTGCGTTTCATTCCGCCGTTCCTCCTTTTCGTATTAAGCGGTGCGTTAACTTGTAGCCCTTGTGGGCTTGGTGGGCGGTTAGGGTCGCCCAGCCCTTGCGCTTGTTCACCCTTGCGCGTGCCCCTTGGTCCGCTGAATGCTTGACTTCTCCGGGGCGTGTGGCTTTGGTCTGTCGTCGTGTGGGAGTCGCCTTGCGGTTTATGCCCACTGAGCGAGCGTCTTCGGAACGCCTCTACGGGAACGTGTTTGCCCGCGCCTGTTATTTATACTCGTATCTACATATCCAGCCCGAGCGCTTTATCCCCTCGCGTTACTTCTCGCGCGAGTCCTTGAGGCGCCCGCCTCTTAGGTCGAGTTATTCGGTTGTCAATGTTCGCATTCGGTCGCCGCCGTGTCTGTCCCTTGGCGTGCGGTGGGTACTATCCCTATTGAGTAGACCGAAGGGCGCGCCCCGTGCTCGATATCAACGCCGTATTACTACAGCTACACCGTGCGTAGCTCGGGGCGGTATCACCATTGCAACAGTGATACTGATGTATAGGCGGAAGGGCTGAAGGCGGGGAACCGCCCGACGGGGTACCCGTCCGCTTGCTTTTTACACTTACATACTACCACGGGCAGGGGTACAGCCGCGACGGGCTGAGCGTGTCATCCCCTCTACCACTCCAGCCAATAAAAAAGCTTGTCTCCCTCCCCGCACCGTGATATACTAAAGCCATGAAGAACGAGATGAAATTAACGACAGCGATACGAAAGATGCTTGAGACAGCTGGGGTAAGCACATACCAGCTGCAGTTTCTAATGGGCTACAAAAGCCGTGGAGCGGTCTCATCGCTATTGGTGACGGAGAACATCAAGTTATCGACGTTGTATAAGCTGGCGAAGATATGTGATTATGACATAGTCTTAAGGGATCACGTAGATGGGAGCGAGATCAATCTTAAGATAGAGGAGTCGTAGAAAAATTTCGGCGGCGTAAAAAAGATGCGGAGAAACTGGGGACTTACCGGAAAGGTAGGTCCTTTTTTTGATTCCTGAACTTGAGAGAGCGCTTGAAAAATATAAAAAAGCGGGAAAAAGGGGAGAGTGGTTTTCCTGCATCTACAACATATACCAAGAGGACAAGAGTCTTGGGGGAGAATACAACCATGATTTTCGTGCGTTCATGAAGGCGAACGCTTTTGACGACCCGAAGGGGAACATGAATCTCTTAAAGAAGTCGTTCAGACTCACAGCCCAGGACTCGTTTGACGACTACATGACATATCTTGAATGGGAGCGGGATCCTGAGCGGCGATTTTGGCTGCCGAGGAGAAAAAAGCTTCTCAAGGTAGAGTCGAAGGTAGAGGCATTGGTAAACGGAAAGCTTGACCTACTCGCGGTATCGCTTCCGCCGGGCAGCGGGAAGACGACGTTAAAGACCTTTGTATTATCGTGGGTTATCGGGAAGTATCCTGACATGCCCAATCTTGATTCGGGGCATTCCGGCTCTATGACGCAGTCGACCTATGACGGCGTACTTCAGATCATCAGAGATCCCGACTATTTATGGGGAGATGTATTCCCGGGTAGTCAGATTATCACCAATGCCAAAGAGCTCACCATTGATATCGATAAAAAGCACAGATTTTCGTCTCTTACCTGCAGGGCGATAGGGGCATCTTTAACGGGCGCTACCCGCTGCGAGATGCTTCTTACTGCAGACGACCTTGTATCGGGCATAGAAGAGGCGATGAGCAAAGACCGACTGGATAAAAAGTGGGACGCGTATGTAAATGACCTGAAATCCCGTAAAAAACTGGGCGCAAAAGAGCTTCATATTGCGACCCGCTGGTCTGTTCATGATGTTATAGGCCGTCTTGAGCGGGAATATGAGGATGATCCAAGGGCCGAGTTCATAGTTATACCTGCGCTTGATGAAAACGGCGAATCGAACTTCGATTATGACTACGGAGTAGGCTTTGACACGCAGTTTTTCCTTGATATGAAGGCTTCTATGGACGATGTGTCATTCCGTGCGCTTTACATGAACCAGCCGATCGAAAGAGAAGGTATTTTGTACCATCCTGACGATCTTCAGCGGTACTATGAGCTTCCTGAAGGGGAGCCTGACGCGATTTTAGGGGTCTGCGATACTGCGGAAGGCGGCGGAGACGACACCGTTCTTCCTGTTTTTGCGGTTTATGGGCAAAAGCACTACCTCGTAGATGTCGTATGTTCAAATGCTCTCCCCGAAATCACCGATAACCTCTGCGCGGAGATCCTGATCAGGACAAAAGCACAGCAGGCCCAGTTTGAAAGCAATTCCGCAGGCGGCAGGACCGCTGATGTGGTCCAGCAGAAGGTCAAGGACGGTCATGGCCACTGCAATATCACTAAAAAACGCACCACAGCCAATAAAGAGACCAAAATTATCGTCAATTCAGCCTGGGTGAAGGAGCACTGCGTCTTCCTTGACGAGTCCGTCATCCCAAAAGGCTCCATGTATTCCCACTTTATCCAGAAGCTCTGCTCTTATACGCAGATGGGAAAAAACAAGCACGATGACTGCCCTGACGCAGTTGCGCAGTACGCATTGTTTTACCAGAGTTTAGTGGGGAATGTAGTGGAGATTATAGACAGAAAGCGTTATGGCTTCTAAATTCACCACTAACATATATTGTATTTAATGTAGAGAGATTGCTAAAAACAAAGTAGGTTATAAGTCCCCAGACTTTTCCGTCCGGGCCGCAGCGGACAATCTGCGGCATCCCAATCGCTATTTCCGGGGACTGCCTAAGCAGTCTCTTTCTATTTAAGGCAATTATGGATTTATTCGGAAGAAAAAAGCTTACCACAGACGTCGAAATGATCGACGGATCCAATGTCGAGACCGTATTTGAAGCCATCGAGGAGACATTCCCGACCACAATCAACGAGATCGACCAGCTGTGGAACTACTATGTCGGAAAACAAGATATCCTAAACCGCGTAAAACTGATCAGAAGCGACATCAATAACACGATCGTTGAGAACAGAGCGAAGGAAATCGTTGATTTCAAGACCGGCTATCTCTGCAACAACCCCATCCAGTACATCTCCAGAGGGGAAGATTCCACCGAACTTGTCGCAAAACTTAATAATTTCATGCTTTCCGAAGGCAAGGCAAGCAAGGATAAGGAACTTATCGACTGGATAAACATCGCAGGCATAGGTTTTCGCATGGTTATGCCCGATCAGGACGCAGATCCCACCGAAGAATCCGATGAAGCACCCTTTGAAATATTCACCCTTGACCCCAGAAACGCAGGCGTGGTCTATTCTACCGGCATAAGCGACAAGCCTCTTGCCGCGTTCTACCGCATTGTGACCGAGAACGAAGGGGAACAGAGCACCATCTATACCGTATACACCAAAGAATCGGTATTCAGGCTCGTAAACGGCCAGCTGGACGGCACAGAACCCAACGGGCTTAATATGATACCCATCTTTGAATACAAGCGCGATTTGGCGCGTATGGGCGCATTTGAGGCGGTTATGCCGCTGCTTGATGCGATCAACACAATCGATTCCAACAGACTCGACGGAATCGAGCAATTCATTCAGTCTTTGATCCTCCTTATTAACTGTGAGCTGCCCGAAGGCTCGACCGTGCAAGACCTCCTTCAGAGCGGCGCGATCAAGCTCAAGCAAACAGGTGATATGAAAGCTGACATAAAGATACTCTCCGAGCAGCTTGACCAGCAGCAGACAGAGACCCTTAAGCAGGACCTTTATGCGTCTGTGCTTTCTATCTGCGCTATGCCGAACCGAAACGGTGGCTCCAGTACGAGCGACACCGGCGTGGCCGTCATTTATCGAGATGGATGGTCTATGGCCGAGGCGGACGCGGCAGCCTTCGAGCTCTCCTTTAAGAGATCAGAGACAGAAATGCTCAAGCTTGTGCTTCATATCTGCACCGAGCTTAATCAGCTCGACGTTCAGCCGTCAAAGGTGGATATCAAGTTTACCAGACGCAATTACGAGAACATCGAAACGAAGACAAATGTCCTCAATACGATGCTCAACAACGACAAGATAGCTCCGAAGCTGGCATTCCAGTATTGCAACCTCTTCTGCGATCCGGAAGAGGCATACAGGATGTCCCAGGAATACTATGACAGTCTGCCGAAAGATAACGAAGCTTAATTCGTATCTATAAAAGTCAAAGAAGACTCAAAAATTCAAAAAAGAGAGAACTTTCAAACACACTACGGCGCGGAGATGCGCCTTAAAAAGCACAAGGAGAAAAAATGAAGATTGATACCAGCAAGATCGAAGGCTATAGCGAAATGTCCGCCGAAGATAAGCTCAAGGCTTTAGAGGAGTACGAATTCGACGACAAAAGCGACAAGATCGCAGAACTCGAAGAAAAGTACAAGAAAGCCAAAGAGTCATTCGACAAGACGGCGAGCGAATTGGCAGCTCTTAAAAAGGAAAAGAAGGGAAACCTTTCGGAACTTGAACAGAAGCAGGCCGAATTCGACGAAAAGTACACCGCACTTGAAGAAAAGTACAACGCCCTCGAAAAAGAGAACTCAATCTCCAAGTTCACGGCCTCATTTATAAAGCAGGGTTACAGTGAGACGCTGGCAAGGAAGAAAGCTGAGGCAGTAGCCGAAGGCAATTACGATGCAGCGATCGCCTGCGAAGAGGAGTTTAATAAGGAACTCAAGAAGAAAATCACGGCCGAAAACATTAAGGGAACCCCCGGACCTGACGACAAGGGTACCCCCGGCAAGGAGATGACCCTTGAAGCATTAAGAAAGCTTGATCCTCAGAAGAGAGCTGTCTGGTCCGCAGAACATCCCGAGGAATACAAGAAGCTTTATGAGAAAAAAGGAGAATAACAATGGCAAATTTACCCTATGAGAACTTCTTCCTTGAAAACGAAATCGAGGATCAGTTCAATTCACACCTGAATCTCCAGCAGTTCTGCACAGTTAAGAACGAGCTGGAAGGTCAGCCCGGAATGGACTTCATCGTCCACAGATATTCCGCTACTGACAGCGTAGAAAAGGTGCTCCAGGGCTATGGCAACACTGGAGATTCCGAAGCAAGCTTCACAGAAGCTAAGTATACCATCCAGACTGCTCAGGGCAGATTCAAGTGGTATGACGAAGAAGCCAAGAAGGACCCGACAATGGTTCTCACAGGCACAAGACATCTCGGTACCGACATGTTCAATGTCATTAACGGAGACATCTACGGCGAATACGAGAAGGCAGAGATCATCGTTCCTGCTACATCATTCGACTTCGATGCATTCGTTGATGCAGTTTCCATGTTCGGTCTCGAAGACGACGAGACCCCGACAATCTTCGCATTCGTAGCTCCTACAGACGTAGCTGCTATCAGAAAGGCACTCAAGGATACTCTCCAGTATGTTGAGGCTTATGCAAGAAGAGGCTATGTAGGCACAGTAGCCAGCGTAAACATCTACTCCAAGAGCGATGCTACACCGGGCGCTATCTACGTAGCAACAAAGGACGCCGTAACAATCTTCAACAAGACAGGCGTTGAGTACGAAGCAGAAAGAGATGCAAACACAAGAATGAATCGTTCTTATGTTCGCAAATACTATGTAGTAGCACTCACAAACGCTGCTGCTTGCGTAAAGATCGCAAAGGGCGCAACATTCGTTGCAACACAGGACACAGAAGTAGTTGAAAACAAGGACTACTACGTTCTCGCAGGCCTTGGCTATGCTAAGGTTACCCCGGCAGACGGAGACAACCCGAAGACAAAAGGTTGGTACGAACTGGGGGAATAGTTGATCTGTCGCTGGACACCGATATAGCGGCAGATGAGGACCTCTTCGGCAAAGTCGTTTCTGATCTTCAGAGCGACGTCGAAATCGGTGAAGACGGCACTGTAACAGGTACCCTGAAATACATTGCCGACTACACATCAGCAGGCTTCGATATGAGCAGAGGCAACAACTTCCTCGTATTCCACAGTGAATCCGCAGCTGCAGATTCCATCACGGTAGAGGTAGTTGACGGCTACAGCGGGCCCGTAACACTGGATGAGAGCGGAATCATCGTGATCCAGCTTTCCAGCAACGAGCAGACTGTCGAAGTCATAGCAAAGAAGGGCGCATCCGAAACTAAGATCACTCTCGACCTTAGCGAGATGACCTTCCTGACAGAATAAAAGGTGGTATTCAGTAATGACAGATTCCGAAAAAATCAATCGCATAAAGCTGATTCTGGGTAATGATGCACCCAGCGATTCCCTGCTTACTGAATACCTCACGATGGCAAAAGACGAAATCCTTAACTGGCTCTACTCCAATATAACAAGGCCCGATACTGTATCTGCCGTACCTCAAAAGTACGAGCAGGTACAGATCATGGCCGTTGTTGAGGCACTCAATATAAGAGGCGCTGAAGGGCAGACCAAGCACGATGAATTGGATGTAAACAGGACCTTTAAGTACGCTGACATGGTCTCTTACATCCACGCAAACGTATTCCCGTACCTGGGCATTGAAGGCTATGAGAACACTTGATAAGAACAAGCAGACAATTCATTACAAGCCTTACTCCGGGGCAACTCCTGTAACAGACGAAGACAATCTCCTTACCGGAGAAGACGAAGTGTCTTATGGCAAGCTCAAGGAAATGAGATGCCATGTATCGCCTGCATCAGGGCTTGCGACGCAGCAGATTTTTGGCATAGAAACAAACTATTCAAAAGTCCTGATCACGGATGATATGAACTGCGGACTCAATGAGTATTCAATCGTGTGGGTCGATAAACCGACCACAGGTCCCCATGACTACGTCGTAGCAAGAAGGTCTGTATCGCTCAATTACATAGCATATGGGCTCATGGAGGTCGACGTTGGCGTATCGGTATAGCTCAAAAAACGCAAGAGGGCTGCCGTCAGCGAAGCTCATGATCGGGAAGTCGAACGTCTCGGCGACCATGAAGTGGATCGAGAAGAATCTTGAAGACGAAGTCACATCAATCGAAGATCTGATGAATGAGGTCGCTGAATACGCGAAGCAAGAAGCTCAGGAAATGTACGATGAAGCTGATTACGCTGGCGTTCATGACGTGGTCGTGAAGCACGAGAAGAATAAAAAAATTCATCGTCACACTGTAACTGCTTCCGGAGAAGCTCTTCCCTACATAGAGTTCGGTACGTCCAAAAAGGTCCCGCATCATTATTGGTTCTTCTCGGCAAAAGGACGGAACGTCACGACGAAGAGCGGACGACTCAAAAGCGGAGCCTATGTTATCAGACATAAGGTCGACAGAGACAATCCAATACCCTTCAAGGAAAAGGCCAGAAACTACAAAATTGGTCCGGATCGTCTAACGGGAGTTACTTCCGAAAATATCGTTCAAAAGCTTAAGGAATATAACGCCCAGCAGGCGAAAAAGGGGAAACCCTTGATATCTCCAAGGCAGCAGAAGATGTACGTCAACCAGGTAAGGCAAAACGCCTTGGTCGCGAAAGCCGTATACGACGACAACCCCAAATACAACACCATCCCGTTTGAAGATACGAATGCTGTTGTAACAAAGGGCAATAAGCCGCAGAAGATTATGTCTGAGGCTTATGAAAAGGCAATGGATAGGTTAGATCAGAGAATCGGAAGATTATGATAGACATCGAGAACAAAGTCATAACTTTAATAGATGCGGCATTCAAGGCTGAGCAGAAGACCGTTAAGGTATCATCTGCATTCTCGCCCGAACCTTCCGTATTCCCGTACTGCTATGTTGAACAGAGCAGTAATTCTACCTACCAGAACTCTCTTGACGAATCCTTAAAAGAGCACCACGCAAGGGTCGCTTTTTCCATCGTAATTTATTCTAACCTCGCCAACAAATCGAAGTCTGAAGCGAAAGCTCTGGCCCAGATTGTTGACGACGCAATGCAAAACATCAAGTTCACTCGTACCGACTACGACTTCTTCCAGGATGACCGAGATATATCCAGAATCATTCTGAGGTATTCCGCGATCGTCCGTGAAGGAATCAAGGTCGGCAACGATACAGTATATCAAATTTATCGCTAATCCCTTATAGGAGGAACAACAATGGCAATTGAACTTAGCACAGCCGGAATACTCCTTAAGTATATCGTGGGCGCTGCAGATACTCGTCCGACAACCGGTTACACAGTAATCAAGGGCGTCAAGAGCGTCGCAGAGATCAACCCCGAACCCAGTATGCTGGACGTAACAGATCTCTCTGAAACTGTTATGCACAGATATATTCCGGGCCTTAAGGATTTAGGTTCTGCTGTCGGAATCACAGTAAACGATTACGATGACTTCAGAACATCCTGGTCGGATCTGATGACTGCATACGCAGGCCGCACATCATCTCAGGCCCTCTGGATCGAGATCTATATTCCGGGTCTCACAAGCAACGGATCCTTCTACTTCACAGCTGTTCCGAGCGAGCTCGGTTTCAATGGCGCCGAAGTGGATTCCGTTCTGGAGAACGTGGCGTATCTCACAATCAACTCGCTTACAGGTTGGGCAACTCCAAGCACTTCTACGGTAAACCCTAACAGCGTTACAGTGGCTAAGAACGGCGGAACTGCTACTGTAACGGTAAGCCAGTATAGCGGTACATTATCCGCTACAAGCGCCGATACAACAAAGGCTACAGTATCCACATCGGGAGCAGTAGTCACAATTACAGGAGCCGCGGCAGGCAGCACGACTGTCACCATCAAGGTGAACAACACTGGCGTCGCAACGATTCCGGTAACAGTTACAGATTAAACAAAAGCGGGGAGGGGAAAGCCCTCCCCTGGGATTAAAGGAGGGACTTATGACCGATATGATCAACCCCATCGTACTTACTTACGATGATGGCAGAGAGTACACACTCGAATTCACAAGAGAAACTATTGAATACGCAGAACGCATGGGATTTACCCTGGACGACCTTAGCTCAAAGATGATGACAAGGATTCCGGAGCTTTTCCACTATGCGTTCAGAGCGCATCATCCTCAGCTCAGCAAAAAGAAGACAGACGAGATCCTGTTCAACGACCTTGGAGGCATGTCCGAAAAGCTT
>Ga0310786_10005758_pt1 | contig 16702 bp, 17 predicted proteins | sample AusTroGonzalo_MG_FD_203881 | JGI IMG/M metagenome (GOLD analysis project Ga0310786, IMG submission 203881) | Bovine rumen microbial communities from tropical cattle in Woodstock, Queensland, Australia - Gonzalo_03 (v2) (version 2) | ecosystem: Host-associated > Mammals > Digestive system >... | reverse complement strand
ACCGAGAAAAGCAACCCGCCCGCCGAGCCAATGGCGAACGAGAACCAAAAAGGCTCGTCCTTTCCATCGATGAAGAACGGTATTAAGCCGAGAACCGTAGATAGAATCGTTAGGAATACAGCCGTAATCTTATGGTTATAAGCCCTTACATATAATGCAGTACCGGCTTTTTGACGATTCTTTCTCGTTATGCTCAGGTATTCATGAATAATGTAGATGCCTCCGTTTACTGTCAATCCACTTAGTAGTACCAGTGAGGCAAAACCACCTGTTCCGAATTCCACACCAGAGAAGTAATAGGTTAGGAACGTTCCAATAAATGATACCGGAATAAGGGATATAATGACCAATGGCAGCCTGAGAGACTCGAACAAAATGGAACAAATGAAATATATGATAACCACAATGAGTAAGATCAGCCAATATTGTGTGCCGTTATCCTCATACCATCCGTATGTTGCATTTCTGCATTTGTAGCCGACAGGAATCTTCGCATTATACTCCTTGATGGTTTTCTTAATATATTTGTCTGTATATGTGTAAGTGCCTAAAACGTTGAAAGCAACTCGTAGTATATACTCTTGATTCTTTTTAGGAATACAATTTTTCGCTTCTCGCCTTTCAATCTCCATGAGGTCAGACAGTTTTGTGTCATTACCATTCACTTTCATATATGCATTTTGTAGATGCCAAAGATCAAATTTGTCTTTCTCTGATGATTTTAGATGCATGTCGGATGACAGATGAGTGTCATGGTATTTTTCTATGTCATAGCCTGATAATATCTCACGCAGAGCCTGATGACTGGCGATGAGATCAAAATTGTAGAGTGCCATTCTCTCTTTATTGTAATCCATAAAGAACTCATCCTCTTGGTTCTCGTGCCCAGGAGTCTCTATGGTTAGGTCTACCACGCGGCTGTTTTGTTTCATCGTCTTACACATTTCCTCGGCAATTCTATACAGACGATCATAGTTATAGCCAATGATCTCTATTCGGTTTGAGCGGAACTGCAAATTCAAGGAGTTGCTGAATCCTCGTTCGCTTACACCGCTGGTACTCCAGTCTGCTCCACCAATGGAGATGATTTTCCCGATGACCTTACTCTCTAATAGATATGGAAAAGATGTTTTTTTGAATTCGTCCTTGAACTCGACAACAGTCGTTGATCCCCATGATTCCACTCGGGTTTCAAACCGTTTGATCTCTTTATATCCAAATAAGAAATTCTCGAGAATAACGACCTTCTCATTCAATTCTGTCGCACTTCCTCCTAACGGCATCTGTGCCCTAATAGTCAGTTTCTTCTCCTTGTCTTTTTCCGAGTTATAGGTATTGTCGGAGAGAGACTCAGAAAACAAACGCATTGTGCCACCGAAGAGTTTTGACAAGGTATCCTTGCATTTAAATTGGAAGAAATTACTTCCCAATGTGGCATTGTACATATCATGCCATACCTTATGGGATTCTTCGTCCTGTCGTTCTTTTCCCAGTTCTGGAGGCAATGCATGAAAGGGAATGCCAAAAGCTAACACCAAAATGATGATGTAGATCCATTTATGCTTTTGAGTGAATGATACGTATCCAGTATAGAAGTGGGTCCATCCCGTTATCAGTTTTTTGTGGCGAATATGTCCCTGCTGATAACTTCTATATTCCATTTGTTCTATCAGAGCTGGCGTGAAAGCGTAAGCCACAAAGAGAGCCACTGACAGATTGACAATGATGATCCATGCAAAATCATACAGATCCTTTTGTATAAATTCGGGTAGCCAGAATACAATCACCAGTGACCCGATGGTGGTCAGTAATGCCGCGAGGATTGCTAGGAATGCTCGACGGTTATGGTAGTAGCTATAGTGGTCGGTCATCACGATAGACGCATCAATGACCAGACCCAATGACACAGTAATACCAGCCAAGGAATAGATATGTAGTCGAATGTCTAGTATCGAGTATGCGATAACTGCTGTCAAGATGATGGCAACCAGTGTTGTCGCCATGATCGTGAGATACTTCCAGTCTCTTTTTGTCAACCAAACAAAGAACAATAAGATGCCTAGCGCCATCAAAGAGCGCCATACTAGTTTGTGTAGCTCGCTTTCTCTTTCTTCCGCTCCGTCATATGTCAGCGTCAGATAGATTCCCTTCCTGAATTGCATTTCAGTTTCTTTGATCTGTTTCTGAATCTTATTGGATAATGATATCTTATTTGCTTTCGCATCAACGTGGATATTCAGGTAGATGGTGTTCAAGCCGTTTACCCGGAAATACTTGTCTGGTTCTTTGTTTTTATATTCATAGGAGGCCAGATCATTCAAATAGACCGTCTTACCGTCGACGACTCCGACAGGCATCTGTTCCAGAGGTTTCACGAACTTACCTGTTGTCAGATAGAGGTCAATTCTTTTTTTTGTTCCTGCTCTTTGGCCGTCTACTCCTATGGCCTCTATATCGGAGTCATGATGAACTACCTCGCCCACAATATCCTCGCGGCCGATGAAACTACGGATACTTTTTTCTATATCGTATGCGGTCAGCCCATAATTGGCAAGGATAAACGGGTTATACGTAATCTCTATTACCTTGCTCACTCCTCCTGTCACTTCCACTCGTCTCACGTCTTCCAGTTGCTTGACGATAGGCTCTACCTTCCTTTCTATATATTCTTTTAGTTGCTCGTCACTTAGATTAGAGTTGATTTGGTAGGTCAACAATAACTGAGTCGTCTCACTTCGTCCCTTCTCGTTCACCACTTCACCTCCTGTCAAAACAGGATAAGAGACGCCTTCCGGTAATCGTTTGTGTATCTGCTTTAGCAATGAGGATATTTCAAATTTTGTGGATGAGACATCTGCCTCCTTTTTTAGTTCCACGACAACCTTTCCTGATCCGAAATACGATTCTGAAGAGACGCTTTCAACACCCTTGACAGCGGATATCAATCCCTCAATTCTAGAGGTGACATTCTGCTCGATGACCTTAGCTGAAGCCCTTTGCCAGTAGAACTCTACAGTCAATGTCTTACCCTGTCGTGGACGTGGATTATCTGCCACGTCTATCTTTGGAAGCAGTGCAGCCCCAACCACCATGAAAATGGCAAGTATCAATAGAAGGGTGAAGTTGGATACTTTCATGCTCGTTTACGATATATCAGGTAATAGAATAATGGAATCAGGAACAGACTGACCATCGTTCCGATAGCCATACCAACAATAAGCGTCAACGACAGAGGGTATTGCAAGGCGGATCCCATGTCACCTCTTTGGAGGAATGGCAGGATAGCTAGTATCGTCGTGAGTGAGGTCATAACAATTGGCTTCAGACGGTTATGCCCGGCAGTCATGATGGCGCGGAGTAGGGGAGCGCCACCTCGTCGTAGTCGGTTGATACTGTCTATCTTTAAGATAGAATCATTGATGATAATACCACTCATAACTACAAGTCCTATCATGGACATCACATTTACCGATTCTCCAAATACCCATAACACCGCAATAACGAAGAACACGTCAATAACCATTTCCGTTAAGATAATGAATGGCTGGATAAAACTTTCGAATTGGGCTGATAGAATGAAATAGAGCAAAGCCAATGCTACACTCAAGACTAAGGCAAGCTCTTTTATCATTTGTCTGCTGGAGAAATATCCACCTGCGAATGAAGCCGATAGTTCTGCCTTGGGCTGATGAACATATTCGTCTACATATCTCATAATCTGTTCAACCTTTTTGTCACTGGCATTTAGATCGATGCTAAAGTATTCTCCACTGTTTCCTGCCTGCAGTCGCTTGTAGTCCTCACCTCTAGTCTCTTTGACTAAGTAAACTATAGGGATATCAACTCCTTCACCGTTTTTGACGCTGCTATTCAGTATGCGGTCGCTTTCTCTGTTGTCTGTTCCCACGATTACAGGGATACTCTGTGCCCCGTCATTGATATTGAATATCTCATTTTTGCTGATCAGTTCCTTAAGTCTGCTGTAGAGTTGTTCATAGCTCACCTTATAGATGGCCATCTGTTCCATGTCTGCCATGTACTGAATGTTTGTCTCAGTGAGTACAGGCATGATAGCGATGTCAGTAAAATGAGTACGTAAGGTATCTGTAAATCTTCGTGCGGTAGCAATATCCGGCCTTCGACCGTCTTGATCCTGTAGGTGTATCTCTAGATCCGATTCATTTGTAGAAAAGATCAAGTTATACAGGTTACCAGACTCATTAAATTCTACTGAAGCTGATGGGTAACGTTCTTTCAATAGTTCAATGATCTTTTCCTTTGCCTTTTCCAGTTTCTTTTTAGACGGTGTTTTGAAGTATACGACAGCCTCTGAGGCAGTGATATCCTTCGTATGAGAAAGCAGGAAATCTTGTGCTCCTATCATCGATGTTGAAGTCACAATTTCTTTCTCAATACCAGTCATCAGTTCCACGATTCGTCGGTCATTCTCATCAGCCGCTATTCCCATATTCCAGTCAATAGTCATCAGTGTGTCATCATGATCGACCTTTGGCATCCGTTCCTTTTCTATCTGCCAGAAAAAGAAAAGTGTCAAAGGAATAAGACAAACAAGTGTAATCAGACAAGCCTTTGCATGCCTGAATACCCATCCCATGATACTTTTATAAGGACGATAGAGGTTAATTTGCCTCTTGCTCTCTTCTGTTGGCGCATGATGATGCTTCCGGAACAGGAAATGGAAATATACAGGGATTACCAACGAGGCAACAGCTAATGACGCAAATAGGGCGATAGTTACGCCCATGGCCTGATCATAGAAAAGTGTCCCGGCAATACCACTGAGAAAGATCAAGGGTAAGAACACCGAACAGGTTGTTAGAACAGAACTCAGCATCGGAGCGAAAACTTCACGTACACCGTTTACGATGGCCGTTTGAAGTCTTTCTCCCTCTCTCCATCTTCGCATCATATTGTCGATCACGATGATGGAGTTGTCTACGATCATTCCAACTCCCAATATCAACCCTGACAAAGAAATGATATTCATTGAGATGCCTATTATGTAGAAACTAAGCAGGGTCAGTATTAATGAGAGTGGAATGGTCAGTACGATGAGTAGTGACAATCGCCATTGACGCATAAACAAGAATAAGATCAGACAGGCCAGTAGTACACCGACATACAGATTTGTCTTTAGGTTTTTGATGGTATATGTCAGCAGGTGTGTCTGATCTCTGGTAAGTTCAAACTGAATATCAGGATACTCTTTCCTCATCTCGGAAAGTAAGGCCTCCATACTCTCCTGCAAATCTGCCATTTGTGCATCATTCTGCTTGATGATGGCAAGTGTGATGGCGTTGTTTTTGTTGTGTCTTACCTTTCCGTTTTGCTGAGCTATATGTTCTTTGATGCTACATAGATCTTTCAACTGCAACAATCGCCCTTCATGATTGATATAGATGTCTTCGACATCTTCTTTTGTTAGCAGTTGGGAATCGAAATGAATATTATATCGAAAGATGCCATCTACCACACTTAAAGCCTCCAGTGTAATATTGTTTTTTCTGATGGCATTTTCGATATCTTGTGTACTCAGGCCTATGGATTGCAACTTCTCGTAATCAGGAATACACTCGATTTCAGTTCCAACAGTACCGCTGATGTCGACCATCGCTGTCTGTGAAAGCTGTTCGATACGCTTACTTACCACCCCTTTTGCGAAACGTCCTAATTGGGCAAATGCCAATCCTGCTGTCTCAGCGTATTCATCCGCTTGGGGGGATTTGTCATCTGTCCGTTTAAGCCATATGTCGAGATAAAAGGCTGGAATATCCATCGCACTGGCCTTGAGCACTTTGGGACGTTCCATGTCTTTTGGCATGGTATTCATCGAACGGTCGATCTTTTCATTGACCTCAATGAAGAGAAGATCAACATTACTTCCTGGTTCAAAGGTCATCACCACATGCCCGGCATCCATCCTTGCCTCACTGCGTATATCCTTCACTCCTGCCACCTGCATTAACTGACCTCGTAGTGGCGATATTACTCTCTGTTCTATCTCTTTGGCGGAATGACCGGGGATATTTGCCTGTACCGTTATCTGTGGCACATCAATGTTAGGCATAAGCGATACAGGGATAAAACGTAGTGCCAGACACCCCATCACCACAACAGCGATAAGGCACATGGTTACAGCAATAGGTCGATGGATGATTTTACTCAGCATGGAATCAATAACGCATTCTAGTTAATATCAATCTTGCATTTCAGCAGTTTACTATTTGAGTCTAATATATATAACATCTTCTGATGTTCGTCATAATCGAAATGATTAAACTGAATCTCCGATTTGATTTCGCCGATGGGATTTCCAGACCAGTCAAACAGTAAGATAGAGGGATAGTATGGCTTATCATCAATGTAATGACCTTCTGTGATGTTGAATTCCAAAACGGCGAAGCCAAAGCTATAGGTCCTCAGGTCAGCAAACATATACATACGGTCAGATTCCGGAGTTTTTAGAATGTCACTCAACTTATCCTGCTTTTTACCTATGCATATGGTATATCCGTTGTCTTTTTGCAATGAGTAGATGTTGATATTGTTCATTCCGAGCAACGACTCTACGACGTAGTCGTTGGATGGCGCCATAGCAATCAGCGTAGACATAATATTGAAATCCTCATTCATAGGCACTTCAAATTCATTCATTTTATTAATGAATGGTTTGGATTGAACACCGGTTCGCGTGATGATAGAGCGGTTTTGGTGAGTCTCCATTTTATCAATTTCGCGAATATATATTAAAGTGTCACCTATGGTCTTTGCCCAGAAAGCATATCGCGGAAGTGCTTGACTAAACTTAAGCTCTTTTGTGCAGACTTTCTTGTCTGCAATGGATTGGGTAATGTTTACTGCATAGACTCGACCTAAGATTGGGTCGTATACATTGGCAAAAATAGAATCATTTGCAGTCTCAAATGTCATGTGTAGAGTCAGATCAATGCCCTGTACGAATTCTCCAATGGCTTTTCCTTTGTTAAGAAACCGTCCCAACGACTTCATGGAGTCTAAGGAAAGAACATCAAGTATACCGTAATCCTGATCTGTATCGATGAACAGGAGCGAGTCGTATACGACGAAATCCTCGATGAAATAATCTGGCGTGTTGACAGAAGTCATATCATTTGCACGCAGTGTTTGAATTTTGGGAAACGAGTAGACTTTTTTTACCTCCTCGAATCCCATGTATTCCTTGTTACTATCAACTTTATTATGACAAGAAACAAGACAAACTAATGCAATTATATAGAATATACCTTTTTTCATATGATCATTATTTGTAGGGCTGTCTCATAGAAACAGCCCTGATAATTTAGCATTTGCCTTTGCCACTACCAGTAGAGTTCTTTAAAAGCCTACATTGGTCACAGTACAAGATCTGGCTCCCGTGTTTGTAAATTTTATTTTTATAACAATCGAGTCCGCCACTTTCTGATTTGGACAGCGCCTCAACATTCTGAGTCAGCAGACCATTCTCGTATGCATTTGACTGGAACGTCTTTGTGCCAACGAACGTTGCGATGGCAACCGCTGCAATGCATGACAGCTTGATTACTTTCTTCTTCATAAATAAATTGTTTTAAAAGTTAATAATACGGGCATATGCCCTTACTTACTTCTCGACTGTCTCACAGAAACTATTCTGATGATTAACGATAGCATGTACCAGAACCTCTCGGAGCTCCATAATCATACTCACATGTAATACAATTCCTATAAACCCCTCCGTGCTTATACTTATTGAGGTAGTAGCAACTATACCTTTTGCCGCTTTCCGATTTCGACAGCGCCTCAACATTCTGAGTCAGCAGACCATTCTCGTATGCATTTGACTGAAGAGCCTTTGTACCAACGAACGTTGCGATGGCAACCGCTGCAATGCATGACAGCGTAATTACTTTCTTCTTCATAAATAAATTGTTTAAAGAGTTAATAATACGGGCATATGCCCTTTTGTTATTCGCTTCTCGTACATCCACAGGAGTGTTTCATAGAAACAGTTCTAATGTTTAGCGATCACATGTACGAGAACCTCTCGGAAACCCATAAGCATATGTACATGTTATACAATCTCTATATAATCTTCCGTGCTCAGAATATTTGAGAATGTAGCAAGTGTACTTTTTGTTTCCTTCCGATTTCGACAACGCCTCAACATTCTGTGTCAGCAGACCATTCTCGTATGCATTTGACTGGAGAGCCTTTGTGCCAACGAACGTAGCGATGGCAACCGCTGCAATGCATGACAGCATAATTACTTTCTTCTTCATAAATAAATTGTTTAAAGAGTTAATAATACGGGCATTTGCCCTTTCGTATGGGTTTTAATAGATAAGGGAGGTCTCCCTATGCTACCTGCGAAATGGTCTTTTCTTTATAGTGCAGTCTCAAAAAGAGAACCATGGCTTGCATTTACTTTTGCCATTGGCAGCTGCACTGCCAACATACAAACAAGTCTTGCAATACCTTGTTATGCTTCCATGCTTATATGCATAGGTGACGGCACAATCGACTTTCTGGCCCTCTGAGTTAGACAGTGCCTCAACATTCTGTGTCAGTAAACCATTCTCGTATGCATTTGACTGGAAAGTCTTTGTGCTAACGAACGTCGCGATGAGCACAGCTGCAATGCATGACAGCGTAATTACTTTCTTTTTCATAAATAAATTGTTTAAAGAGTTAATAATATGGGCATATGCCCTTTCCTCTATTTATTAGCATATTGTATACACCCATAAGTCCTTTCTTCAACTTTTAGATTACTTTGGATGAATATGGGGCGTAGAAATTTATTTATGTTGAAACCATTTATATGTTAATAGGGGCTGTCTCATAGAAACAGCCCTAAAGATTAGAGAAAACATTGAGATACACCTCTGCCAGTAGTATTGCTAATATACTTACACGACGAACAATCCCTAATTTGGGCTCCGTGCATATGAATATGAATTTTGAAGCAATCGAAAACTCTGGTTGGGTTTCCTTCCGATTTCGATAGCGCCTCAACATTCTGAGTCAGCAGACCATTCTCACATGCATTTGACTGGAGAACTTTTGTGCCAACGAACGTTGCGATGGCAACTGCTGCAATGCATGACAGCTTAATTACTTTCTTTTTCATAAATAAATTGTTTAAAGAGTTAATAATATGGGCATATGCCCTTTTCTTTAGTTATTACTATGTTTTTATTCTTGTGTTATCAGTGAGATTGGACATCATTCAGGTCTAATATTGTATTTAATGAGTATCATGTTTTTATTATCATTTTGGATGTCATATATACCATAAAGAGCTCCGTTATAATATGCAATAGGGAAAAATGGATGTCGTAATCGAGTGTTAACCGGTCCTGATACAGAAGTGGCTTTTTGATAGTTATATACGTTTGTTAATACAAACTCAGAAAGATACAGTGTTATGACATATTGTGATGTTACAAATGATCGAATATGCATATTGCCATGTAATGGATTTACCTTAGATGCGTTCTTCTCATTAGTAGCCTTTCCGAATTCAACAGAGTATACAGGTAACACGTCCCCGTTTTCCCATTTATATATTATATTTGATGCTGGTTCCGCAAAGAAGACACTCCCATTATCATCTTTTGAGAAGATTCTATCCGTCATCATGCTCTCTTCTTTCATCTCCATGGAGAGGAAACTGTTAATAACACTTCCTTTCTCATTGATATGTACAATTCTCTTTAGATTTTTAGTTGGATTCATATTGCACAATAGAAATCCATCTGGTACTTTTGCAAAATCTATAGAAGGAAACTCTAACCGTATTCTGTTTTTGTAATCCAAATTTTTGTCATATACCATGATACTGCAACCTTGAAAGTCCAATACATACACATTATCATGATCAACACAGATTGATGTGGGATTAATATATTCGCCATGTCCATGGCCGGTCTTTTTGATCTTTTTTTCTTGAAATCCTGTATTCAAATTGAACTTCCAAATGGAATTAGCTTTATCCAATATATAAGCATTCGAGTCGGATAAGCACATATCTTGTACCTCCCCCATGTGTTCTATGGCATTTGGTTGTAATAGTGTTGAGTCGATTGACGTGACAAAACTATCAATCAACAATTCTGTGTTCTTATCTCCCGAAATGTTAATTATAGTGCCATTAAAGGTCTGATTATTAACCGCACAACCTGCAAAGAAGGTTGAGCAGGTGAATATGCATACAAGAATCTTATTATTCATTTTTATAGTTGTTACGGAAGTGTTGTAAAGCACAAAGATATTGGTTGCAGGATGAACTGCACCATACACCTTTGTGCCTTTTGTTTATTTCTTTGACCGAATCATATTAATTCCCAGAGCAACAGTTGCTACAACTATGGCTGTGACAAGGTTTGTCTGAATTGGGACTCTGCCAGCATATAGCAGAACACTGTCCTGTTGGTCGGAGTATCCAACCCATACTGCCGTAATACACATTTTTATAACAAGGCAAATGCGTAGAATTATATCCAACACTACCACCAATGTCACCTCCGAGGTCTCCCAAATCACTCTGGGTTAAAGCCTCAACATTCAAGGCCAATAGACCATTTTCGTATGCATTTGACTGGAATGTCTTCTTGCCAACAAACGTTGCGATGGCCAGAGCTGCAATGCATGACAGCGTAATTACTTTCTTTTTCATAAATCTAATGTTATTGTTAATGATATTCGAGCTTATGCCCTTTATATAGTCATATCTTATACCAATCCGTCACAAGGCAGAAATGGTCAATGATATCTAGCCCGCATCATGCGATGGACATTTCTTGGGGTTGCAACCTTCTCCACCTCCTTCGCACCAAATTAGAGGAACTTGGCATGTTTGTCTTCTTGAAATCTGTGTATTGCAAGTCATGTAATATGGATAGCATGTTGGACAAACAAAATAACTACCACCTTGGTCACCTTGGTCTCCTGCGTCACTTTGGGCTAATGCCTCTACGTTCTGTATAAACAAACCGTTACTCTCGTATGCATTTGACTGGAGTGTCTTTGTACCAACCAATGTTGCGATGGCAACCGCTGCAATGCATGACAGCGTAATTACTCTTTTTTTCATATATAAATGATTAAATAATAACATATGGACTAAAGTTTGATTCTTGTAGACGCATTTTAGCCATGAATTGGACATCCTCTGGGATTACAACCGTATCCTTTTCCCTGACAGTCTATGACCTCTTTGACACATATTTTGTTATAGTTAATGTAATAACCACAACGTCTAGCATAGGGATAAGCATCAGGATATGCATAGATGTTACTGCCTTGGTCACCTAGGTCTGCATCTCCCTCTGCTAATGCCTCCACATTTTGTATTAATAGACCGTTATTCTCGTATGCATTTGACTGGAGTGTCTTTGTACCAACTAATGTTGCGATGGCAACCGCTGCAATGCATGACAGCATGAATATTTTTCTTTTTCCCATATTATAATTATGATTTAAAATTTAGATTACTTCATTGAGTATACGATTAAACATGCTCCACCTTCTTTAAGAATTGTCTCAGTTTCATTGTCTGCTTTTTGAAATCCGTATAAGACGAGTTCTTCGTACAGATCAAAGTCTGATAAATACGCTACAAACTTGTTATCTATAATTGCAGATGGGGATAGCAGAGCGTTATGCGAATTTTCTTCCGGAGTTGTTACAACACTCTTCTCTTTCCTGTCCATGAGATATGTTTCTGAATATGCGCCTTTACCCATCTCAAAAGCGATATATTTCTCAATTACAAATGGTGTGGCAGATAAATACGTGTAGTCTTGCTTTATTACGTCATCAAAAGAAATATACTTTCCTGTCGGAGTTGGCTTTGGTAAAACGACGTTTATACATTGTGGATAATCATTGTGTTCCTTAAAGAGAAATATTGCATTTTTTTGGTATGAATGGAAGACAACATTCTTGTCGTTTTTTGTGAAATAATAATTCTTACCAACCATCTCATAATACTTATCGGTATATGGGAAGTACTCTTGCTGTATTGTTGCAAAGGTAGAATCTGTCTTCCATACAGATCCATGAGGTTGTTTCATTGCGACTCCTCCTTCGGGATTATTGGGAAGAAAGGTGAAGAGAAATTCATTCTCTGCCAGATACTCCATATCCCACGCAATAAACGGGATGGAGCGTTTTTCTTTGAACTCTCCATTTAATGCAGAATATATTACGACTTGATTCTTGACGTTATCAATAATATAAATGTATTGATCATCTACAGTATAATTAGCGATCTCCATATATTCCTTATTCCCGTTTCCCCGATGGTTAATTTCAAATAAGAACTGACCAGAATGACTATATACATTTATCCTATGCGCTAATCGATTATAGAAGAAAAATTTATCTTTGTTTACTTCGACTTTTGCGACCTCGGATATGATATGTTTATTACTGTCCTCTAATCTTATATATGTTATGTCTTTAACATACTGAGGACATAAAGAATCCACAGGTTCTTGTACTGAGAGCGTATCAATGCATCCATACTCTATATCGTCTTGGTTATTACCTGTTTTGCATCCAACGATTATGACGCATATTACAAGAAATAATATATGAGGCTTCTTCATATTGTTCATGCTTATCGTATTTTAATCTATAAATAGGGAAGGAAAATCCTTCCCTATGAAAAAATATTAAAAAGCATTATGGGTCGGACAATGCGTTTGAGTACAACCATATCCGCTTCCTTGGCATGAGATATAATGCTGTCCACATTTTTTGAGCCAGCTAACTCGTACTTCGCATTTCATATCATAAGGATATGCGGTGGGATGGGTAAAGCCGCTACCACCTTGATCTCCTTGGTCTCCGGCATCACTTTGGGCTAATGCCTCTACGTTCTGTATCAACAAACCGTTACTTTCGTATGCATTTGACTGGATAGTCTTTGTGCCAACGAATGTTGCGATGGCAACAGCTGCAATGCATGACAGCGTAATAACTTTTTTCTTCATAAATAAATTGTTTAAAATGTTAATAATATACGGGTCTATGCCCTTCTCTTATAGTCTTATTTTTTTGCTATAAACTGTCCCGTTAATATTCATGTCGAGAATGTAGACGCAAGGTCGGAGACCGCTACAGTCTCTGGGTTGAGTAACCTTTACCAGCCTTTTCTGTCCATTTCTTTTCCTTATATACTACACCATTTTGGTTGGTGATGATGGCGATTATGGTCGCATTTTCATAGGGCCCCATTTTTTATTTATCGTTAAGTTCCACTTTTGTTCCATCAGCAAGGTTGAGGTTTCCTGAAATGATGATAACATCTCCAGCATGAATCTCAGTCTCTTTCCGTTGGCATCCCGTAATGGCAAAGGAGTTTATGTTGGAATAAAGCACATCCACATATGTCCAGACGGCTTGCCCATCTTTGTAGATAAAGACAACATGATAGCCATCACGCTCCACAACAGCATCCTTTGGGACAACAAACATGTTTCGAAGTTGTTCTTCGACGATAACCCGTACATTCATGCCGTCAATCAACGTGTTGTCTTTATTGACCAGCCTTGCCATGACTTTCACAAGGCCTTTGTCGTCAACGAGTGGGTTAATTTCGGTAATAACACCTTCGATAGTCAAACTGTCAGAGACAAAAGGGGACACCTTGATATGCTGCCCCTTCCGGATGATTGCCAGTTCTGCCTCCAGGATCTTGAACTCTACCTCAAATTGAGAATCGTCGATTAATGTACAGATTTTATCATTACGTTGGTACGATCTGGCTTCTAAGTCGGCAATCCGCCCACTGAAGGGGGCATAAAGGTTACATTCAGTTAGAGCCGTTTTAGCAGACTGCAATTGATATTTGGCCGTGAAATAGCCTGATGTTACCTCAGCTCGCTTCATGACATCCTCTGGGACACCCTTCAGTGAGGCGTCATAACCTAAGCCTATCAGTTTATCAGTCAATTCCACCTTGGCACGTTCCAGTTCCTTTTCCGCTTTTTCGATTTCTCGCACTCTCTCCCGTTTGTCAAGAGATGCAATGAGTGCGCCTTTGGCCACGTGCATTCCTTCTTTTACATAGATATTCATAGTTACACCCTGTGATGTGAAACTCAACTCACTCTTGGCTTTGGCTCTCAACCGTCCATTGCAGACTATCTGCTTGTTAAAAGTTGATGTCCGCAGTGCCATGGTGTCTACGTATGTCTCATTCATAGTCTGTTGACGCATCTCCATCTCTGCAGATGACTCTTCTTTCTTTCCGCTGCAAGCGGCAAGAAAGAAACATGCGAATGCAAGGATATATGTCGTAAATTTGTTCATGTCTCGTTAATCGTTTTTCACTTTCTGTTGTCGATGATGGCATCAAAGTCTGCACTTAAATCCCGATGACTGACCCAGTCGTAAAGGGTTGTCTTCCGCAGATTATAATAATTCGTCCAGAATGTATGAAGCTGACGGATATACTGCGCTTTTGCGCTCTCTGATTCCTGTTGAGCTGTATTCAGATCGGTTACGGTAACGGTTCCTGCTTCGAACCGCTGTTTGGTGATGTCGTAGCGCTCATCGGCAATATCTTGTGCTCTCAGGGCATTCTGGCATTGGCTTGATTGTATGTTGAACTGAAGCACGTTGGTTCTGATTTCTTGCATATATGTTTCATGGGCCTGTTCAAGTTGGGTTTTTGTAACTTCCAGATCGGCTTCTGCCATCTTAACTCGGCCTTTGCTGACTCCCCAGTCGAAGATGGGTAGATAAACCGTCAGTCCAATAATCTCGTTGTTTTTCAGGTCTCGATATGCGTTGTTGAAGTGGTTGGCCGTCTGATTAAAACCAATCTCACTATTCAACTGTACTTGTAACCCTTTGTTTGCCTTTGCTTGTGCTAATAGCATCTCCGATTCCAATCTTTTAATCTTTTGCTGGAGTGTATGGGTTGAGTTGGCAAGCGCCTTGTGTATGATGTCATCCGCATTGACACAAATATCTGGAATGGAATAGGGAGGTATAAGGTCGATCTTATCATAGTCGAACATTCTCAGATAGGAAAACAATCGGAATTTCTGACTTTTCAGTGTGAGTTCGTTGTTATTGGCATCTACTTGTGCATTAAGTAAGGATAGTTCCAATTGCAATAGGTCACTCTTTGTGATGGTACCTAGGTTCAAACGCTTCTTGGCAATCTCATATAGGTATTGCCTGTCTTTCAGCGTACTGGCACACTGTTGATATGTGGATTGTGCCGAAAGGACCTCGAAGAATAATCGAACAGCCTCAATGGCTACGCCTTCCATGTTCTCTAGATACTCTCGTTTCGCTTTTTCATATTTTAGTGGTTCCGTCTTCTTTTGCCACTTCAGGTTATTATAAGCACGTAATGGTTGGGTGTAGCTCAGTCGCAATGGTTGTGAGTTGTATATCTTAGAGTCGTAGCTGAATTGGTCTAACCGATAGAGATACGATTGTACGGACAATTTACCTCCCAACGATACGATGTTCTGGTCAACCGACAACGACATGCTGTTACCCATGGAGTTGTTTTCTACAAAAGATATCCGTCCATCGTCGAAGTTCCTGGCTTCCACCATCGAACGGTTAAACTGGAGTAATCCTCCCGACAGACTCACTGCTGGCAACAACTCTGCGCGGAAGGATCTGTAACTCCAGTACTGGCTCATAAAACTGAGACGAGCCACCATGGCATCATAGGAGTTCTCTTGTGCTATCTGAATAGCAGAGGAAAGTGTCAGTTGCTGAGCAGGACAACTGATGCACCCTAAAAACAGAATTATGATAAAACTCCGATGCCTCATTTCTTCTTTTTCTCAAGCATACGATGAAGCAACTGTTCTATTTCATTATTGCGAACAGGATCCCCTACAAGGACTACGTGATTGTCTTTATCTAATAACATCACATGCATGATATTCGATTCTGGTAATGAAGGATTATTTTTGCGGAATATTCCCTTTCTATCAATGAAGATGGATCTGTTGAAATCTGTTGCAAAGAATCGTTTTTTCACTTCTTCTGAGATACTATCACTTTCAACAATAATCGTCAAGGTAATAGATGGCTCTAGTTTCCAGGCTCTTGCTAATACAGTCTCCCATTCCTGATGATGTCCTGCATAACACGGTGTGCATTGCGAACTATCCACATATGCCAAGAATTGATACTTGGCCTTTGACGATAGATAAGCGGAGTCGATAACCAGAGTGTCCATATCAGAAGTAGGAATATCTATAACACTGGCATACAATTCGTTGAGTTGCTTGTTGATTTTTTCTTTACGACTGTTGCATGATAAAAGCCCCAGCATAAGTAAACATGCGGGTAAGATGATAATTTTTGATAGCTGCTTGTTCATATTCTTTAATTATTCGTTTATTATTCATTGAGAATCGTTCTTGCTTTGTCTTTCATTTCTTTTGTTGCGGGCGAAACGACTTTCTCCTTGAAGGATATGACTCGTTGAGCCATCTCCTTTTCTTTTGTAATATCTCCTTTCTTTTCATATAAGAGCATAAGTCGGTAGAGAGGATAAAGGCGATTGGGCATAATGTCGAATGCCTTTTGGTAGGCTTGTTCTGCCTTTTGGTATAAATTCATTTGGAGATAGTTATTGCCTTGAATTACATAGAACATGGGGTCATTGCTGATAAGTGTTCCTAAACGTAAGATG
>Ga0310786_10005756_pt1 | contig 16703 bp, 9 predicted proteins | sample AusTroGonzalo_MG_FD_203881 | JGI IMG/M metagenome (GOLD analysis project Ga0310786, IMG submission 203881) | Bovine rumen microbial communities from tropical cattle in Woodstock, Queensland, Australia - Gonzalo_03 (v2) (version 2) | ecosystem: Host-associated > Mammals > Digestive system >... | reverse complement strand
AAGGACGCCATAATATGACGTCCCTACAACCTTAACCTTAAACATAACAAGGACGCCATAATATGACGTCCCTACAAAAAATCTCTTAAACTCTCAACCTTAAACCCTAAACCTTAAACTCTCAACCCTAAACTCAAAATCAACACCACAAACATAGAAAGAGGCCCCGATGGGGCCTCTTTCGCACATAACACAACACATGAAAAAAAACGGGTCTTATCTTGGGGAAAGACTCAACGACCCGTTTGTCGTTACTGATGATCAACAAACATCCCCTCTATCACATCAGCGTATTTTTTTGAGATTTTATTTCTCTTCACTTTCAACGTCGGAGTCAACAAGCCATTCTCTTGAGTCCAATCATCGGCAAGTAATTCAAATTTCATTACATTTTCCGTTTTGCTTAACTCCTGATTATATTTATTTATTTCGCTCTTTATCAGATTTTTAACATTTAGATTCTCAATCATCTCTTTTGGGTGCGAATATACTATTTTTTCTGATTCACACCAATCTTTTATTGCAGAAAAATCAGGAATAATCAATGCGGCTACAAATTTCTGGTTTTCACCCACTACAACAATCTGGTCGATATACTTGGATTGGGAAATCTTTTCTTCGATGATTTGCGGGTTAACATACTTACCCATAGAGGTTTTGAAGATGTTCTTGAGTCGGCCCGTGATAACCAGCTGACCACGTTCGGTGAAACGACCCATATCGCCAGTATGCAACCATCCACTCTCATCGATGATTTCCTTGGTCTGCTCTTCGTTTTTGTAGTAACCCATCATCAGGTTATGACCACGACAGATGATTTCGCCCTCTTTTGTTATGGCCACATCAACACCGCCCAACGGGAAACCTACCGTATTGGCCTCACGACCGTACTTTTCGCGGCAGGAGACAGCAATGACAGGAGAGGTCTCCGTCATACCATAACCTTCAAAAACTGGCATACCGATAGCGGAGAAGAATGAACAAAGCTGAGGTTTCAACGATGCGGCACCAGATACCAGAATATCGAAGTGCTCTGCGCCCAAGCCTTTACGTATTTTACTGTAAACCAGTTTGTCAGCCAATTGATGCTGCATATTATAGAACACCGTGCGGTCTTCGGCTTCAATATTATATTTAAGAGCAAGATTAACGGCCCAATCGAAAATATTGCGAGCGGCACCAGTTTTGGTCTTGCCAGACGCCTCAATCTTTTCGTAGAATTTCTCCAACACACGCGGAACAGCCGTCATCATCGTCGGATGCACCTCACGCATTGCCTCCGCAATCGTCGCCAAATTAGAGACATAGAAGACCGTCATACCCAAATATTGATACAACAGCACAATCATGTTCTCGTAGGCGTGACACAACGGAAGGAAACTGAGGCCACGCTTGGAAGTGTGCGACGGAATATGCTTCAAATTCTCCACTTGAGACATCAAATTGTAGTGTGAAAGCATCACACCTTTAGGAGTTCCAGTGGTACCAGAAGTGTAGATGATCATCGCGCAGTCCTTTTCATTGTTGGCAGCACGCAATTCGTTCAATTTCTGCAAATCATAATTCTCTCTACCTAAAGCAATTAACTGATCCCAATAAGGATAGTCCTTTCTGTCTGCAAAGGTATAGATGTCCTTCAGTTCGGGCAATTTGTCTGCTACAGATTGAACCTTGCGCATCACGATTTCACCTTCCATGATGACCAACTTGGCCTCACAGTGTTGCAATATATATTGATAATCCTCAGCTGTGATGGTCGGATAGATGGGCACCAACACGGCACCGATTTGTGTCACAGCCATTTGCGTGATGGTCCATTCCGGACGGTTTGTGGAGATGAGAGCCACCTTGTCACCCTTCTGGATACCCTTGGCCAGCAATGCACAACTCAACTCGTTGGCCGTCTTGAGATAAAGTTCCGGGGTGTATTGACTCCATTTGTTCTTTCCAATTTTACCGCACAGTGCTAATTTCTGTTCGGGATGACGCTCGCTATAATGGAGCATGATGTCGTAAATTCTCTTTAATTCCATTGCAATTTGGTTAAGATTTTCAGGCTGCAAAAGAGCCATTTTTACGTTAAAAAACCTTAAAAAAGTGATAATCAGATTGCTCCCTGTGACGAAATCGGAAATTCAGGGACGAAATTCATTGTCAAGGGGGCAATATGAGAATTGCTAAAAGAAGGTATGTGAAAAAATCGTATCTTTGCCGAATCTAAATTTGGACGAATGATCAACGAGAAGATACCCAAATACTACGTCACGAAGGACAATATCACTATCTATTTGGTGTTTTTGTTCTTCTACTCGCTGTTGTTTGTCAATATCTTCACGCCTTTTCAAGGGGCATGGTACAACATTCAACATTACACTCGTGCACAACTTTTCACAGATACTCTCATCATCGTCAGCGGCGGATCTCTGATTATGTTGATTAGCCGACTTGTGATGTACAATGTCAATAAACGAAACAGTATCAGCTATTTACAATATTTTGCATGGTTGTTATTGGAAGTTCTATTAATCGCGTCCCTCTACTCTGTGATTGTTCATTTCGCAGTGCGCGACACACGCGAATTCTCCGATATCTTCACCCGAGCTGTCATTTTCGTGCCCACTATTCTGGTCATTCCCGCTATCATCTCGCACCTCTATTTCAGTTCCCGCTATAAAGACGAAAAAATCTCTGAACTAGAATCCACTCAGAACCAAACGGTTACCCCTACTACACAGCCCCCCACTGAAGAAATGTCCTTTACCAATGAGTTTATAGGGGAAGAATTCATCCTCGACAACCACGTAACGGCTTCCACAAACCCGGAACCTATTGAAAAACAGCCCATTGAAGAAACAAAGAACGATGCAACCATAGAACCGCCTATTTCCAACAACAAAATCGTCAATTTCTTTGACGAAAAAGGCGAATTGCAGCTATCCTTACGCATCGACAACATCTATTTTATTGAATCGGCGGAGAATTACGTCAATATTTACTACAAAAACAAGGAGAAGACCGAGCGGTTCACCCTGCGCAGTTCGTTGAAAAAACAGCAGGAAAAGCTGGAAAAATACGGTTTTATCCGTTGCCACCGCAGCTATTTGGTCAACTTTTCCAACATTTTACTGCTGCGGAAAGACAAAGACGGTCCCTACTTGGACTTCGGAGAGAGCGGGCTGCAAGCCATCCCTGTTTCCAAGACCTATCTGGATGCGGTGACTGCTTATTTTATTAGTAATAGTGAGGAATAGGGTTGTTGAGGGACCAGGGTCGAGGGTCGAGGGTCGAGGGAATAGGGAAAAGGCAATGGGGTTCTAGGGTTTAGGGTTTAGAGTTTAAGGGTATGGGGGATAGGTTAAAAGGTTAGGGAATAGAGACTAGGGATTAGAAAACAGGCAATATATTAATGAATACAAAGAGTGTGGCTAAAAAATTAAACAAATATAAGTTTATTGTTGAGTATTTTTCGGAAGCGCAGCCGGATGTGGCTTCGGAGTTGAACTACGGCAGTCCTTACGAGCTGGTGGTGGCCACGATGTTGGCGGCGCAATGCACGGATAAGCGCGTGAACATGGTCACGCCCGCGCTATTCGAGGCCTACCCTACTCCCTCTGCACTCTCCAAAGCTACAGAAGATGAAGTATTAACCTACATCAAATCAGTATCATATCCGAACAGCAAGGCCAAACACCTAGTTGCGATGGCGCAAATGGCCGTAAGCGATTTCGGTGGTGAAATTCCATGCACAATGGAGGAACTCACGAAATTGCCCGGCGTGGGCCGCAAAACCGCCAACGTGGTGTTAGCTTTCGCCTTCGACCAAGCCGCAATGCCCGTTGACACGCACGTCTTCCGCGTTTCCCACCGTTTAGGGCTCGTTCCTGAAAGCGCCAAAACCCCAGATGCCGTTGAAAAAGAACTGGTTAAGCATTTCCCGAAGGAATACATCTCCCGCGCCCACCACTGGCTCCTTCTCCACGGCCGCTACATCTGCACCGCCCGCAAACCCCACTGCGAAAAATGCCCCCTCACGGGAATCTGCGAATCAGCTGTTGGATGCTAGCAACCTAAAACCAACAAGGACGCCATAATATGACGTCCCTACCCCCAGCCTCTTCCCTTGAACCTTGAACCTTGAACTTTGAACCTTGAACTTTGAACCTGAAACTTGAAACCTGAAACTTCAAAAACCTTCTAACCCAACACCCTAAACCTTCAACCCTAAACCCTAAACCCTAAACCCACAATGCCCCTCACCGACACCTACTTCATGCGAATCGCCTTGCAGGAGGCGGAAGATGCCTACGCGGAGGATGAAATTCCCGTGGGCGCGGTGGTTGTGCTTGACAATCGAGTGATTGCGAAAGGACACAACCTCACGGAGACCTTAAAAGATGTAACTGCCCATGCGGAAATGATGGCCATCACCAGTGCCGCCAATGCATTAGGAGCCAAATACTTGCAAGATTGCACGCTCTACGTGACATTAGAGCCATGCCTGATGTGCGCGGGGGCGATAGCGCACGCACAGGTAAAAACGCTCGTGTATGGCGCGAGCGACCCCAAACGAGGTTACTCCGTCTATTTGAAAGAGGGTTTCCCTGGCAAAACGGAAATCCGTACGGGAGTACTGGCCGACGAAGCCGCCGCATTGCTGAAAAAATTCTTTGCTGAAAAGAGAAAATAATGCTCTACTCTACCCGATTCCCAAGCTTGCTAAAGCCACGCACGAGAATCGACAAATCATTGTAAACATTGTAGTTACGCGCATACAACTCCTCTGTACGCGCCACCATCTCGGGAGAGAAATGTCCGTCGGGATAGGCATCGATGGGATGAAGCACACCTGGGAGAAGCGACTGCTCTGATTGTCCTTCCTGACTGATCCCTACCCAACTCTTCCGACCGCGCAACACTTCAAAAATATTCTTCACGAACTGGCCTTTTTCTTCCACGAACCAGATGTCAACAACAAGGAAAAGCAGTAATAATAAAGCACTTAGCACGTCAAAGAAGCGTTTCTGACGACGATGCTTTTTCTGGTAAATCGATTTAATTGGAATCGTATATAAATCCTCAGTGGTAAAAATGGAATTACTGCCGATGAGCGAAAGACTGTCTTCGGGGGCAATTTTATAATCCAACTGTCTGTCCTGCAGACGATTCATCCAATCAATAATCTGATCAGCGGGAATGTCGCGACCGCTGAAAATAACCTCGTTGATACGGTAAATATCTACCAACTCAGGCAAGTCAACGATTTGACCGATAGTAAGTTGATGCGGATTATCTGAACGCTCCGTAGTGACTAACCCGACGAATTCGCGCGGCGTGTTCATTGACTGCACAAGATTGAATATGCGCGCACACTCTTCCTCACCGCCCACGATGGCAATTCGCTGATTCCGACTGCGGTTTGTAATATCAATCATCCCCCATCTGGCCAAAAGGGAACGCAGCGAATTGACCGCAATGAGCGCCCACGCCGCGCCGATAGCCACTACGGCTCTAGAAAAGCGCATGGTTTCCGGTAAGAGTGCGTATATCAGCAAGATAATAACTGCACCCACCACAATACCACGGTTGAGCAGAGAGCGGTTGACTGGTTTTCGATATCCACCGTTAAGCCATACCGACACTACCCAAAGCAATGCGTACAAGGGCAAAATGAGGCTGAAATAGAAATCAGGGAAGGAGGAATTGCGCTGATAGAGCACGTTATGATCCCAGTATTTGGAAAGCGCGAGCAGACCCGCAAAAATCAGGGCGAAATCGAGCATCGGAAGCGCCAATTTGCCAAGTATGCGCTTGAGTGCCGCCAATGCCGCCCGAAACCAGATGGCCGCATCAATGGCAACGTTGAAAATCTTGGCGTTGTTGGCTGAAAAATGCTTCCGCGCGAAAATCTGCATCGCGTTGTAGAATATATAGACGTAGTTCAAACTCCCCTTCTTGGTGCTCTCGCCTTTGTAGTGGATGATGCGCGTCTGCGGGAAGTAGTAATTCTTGTAACCGCCCTTCAAAATCCTGTACGACAGGTCGATATCCTCACCGTACATAAAGTAATCCTCATCCAAAAGCCCCACCTCATCCAACACCGATTTGCGCAACATCATGAACGCACCGGCGAGCACCTCCACTTCGTGGGTCTCATCTTCACCAATGTACGTGGCATGATAGGAGCCGAATTTCTTCGACTTCGGGAAGAGCTTGGAGAGACCAAAAAGCTTGTAGAAAGAGGCCTTCGGATAGGGAATTCCGCGCTTAGACTCGGGAAGAAAACGTCCCTGACCATCCACCATCTTCACGCCGAGACCACCGCAATCAGGAGTTTCGTCCATGAAACGAATGCACTTCTCAAAAGTGTCTTCCTCCACAACTGTATCGGGATTGAGCAACAGCACATATTCGCCAGAAGAGATGCGAATGGCCTGGTTGTTAGCCTTCGCGAAGCCCACATTCTCTTGGTTATCAATCAGTTTCACCTGCGGAAACTTGGTTCTCACCATCTCCACAGAGTTATCCACTGAATGGTTGTCCACAACAAAAATCTCGCCATCAATGCCACGCATCGCCTTCAGCGCAGACACCAACGCCTGCTCCAAAAACGCCGAAACGTTGTAGTTGACTATGATAACGGAAAGCTTCAATTGGGTTTAGGGTTTTGGTTATAGGGTCGAGGGAATAGGGTCGAGGGTCAAGGGATTAGGGAATAGGGGCAAGGGAATAGTTTAGGGTTCAAGGTTCAAGGTTCAAGGTTTAAGGTTCAAGGTTCAAAGGTCAAAGTCACACGTCATAAGTCACAAGTCATAGTACTAAGCCATTTGTTCCTCGCAAGAGAAAGGCTAAGAGCTAACAGCAAAAAGCCAAAAGCTAAACATACGCTAACACCGTCTTCTTTGACACGACCTTGTCGCCTTTGCGGACGGCGATGGTGGCGGATTTGGGGAGGAAGACATCGACGCGGGAACCGAATTTGATCATACCGACCTCATCGCCTTGTTCCACTTGGTCGCCTACTTCGGGGTAACTGATGATACGGCGCGCCACAAAACCGGCGATTTGGCGGAAGAGCACTTCCGTCTCTGAGTTGCGCACCACAATAGTGTTGTGCTCATTATCGACAGAAGATTTTGGCAGCTTGGCCAATGCGTATTTACCTGGGTGATAGGCTGTATAAGAAATCTCACCCGTTATAGGATAACTGTTCACATGCACATTGTTGATGGACATGAAAACGGAAATCTTCAAACGCTCGTCCTTGAAATACTCATGTTCGAAGGCGTTACCCACATACACAATTGTACCGTCTGCAGGGGAAAGCACACCGTCCTCCACCTTGTTGATGACACGCGTGGGCACGCGGAAGAAACGCACGATTAACACACCGACAATCAACATCAACAAGAAGAAAATCAGGTTCACCCACCAAAGGTTAGCCAAAAAGAGGACATAGCAGAGCGATGCCAGGAAAATAGTAAAGAGACTGACAAATATAATGAGTTTTCCCGCTTGATGGAACTTCATCATCGATTCTACTTCTTATATAAAATATAGGTATATCTTGGAATGGGAGGATTGTTCTCACTGGAACGTGTCACGAACTGACGCGGATAACCCTTGTCGTTCATATAGTGCATTCCACTATAATCGTAAGATATATCGATCACTTTAGGATTAGATCCAGCCACCGCATCTTCTATATGCTCTGCCACTTTGAGATTCTTGTAGTAACCTGCCATGTCAGCGTATGCAAATGGCAAACCATAGAACGGGTTATAGGCTTCCAAATTATATTGGTAAGTATGAGTGATAACTCTCTTTTCTCTAGGAAATTCTTCCACATATTGAGAGATGTTCTCGTATTTTTTATGTTTACCTGGATCGTATGTGAACTTCTTCACAGAGTACATGACGAGATCCTTGGTTTGTCTCTCTGCAACAATCTTAGCAATTTGATTGTAATCACCAAAGATTTTATGATAGAGCGGATACTTCATACTTTTATTTGAAATATCATCAAAATAAGGCTCATAAAACGCAACGTCATACATCACATTGATGGAATCGATGCGTTGGTACGCTTTGTCTTTCTTGTTTTCGTTGCGGTGGAAGGTATATTCCAAACGGACCTCGCCATCAACGGTGTAGGTCATCTTATCCACCAGTCTATCAGTGGTTACAAAATCAATCTCCTCGGTATAATTCTTACCCACATGCTTGATATGCTTAATCGAATGGTCCTTATCGTAGGTAAAGTCGAAAGAATAGATACTATCGACAATGATTCGCTCCAAATCTTTGGTCTTGTCATTATACAGATAGACCTCATTGGGTTCACCCACGTCGCTGAGATACCAAATCTTGCTGATTTTGCAAGTGGGGTTATAGATTTCTTCATCGGGTTTGCAGGAGGAGAAACCCACTGCCAGCAAAGCCATTACAAACAATGGTAAGAAATATTTTTTCATACGATACAGTTTTTCTAAAATACGCGGCAAATATATAAAATCCTTGGATATGGCGGGATTTTTTTTTGATATATGATTTTTGACGTGTGACTTATGACGTGTGACTTATGACTTATGATTTATGTTCATAAACTTATCACACGTCACACGTCACACATCACACGTCACACGTCTCAACAGCTAATAGCTAAAAGCCTCAAACCCTTCCGCCCGCAACTTCTCCACGATGCCTTCCAAAACCTCTTTCCCGTGTTTGTGCAAAGCCAACGCGGGAGTTTCTCGGTCGAGGGAATAGATAACGATGCGTTTGGGGCGGATGCGGCGGATACGGGCGAGCCACTGCGACCACGAGGGATCTTGGGTGTTGTCAAAGGGTTTGCCGTCGTGTTCGCCACTGAAAAAGAGCGTCTGGATGATGAGATTGCCGTTGAAGGTGCAGAGTTGATCGGTAACCTGCTCAATATCAACAGGTACGATGGGTGCATTAATGATGTCGAGCATCTCCTGTGTACCCGCGTCGAGCTTCAGCATCGGGTTCTCGATGCGCTGCAAGGCGCGCACAATCTCCGGACGGTAGAGTTGTGTGGCATTCGACAAGCAGGTAATGACCGCCTGCGGGTAGTACTTGTCACGCAAAACCAACAGTCTATCAATGACTTGGTCGAACCAAGGGTACAAGGTCGGTTCGCCGTTGCCCGAAAAGGTAATGCTATCGACGGGCGTATTAGCGCTGGCACATTCTGCCAACTTGCGCTCAATAGCCTCCATCACGATTTCCAGCGGATAGGGTTCACGAGCGTTCAAATTCTTTTCCAACGTCCAACCGCACTCGCAATAGAGGCAGTTGAACGAGCAGATTTTCTCATCCACAGGCATAAGGTTGATGCCCAGAGAGTGGCCCAGTCGTCTGCTGTGTATCGGGCCAAAAGCGATTGATTCCCAGAGGAAGGTCATTTGTTTTGGGATTTCAAAGTTGTTTGTTTAATAATTCCTGTATGGTTTTTCTTTGATTTGTGACTTGTGACTTATGACTTGTGACTTATGCTTATGACTTATGACTTGTGATTTGTGATACGTCATACGTCACACGTCACACGTCATTGCTTATCATACTTCACCACCTCCTCCGAAAAGAACTCCAGCTGGACACCGGCGGCTTTGAACATCTCTTCGGATTCGGCGCCGGCGTGGTATTTGTTGGCACAGACCACGCGGGTGATGCCGCAGTTGATGATGAGCATGGCGCAGGTGCGGCAAGGGGTCATCCGGCAGTAGAGGGTGGCGCCGTTGAGGGAGATGCCCAGCTTGGCGGCCTGACAAATGGCGTTCTGCTCGGCGTGGACGGTGCGCACACAGTGTTGGGTGACCGTGCCGTCCTCATGGACCATCTGTTTGAGCTGATGGCCGACCTCGTCGCAGTGCGGCAATCCTTTGGGAGCGCCCACATATCCCGTGACTAAAATCTGGCGGTCGCGCACGACCACACAGCCACTACGCCCGCGGTCACAGGTAGCGCGTTTGCTCACTGTATCAGCAATTTCCATGAAATACTCGTCCCAAGAAGGACGCACATAGGGTTTGTTTTCCATATTATAATAACGTATTTTTTCGCGGTGCAAAGGTACATAAATTATGAATATGCTGAAATCCTAGCCGAAATCTCCCAAAACAAATTCTATTTTTGCAAAAGAAATGAACAGTTGATTGTGAATTATCGATTTTAACAAAACATCAAATCATTAACACACAGTACATTAAGCTGTTGATAATTTGTTAATATTTTTCAACGCTAACATAGGGAATAATATGTGATTAAAAGTTAATTTTGGTGTTTGATTTCGTAAACGGCGAAAATTCTTAATTCAGATAAGAAAAAAAAACAATTCACTTATTATAAACCAAATTTAAAATTATGAAAAAGTATCTATTCCTATGCTTAACAGCTTTGATGATGCTGATTACCATGACTGGAAATGCGCAGAGTAGCTGTACATCCCCAACTGGGCTGTCAGCATCTCTCCACGCACCAGAGTGGAACAACATTCAGTTGAACTGGAACGGAATTGTCGACACCGACGAGGTGACCATTCAGTATGCCGATTCGTACACAACAAGAATTGGTATGAATGCCGCTGCCGACTTTATCGGTGCGGTGCGCTTCACCCCCACGGAATTGTCTGAACATGCTGGCAAATACCTGTCAGCTGTCAGCTTCGTACCTGGCGAAAATCAGACAACATGCACCTTCTCCATTCGTGTATGGACAGGCGGCAGCCTTGTGGACACTGTTTTTGACCCCGGCACATTAGTCGTGGATCAAGTGGTCACTGCCCCACTCACACTCTACGGTCTTAACACGATCATGCTTGAGACACCGGTGCTGATTGATGCAACGCAAGAGTTGTGGATTGGCATTCGTTGTAATACTTCTGCCGGTTATCCTCTCGGTGGCGAAAACAACACAGCTGTTTTCAACCATGGCGACCTCATCACTGAAGATGGAATCAATTGGGAAACGTTGAGCGGCGGCGACCCCACTGCTGACATTGCAGCATACAACTGGGTGATAATTGGTCACTTACAAGATCCTGCTAACCTCTTAAGTGGTTACAATGTCTATCGCGATGGCAATCTCCTCACCTCAGCTAGCGCTACAAGTTATTTGGATTCCGTGGACTTCGGAACCTATCTCTATGGTATAACTGCCGAATATGCAAGCGGATGCGAGTCCGACCCGATAAACCTTACTGTCACCATGGCAGAGAACCCCTGCTTCAACTGCTTGGACACTGCTTCTATTGGCAATGGTACAAACGGACAGTATTATCTTCCTATAGGTACTTATTATAATTATTCCTTCACCGAACAGCTCTACTTGGCTTCTGAATTGGGTCAGATAGACGGAACAATTCCTTGTATTGCCTTCCAATACATTTACTCCACTCCTCAAGACAAGGACATCGTCATATACATGGGTAACACCAGCAAATCTTCTTTCTCTAATGGTTCCGACTGGATATCTGTCAGCAACATGCAACAGGTATTCAACGGCACTGTCAACTTCAACACCAATGATCCTGATGGTTGGGTAAACATACCTCTTGACTTCGCTTTTGAATATGATGGCAGCAGCAACATTGTCATAGCTGTATTGAACAATTCTGGTAGTTATCTCAACAGTAGCAATACATTCAACACGCATTCTGCAAGCGGCAAGAGCATTTATGTTCAACAAGATGGTTCCGCTTATAATGTAAACAGTCTTCCTTCAGGCAGCTCCTACTCCTATCGTAACAACATCCGCTTCCTGATTGGCGAGCCTGTGAGCTGTGGCATGCCTGCCGCACTGACAGTCACCGATGTAACAACCACCTCTGCTGTTATTTCTTGGGCTTATAATGAAGACCACAGCGGCTACGAGTTGACCCTCGTTCCCGCAGGCAGCATCTTCGATGACGAAACGACGATTCAGTTGAACGACACGGCATACGAAGCTCTTGATTTGAATCCCAATACCGAATACACAATCTGGCTCAGAGCCGTATGTCCCTCTGGAACCAGCTCTTACTGTATGGGCAGCTTCCACACCGTCTGCGTACCTGAGACTGAACTGCCTTACTCTGTCAACTTCGATGGATTTGGTTCAGGTTCTGGCATCATTCCCGATTGTTGGGAAGCAGCTATAGCACCCAGTTCCAACCCCTCCTATCCTTACATCGCCACCACTTACCATCATTCAGGCACCGGTTCCCTTTACTTCTATTCTTACTCACCTAGCCACGCTTCTGTCCGTGGTCAAGGTTTGGATTTGACTGAAAACACCGATCCTTTGATCATGAGTTTCTGGGAGTACATCGCTACTTCTTACTATGGCAGAATGACTGTAGGTTATATGACTGATCCTTTGGACTTCAACACCTTTGTTCCAGTTAAGGAAGTATATCCCGAAGATCTGAGCGTTGGTGCATGGACTGAATTCAAATTCGCGCTTCCTGAATCCATGAATGGTCAGGTAATTTACCCCACCTTCTATTCTCCTTACACTCCTGGTAGCTATAGCAACTATATCTATCTTGATGATGTAACCATCGAAGTCGGAAATCCTGAATGTATAGCTCCTTCCAGCTTCAGCGTGGACAATGTCTCCTACTCTTCCGCTCTCGTCTCCTGGACACCTGTTGCCACAGAGTTAGATCACACTCTGGAATGCACCAATTTGGCTACTGAAGTAACCAGCACCATCACCATGACGGCAGGAATGACCTCCTACATGCTCAGCGGTTTGGACACCACCACCTCTTACAGTTTGAAACTCTATCCCAACTGTGACGACGTTCCCGACACCTTATTTGCCCAATTCAATACTTTGAACGGTAGCATTGTGTCTTGTTTGGATCCCGACACCGCCGCTCATGAAATTACGGCAGGTTCCACCAGCACTTCTTATAACATTCCTGTGAACAATTTCTACAATTACACCTACTCTCAACAGATCTTCACTCCGTATGAACTTGGTGGTGCAACTGTTATTACAGGTATGGCTATTGACTATGCATACAGTTCTCCTTCGACTTCTAAAGGCAACGTAACTGTCTATCTTGCACATCGCGCCGACAGTACTTTCGCCAGCACCACAGACTGGACTCCTATCAACCAAGCCGTTAAGGTTTACGAAGGTCCCATGAACTGCACGAACGGTTGGAACACATTCGAATTTGACACCTATTTCCCATATAATGGCATTAACAATTTGGTATTGATCGTTGATGACCATTCCGGCGACTACGACGGTTCATCCTACACTTTCAATGTTCACACCAAAGTGTCTGGCCAATACACCACAATGTACGTTTACAATGATGGTTCCGCATACGATCCTGCAAATCCTCCCACAGGTTCACGTTACTCCATCCGCAACAACATCAGATTCTATGGATGTAACCAGTCTCTTTCTGAGCCTATCTCTTGCTACCCGCCTAACGTATTGGTTACCGATTATGATTCCACCTCCATCTCTTTGTCATGGGTAGCTGGCGGTAACGAAACCACTTGGGCATTGCAATACCGCGAAGAAGGAGGCAGCACTTGGTACTCCGAAAATGACATCACGGGTACCACTACCTACACCATTTCGGACCTCACCCCGAACACCTTCTACGAAATTCGCATGTGCGGTCTTTGCAGCAATGCAGACAGTAGTGAGTGGACTAACCTCAGCGCATTCACCATTTGTGAAGAAGTCACCGTTCCTTACTTTGAAGATTTCGAGTCAGCTACAGGTACTGGTCAAACTGCTATGGCTCCATGCTGGTTCCGTGGCACCAACTCCTCTACACAATATCCTTATATCGTTTCTACTTACGCCACCTCAGGTTCCAAATCCCTCTACTTCTATGGTGGTACCAGCTATTATAGCTATGCTGCATCCCCGAGATTTGAGAGCGATATCGAAATGGACAGCTTGATAGTGAAGTTCAATGTATTAGCCACCAGTGCAAGTTACTACCTTGAAGTGGGTATTATGAGCGATCCTACTGATTACAGTACTTTCGAAGTGTTGGCTTCATGCACTCCTAGTGTGGCAGGCATCTGGCAGAACTTTGAGATTAGCACTGCAAACTACACTGGCAACGGACACTATCTGGCCTTCAGAGTTCCTGTTTGGGGTTATTCATACCCATATCTGGATGATGTGCAAGTGGATTACATCATGCCGTGCTCTCACCCGGTGGATGTCACATTACTGTCTGTAGGTACTGAAGAGGCCACTATTGGCTGGACTGCTGGCGGTGAAGAAACTGAATGGGAATATGTGTACGGTCCTGCTGGAACCGTGGATCTCGTATCCGATCCCGCTGAAGGTGCAACCGACAACTTCGCTACGATTTCCAACCTGACAGACAATACGGTATATGATTTCTATGTGCGTGCCGTCTGTTCCGGCTTCGACGTCAGTGCTTGGGAACATTTCTCATTCCGCACCGAATGTCTGCCTATCGACCAACTGCCTTACACCTGTAACTTCGACTCTATGGTCACCACAACCGCAAACTCCAGTTCTGGTCTTAACAACCTGACTGATTGTTGGGATGGTCTCACTACAGGTTCTTCTTACACTTCCTATCCGTATGTTTATTACGGTTCTTCCTACGCTAACAGCGGCAACTATAGTTTGCGCTTCTACAGCTATTATTCTGGAGACTACGGCGACCAGTATGCTTTCTTGCCTCCTATTGATGTCGATGTACTGTCATGGGACAATCTGTTGTTAGAATTCAACATGATTAACGGCAGCACCTCTGCTCCGTTCACACTCGTGGTAGGCGTAACAGAGGGCACCGACATCAGTACATTTGTGGCGGTAGATACCATCAGTCAATCTGCCACCAGTTATGCTACTCAGTCTGTAGGATTCAGCAACTACGAGGGCAACGGCAATCGTATTGCCATCGTCAACCCGCAGCCGAGCACGAGCTATAGCTACGGTCAGATCGACGACATCATGCTTTCTGCGCCTACCTGTATGCACCCGAACCATCTGGAGTCCACGAATGCTGACACCAACAGCATTACCCTTACTTGGAACGAGCGCGGTACTGCAACGGAATGGAACATCGAATATGGTCCTGTTGGCTTCACACAAGGCAACGGTACAACTATTACGGTTACCACTAATCCTTACACAGTTACTGGTTTGACCCACACATCCACATACGACTTCTATGTACAGTCCAACTGTAGCAACTCTGAGCAAAGCTTATGGAGCAGCGTGACAACCGCATCCACCACAATGTTGCCTACAGCACTGCCATACAGCACTGACTTCAGCGATGCCACCGAAGCTTGGATTTTGAATAATGGCAACTGTCCCAATTACTGGGTGATGGGTTCATACAACGGTAACAGCGCGTTGTTCATCACTGACAACGGCACCACTCCGAACTATGCCAACAGTTCAAGTACAGTTGCTGCTCAGAAGCTGTTTACAGTAGGTAGTACAGCTGAGATTACCATCAATTTCGATATCATTGTGAATGGTGAAAGTAGCTATGACTATTTCAAACTGTTCTTAGCTCCTGCCACCGCATCATTCCCGGCATTCACCGCAACCCCCACTTCTTCTGACTACAGCTACAACGACTATAGCCAATATGCTTACCAATTCGGCACCAACAGCAGTTATCCGTGTATCCTCAACCAAGTGAGCGGTGGCACCCATATCTCTGCTATAATGCCGAACCCCAACACCAACCCGGATGAGAACTCAACGGCTTTGTTAGTGCTTGTATGGAAGAACGATAATAGCGTCAGCAACCAACCTCCTGCTATCATCCAAAACCTCATGGTGGGCGAAATCACTTGTACTCAACCCACCAACCTGACAGTCACGAATATCGGTCAAACCAGTGCTGATGTTTCTTGGACAGCTGGCAGCGATGAAACGGCTTGGACACTTGAGTACAAAGAGACTTCTGCCACAACTTGGACGACGGTTCCGGTTTCCACAACTTCTTATCAGTTGACAGGTTTGACGGGCTTAACCCAATATCAAGTTCGCGTACAAGCTAATTGTGCTGCTGATGACGCATCTCTCTTCACCTCAACCAGTTTCGGAACCGAAGGATGCGAAGTTGCTGACCAATGTACCTACACTTTCAACCTTAACGACTCTTACGGCGACGGCTGGAACGGTGGCGCTCTGACCATCACACAGAATGGTGTCACCATTACCACTTTAGAATTAACTTCCGGTTCCTCCGCCACAGAGACGGTTAATCTCTGCGACAACGTGAGTACTTCTCTCGTTTGGACTTATGGCAACTATGATTACGAAGCTGGATTCTCCATTGCAGGTCCTGATGGCACGGTGATTTTCTCCCATGACAGCATGGATACCTACACCACCTTCACCTTCACAACCGATTGTAGCGGTTCTGGTCCCGTCATTACCGACCCGACAGTTGCTACCAATGCCGCTACCGCTATCGGACAGACGGCTGCTACCCTGAACGCTACCATTACCAACCCCAGCAGCGTGACCATCACGGCTAAGGGCTTCGAGTGGAAGACTACCACTGGCGGCACTTACACGCAAATTGCAGGTACGGGTACAGGCAACAGCTTCACGGCAGACCTCTCTGGTTTGACGGCTGGCACTAACTACACCTTCAAGGCTTTCATCACCTTCAACGGTACCACCGTTTATGGCGACGAACTGACCTTCACGACGCA
>Ga0310786_10005755_pt1 | contig 16703 bp, 15 predicted proteins | sample AusTroGonzalo_MG_FD_203881 | JGI IMG/M metagenome (GOLD analysis project Ga0310786, IMG submission 203881) | Bovine rumen microbial communities from tropical cattle in Woodstock, Queensland, Australia - Gonzalo_03 (v2) (version 2) | ecosystem: Host-associated > Mammals > Digestive system >... | reverse complement strand
AAGATCCCCTGCTTCGATGCTGCGGACTTCCCTGAACTGCCGACGATCGGCGAGATCGCCGAGAGCGTGGTCATCCCCGCTTCCGTCCTGCTCGACGGCATCAACAATACCATCTATGCCACCGCCGAGGAGGAGCTCCGCCCGGTGATGAACGGCATCTTCTTCGACATCGACCCGGAAAAGACCACCCTGGTCGCCTCCGACGCCCATAAGCTTATCTGCTACAGCTTCACCGACGCACAGGTATCGCAGAAGTCCAGCTTCATCCTCCACAAGAAGCCCGCTTCTATCCTCAAGAGCATTCTGGCCAAGGTCGACGACGACATCACCATCCGCTACGACAATAAGAACGCTTACTTCAGCTTCGGCACCAGTATCCTGGTCTGCCGCCTGATCGAAGGCAACTACCCCGCCTACCGGAGCGTGATCCCGAAGAACAACGACAACCATATGGTAATCGGCCGTACCGACCTGCTAGGTGTCGTCAAGCGCATCGCCGTGTGCTCCAACCAAATCTCCAACCAGATCCGCCTGAAACTCTCGCAGAATGAAGTGCTCATCTCCGCGCAGGACCTCGGCTTCTCGATGTCCGCCCATGAGACCCTCCCCTGCCAGTACGACGGCCAGGAGATGGAGATCGGCTTCAAGGCACCGTTCCTGCTTGAGATTCTCAGCAACCTCCCTTATCAGCACATCTGCATGCAGCTGGCCGACCCGGCCCGCGCCGCGCTCATCGTCCCTGCCGACGACGCCGCTGCCGGACAGGACATCCGCGCCCTGCTCATGCCTGTGATGATCAACGCCTAAGCGACCGCCATGCAGCTCGCGCTCAAAAATCCCCTCCTGTTCTTCGACATTGAGAGCACAGGATTGAACGTTGCGTCCGACCGCATCGTCGAGATTTCCATCGTCAAGGTGTCACCCGGTGGCCCCGGACAGCCCAACGACGTGGAAGTCAAGACCCGCCGCATCAACCCCACCATCCCCATCACGCCCGGCGCCCAGGCCGTCCACGGCATCAGCGACGAAGACGTGAAAGACTGCCCCACCTTCAAGCAGGTGGCCAAGTCGCTGGCCCAGCTGATGGAGGGCTGCGACATCGCCGGCTACAACTCCCTGAAATTTGACATCCCGATGCTGGCCGAAGAGTTTCTCCGCGCCGGCATCGACTTCGACTTCCGCAAGCGCAAGCTCGTGGATGTGCAGAACATCTTCCACAAAAAAGAGCAGCGCACGCTGAAAGCCGCCTATAAGTTTTACTGCGGGCAAAACCTCGACAACGCCCACTCCGCTGAAGCCGACACCATGGCCACCTACGAAGTGCTCGAAGCCCAGCTCGACCGCTACGCCAACGACGAGGAAGACCCCCTGCAGAACGACGTGGCATACCTGGCGAAGTATTCCTGCCAGAACCGCTTCGTCGACTACGCCGGCCGCATCGCCCTCAACGACGACGACGAACCCGTGTTCAATTTCGGCAAGCACAAGGGGCGCCGCGTGGTCGACGTCCTGGCCAAGGAACCCTCCTACTACAGCTGGATGATGGACGGCGACTTCACGCTCGACACCAAACAGCAGCTCACCAAGATCAAACTCTCGATGCAATGAATATCCATGTCGTCCGGACCGATGGAAGCTGGTACGCCCGCCCCGACATCACGCTCGTGCGCGATGCGGACCGCTTCTGCCTGCCCGACGACTGCACCGGCGCCCTCGCCGCCCGCTGCCGCTGCATCCGCATCGACAAGGCCGGCAAGGCCATCGCGCCCCGCTTCGCCCGCCGCTACTTCAGCAGCTGGGCCCCGGGGATTTGCTTTTACGGCGTGCTGGAGGACGGCTCCTTGACCCCTTTTCTGGATCGCGCCACCTGGGTGGCACGGGAGTTCCAGCCCGTGGAAGCGCTGCCGGAGTCGGAGCAGCAGCGTGCTGTTGATGGCCTCGAGCGCATCAGCCGCCACGTCTCCCTGCGCATCGGCGACCTCCTTTTGTTTGAATTGAACGCTCCCACGCCCCTACGGCGGGGAGAAACCATAGACAATATTTCCATTGTATGAAATCGTTTTTTGAGAAATATGGCGTTTACTTATTAGCTGTCGTCCTTTTCATGGCCCTGGCGTTTATCTACTGCAAACCTGTGCTGAGCGGAAAAGTACTTCAGTCCGGTGACAATATCAACGCCATTTCCAATACGGCCGAATGTGTCCGCTACGCGGAAAAAACCGGTGATCACTCCTGGTGGACAGGCGCGGTTTTCAGCGGCATGCCGAACTATCAGATGGGAGGCGGCCAGTCCCGCGCCGACCGTCTGCTGGGTTATATCCAAAGAGTGATAAACCGCGGAGACTTCAACAACCCCGGCTGGGTCATCACGTACTATTTCCTTTGCTTTTTCATCCTACTGCTCTGCTTTGGAGTCAAGCCATCCTTTGCTATACCAGGGGCCATCGCCATGGGCCTCTCGTCCTATTTTCTGATTATCTTAGCTGCAGGACACTTTACCAAACCCGTATCCCTGTGCTATATATCACTGGTGATGGGCGGCTTCTTCCTCATCTACCGCAAGAAGTATCTTTTAGGGGCTTTGCTGGTCATCGTGTTCACTGCGCTGGGACTCCTGCCCCATCTTCAGATGGCCTATTACCTCTTCCTGATGATCGGTGTCTGTTTCTTCGCAGAGCTGGCCATCCACGCAAAGGAGAAACGCTGGAAAGACTTCGCCATCGCAACCGTCCTGTTCGCCTTGTCCGTGGGTGTTGGCATCGGCACGGGCAGCTCCAATCTCTTCTCGAATAAAGAATACGCCGAGCAGACCATGCGCGGCGGCCATTCTGACCTCACGACTGAGGGAGAAAATGCCAATGCACCTGCACAGAAAGGTCTGGACATCGACTACGCCACCCAATGGAGCTATGGCATCGACGAGACCTTCAGTTTCCTGATTCCGGGTTTCAAGGGCGGTTCTTCGAACTATGCATTGGGCACGTCATCGCATACGTACAAAGCAGCCGTTTCGCTGGGACTTCCGCCCCGCTCCGCCAAGGAGTTCGTCAAAGCTATCCCGCTTTACTGGGGCGACCAGCCGTTCACGGCCGGTAACGTCTACATGGGCGCCATCGTCTGCTTCCTCTTCCTGCTGGGCTGTCTCATTGTCAAAGGTCCCTATAAATGGGCCCTGCTGGCATCTACGTTATTCTCCGTACTGCTGGCCTGGGGCTCCAACTTCATGTGGCTGACCGAGCTCTTTTTCTACCACTTCCCGCTCTACAACAAGTTCCGGGCTGTATCGTCCATACTGGTGGTAGCTGAAATTGCCATGCCCCTGCTAGGCTTTCTGGCTCTTAAAGCTCTGATGGACGGCTCCGTTTCTAAAGAAAAAGCGCAAAAGAATATCCTGATCGCAGGCGGCGTGACCGCCGGTCTCTGCCTTTGCTTCGCCCTCTTCGGAAAGTCTCTCTATAGCTTTACCGCCCCCGGCGACGCCATGCTGCTGGCCCAACTGCCCGATTCCATCGTCGAAGCCATTCGCGCAGACCGGGCCGCCCTTTTGACCGGTGATGCATGGCGAAGTTTTGCTCTCATCATGGCCGCCGGCGTCCTCGTCTATTTCTACAACGAAAAGAGACTCAAGCTGGCGCCTTTGGCTCTCGGCCTCGGCGCACTGATTCTCGTCGATATGTGGCCGGTTGACAAACGCTATTTCAACGACTCTTTCTTCGTAACGCCAACGGCCAAGGAAGCAAACTTTGAGAAGCAGCCGTGGGAAGAAGCGATCCTGCAGGATAATGACCCGCACTTCCGGATCATGAACCGTACGACTAACACCTTCAACGAATCGCGTTCCTCCTACTGGCTCAAATCCATCGGCGGTTACCACGCAGCCAAACTCCGCCGCTACCAGGACCTGATCGACGAGCACCTCAACCCCATGCACATGCCGGTCATCGGCATGCTCAATGCCAAATACATCATTGCCCCCGGAGAAGACGGCCAGCCACAAGTCTGGCTCAACCAATATGCCCTGGGCAACGCCTGGTTCGTGGATTCGCTGGTCATTGCCGAAGGCGCACGCGAAGAGAGTGACGCCCTCAACGAGATCGACCTCACTCACATGGCCGTCCTCGACAAGAGTTTTGCGGATTATGTCAACGATTCGAATCCGGTCATTGCTCCTAATGCTGCCGTTCAGTTAACGGCCTACTCGCCCAAGCAACTCGACTACGAATACACGACGTCCGAAGCCGGAACGATTGTCTTTTCAGAGATCTACTATCCCTACGGCTGGAAGGCGTCCATCGACGGGAATCCAGTCGACCACTACCGCGTGAACTACACCCTTCGGGCCCTCAACGTCCCCGCCGGCAATCACCACATCACCTTCCTCTTCGACCCCGACAGCGTTCGTAAAGGTGACAACATCGCGACGGTTTGCATCATCGTGATGTACCTGACTATTTTGGCGGCTATCGCCGTGGGTTGCATGACCTTAGCCCGCAAGAAGCAAAACGCATAAGATGGACATCCTTTTCATCCGGTACAAGAAGTCCAGAAACATCCTGGAAGGCGGCGAGCAGGGCAGCCAGAAGAATTACAATGTCCTGTCGCACATCGCGGGCGAAGGCCACGTTATCACCTACTATGTCCACGACGAAACCCGGAAGAAGACTATCGGTGAATACGTAAAGGGGCTATTCTACTTCCCTTTCAATTATTACTTCGGTTTGACGCCGAAGCGGGTCCGGGATATCGTCCGGCAGGCCGCCGATTACGACGTGGTCTTCATTGACCGCAGCGTTTTTGGCATCATCGCCAAGAAGTTGAAGAAAGCCGGATACAAGGGCCGAATCATCGCTTTCTTCCACAATGTGGAAGTTCCCTATTTCGAGGCCAAATTGGGCAAAAAACCAGGACGTGGCATCGTGCTTCGCTGCGTCGACAACAACGATCGCTACGCCTGCCAATATGCCGATAAGATCATTACGCTCAATCCGCGCGATGACGACGAAATCTTCCGGCGGTATGGGCGTCGGGGGGATGTCATGATTCCCGTAGCTTTCAAAGACAAATATCAGCGGGGGAGTTATCCCACAGCCATGACCTCCGAGAAACCGCTGTGTCTCTTCCTGGGCGCCTATTTCCCGCCGAACAACGAAGGCATCCTCTGGTTTGTACAGAACGTGCTACCGCATGTCAGCATTCGGATGAAGGTTGTGGGAAAAGGAATGGCCCGTTTGAAGGAAGAGCAGCCGGCCCTGAAAGACATCGAAGTCATCAGCGATGCGCCAGATCTGCTGCCGTATTTTGAGGAAGCTGACATCATGATCCTCCCCATTTTCAAGGGCAGCGGCATGAAGGTCAAGACCTGCGAGAGCCTCATGTACGGTAAGAATATCATTGCCACCGACGAGGCGTTCGTGGGATATGACGTCGACTATGATCGTGTAGGCGGAAAGTGCAATTCCGACGAAGAATTCATCGCTCGCCTCAAGCATTTCGAGCAGAATCCCCGGCCGCGGTTCAATGCTTATTCACGGCAGATGTTCCTGGAGAAGTACACGGAAGAAGCCGTGGAAGCGAAATTCCGGGAAGTGCTATCGGATTAAGCCCCAAGTACCTTCAAGACCGTTTCCATCCGGTTTTTGAAAGTATGGTCTTTCAAGACTGTTTGCATGGCGCGCTGCGCCTGCTTGGATTTATCGGCAGATAAGGCATCCGCTATCGCAGCGAACAGTTCTTCCTCGTTTCCATAGAATCCGACGGATCCGTCAGGGAAGAGAGATTCTACATAAGGATTCCGGTCGCAAACTTGATATGCTCCAGTCCCACTGATTTCAAAGATACGCGGATTGGCGCCATTTGTCTGGCGTTCCTGATGAATGTTCAGTGCGATGCGCGTCCGATTGTAAAGAACGTTCGCTTGTTCCGAGGTTACATTGACATTCTTGTAGATGTCTTTATGCGGCCGCGTCAACCACTTCCAGACACCTTTGAACCAGGGTTGGTACCAGCCGTATACAACAATCTTCTGGTCGAGGAAACGGTCAATTACCGCATTCATCAGAGCCTTGCGCTTGGGCGAATAGAACAGATTGCCGATGAAGAGGATATCGATATCCTTTTCCAAATTCAAAGGCCGATATACGGCGGGATCGCAAGCTTGGGGCAGGAAATAAGCCTTCTTCCCCTGATGGGTATACCAGTCCACGTCATCTTTGTCAAAACAGAACAGCGCGTCGACATGGTCGACATGTCCGATGGAAATCGGGATGGTTTCGCGGTTGTCGAAAAACCAGAGCGCTACCCTCGCAGACTGTCTGAAGAAGTCGAGCGTGGGAGCCTCAAAAATGTCGCCGTTCATAATAAATACCACGTCCGGCTGATACTCAGTAAAACGCTGCCTGATATATACGCTGAATTTCGCACGACTATTCTTCCGAATTCTCTCTTTATCACGGCTAAGTTTATACTTGCACTTCATCCAAGATGTATATGGGTTGACCGGGTTATCATACCCGATCACTTCCGTCTGCCAACCCAAATCCCGAAAAGCATTGTCTACCGCCGGGAGAAAGTTGTAGTAATGGGGACCGATGATGAGGACTTTACTCATAGAGTTCCAAGCAAACGTTCGTAAGCATCCTTTTTATTTCGGGCAAGTGCTTCAGGAGAATAACGAGCAAGAACTAATTCACGTCCTTTCCGTCTCATTTCCTCTCGAGCCTTAGGGTTCTCCAATAGAATTACGTCATCTGCGAATTGATTCGGATCATCAGTAATATAACCATGGACACCGTCTTCAACAGGTATGCCTTCTGCGCCAACGACAGTACTCACAAAGGGAACGCCATACGACATCGACTCAAGTATCTTCATCCGGATACCACTTCCAACAAAAATGGGGACAATCATCGTGCTACCACGCAATGCGTCTGCCAAATTATCCACAAATCCCAGGAAATGGACATCCTTGTAGCGTCGCGACCACTCAGCTACTGTTGCCGAACTCCAGCGACCGATGATCTCCACTTTAAAAGAATTATCACGCTGCTTGACAAGTGGCCAAACTTTGTCCATAAACCACTCTAAACCGACCTTGTTGGCATGATGCGATTCGGGACCGACATAGGTAAGCGTATGACTACCTGCAATATTCTCTTCAAGAGGGACAGCTTCAGAATTGACAATGGAGAATGACGCGTGAATCGGTGCCGTTACTCCTTCTTCTATCAATTTTGCTTTATCAACTTCTGACACCGTCAAAATCAAATCATAACGATTGAGTAACGAAATTTCCTGCAAACGTTCTCTGGCACACAACGCTTCCCGGTACGAATCCTTGCCATATCGCTCTAAGAATTGAGCATTTCTGACATAACGCAATTCATGATGAACGAAAACGCAAGGAACCTCACGGGGAATCGTCAGTACAAAATCAAGATTCTCCACCATCTCTATTTGCACTAAATCTATCTGATATTCCTTAATAATATGGTTGACAAAGTCATAATAAGGCGCATCATGGAGTTTAGTGAATACCAAATAGCTAAAATAGTCAATCCGTTTGAACAATTTGTTTCCGATTTTCCGGAAAGCCATGCTGCGTGTCCAATGTAAAGGCCTGTCCACATAAGGATGTATTTCTACGTTTCCTCCAATTTGCCGCTTCAATTCCTCATGATAACGAGCATTCGTATCCTTTTGCCCAGCATAATATACCAAATGGATGTCAGCATACTCTCGCACTGCGCGGATGCTATTAAACATACCTTGATGTCCTCCGCTAGTTAATGGCCAAGGGAAAAATGGGAGTATAAAAAGAAAACGATGTCGACTCATTTTTTCTTAGGAATTAGTTTTTTCTTGTATGCAATTATCATCGAAGAGATCACGTTCATAAAACTACATGAAGAAAGGGCACCCGACTTCTTTAATCGGATCAATTGAGGGAGAATGGGTCCATCACCAAGAAGGCCATAATACAAAATCGTATGTTTCCGCTTAGCATTAAAATAAACAGGCATTTCCTTCCTTAAATCTATTAACCGCTTCTCTTCCGCGGCTGATCTAGCCACAAAATCTGCGAGAAAAACAGTAATCCACCTTTCTTCCCCTTCGATCGCCTTTAACTTATATTCTGCATTTCCATTAGATGAAATGGTTAACCCTGTTTTCCTGTAACAAAAAATAGGCTCGTTAACATGATAGACGCCTTTGTCTTTCATGGCAATATATGACGTGATATCATCTGATCCCCAGGCCAATGGAAGATTGAAAAAACCGCCATTATTCAGAAGCGCATCTCGTTTGTATAAAAAATCACCGACGAATTGTTCTCTGTGGTAATGTATTCGTTGCCACATGTTCTCCAGAACCGTTTCGTACTCTGGAAGGGTCGGGGTTAAACCCATTGTCTTAGAACGCTCGTCAATAATATGGCTACGGCAATGAATAATCAGAGAATCCGGATGATTCTTTATTGCTTTTGCATATTCTTCCAGGCAGTTGGGCATCAAAACATCATCATCTCCTATACAAAGTACATACTCTCCCTGAGCCAGATTTAAACATTTGTTCCAATTATCAACCAGATTGACTGCGCCAACATTCTTTTCATTTCTGAAAACTCTAATCCGGTCATCCTGAAAAGAATCTATAACAGGCTGTAGATTCTCAGGAGACTTATCATCAAGAATGATTACCTCGAAATCGGGAAGCGATTGTCGGAGCACACTTGCGACACACTCTTCAAGAAAGCGTTTTTTATATGCTGGAATTAAGACTGAAAACAGCATAACTAATTATCGCTCGAAATTAATTTCCTGCACTTCTGAAATAGCCAGACAGGGAATGCCGCAATGGATGATAACCATCCCCATAAGAAAAGGAAAAACGATGGAAAAAGTGTTTTTCTCAACATTAAGAAACTCCAATATGAATAATTGGGCAACAAACGCCAAACATGTAAACGGACACGTTCACTTAATCCAACTCTCAAAAATTTTCTCTGAGACTTCTGACCATGTTGCATATAGTTTACATGGCCCGTGTTTCGGGCATGAGTACCTTGGGGGAGAAGGAACCCCAAAGGCACATGGTTTTTCCACAAACAGAAATTGCATGAAAGTTGATCCCTCTTGGAGAATGACTCGATAGAATGCCACCAGGCCTCATCAAAGAGAGCGACTATTGCTGATCTCTTCCGATAAAAAATATTAGTTTCAAATAGTCCTTCATGAAGAGGGTAACCGTTTCTCCATAAATGTCTACACCAACGAATAGTAAGCGAACTATGTTCAAACCGCAATTCAGACACCACATATGCTTCATGATAGGCACAATCCCGAAAAGGATGCTGAACACTTGCGACTTGAATCTCGCTCATTTCTAATGATCTCACTTCCTCATATAAATAGCTGTCCGCTATCTGAAGATTTGCATCCATCCACAAGGTTGCGTTATACCCGGGGAGCAATTCTTCAGGATGAGTTTTTACATACCGGGCTATCCTTATCGGATCTTCATTCTGGTATTGTACCTGACGGACTTTCCAGACACCTACACTTTCAGATACAACATGATCTGTGAATAGATAATAGTCAAAATCTTTATCTATTACCACGGGATCACAAATATTATCATACCCGCCGATAATCGCTGTAAAAACGGCGAACCTACACATATTATTAGACGACTATCCTGCCCAGGAAAAAACTTTTAGCTTATTTTGACTAATCCAACTCGGATTCTTTTTAACCACATAACCTTCATCCACCCAAGTGAGTAAAGGTAAATCCGATTCACTATCAGAGTAAGCGACACAATATGTTTGCTCTCGAACTAACAGCTTCTCAATCAATAATAACTTGTTATTTCTCATACAATCAAGCCCTGTCATCCTCCCAGAAAAAACTTGATTAACAAACTCCAGATTCGACGAAAGAATATCATTTTCTGCAATTCCGAATTCCTTCGCAAAAAAACGAAGATAAATACCATACCCCCCACTAGCCACCACAATCCTATAGCCATCCGCTTTTCTTCTCTCTAATTCCTGTATAACTTCAGGAATAAAAGCGGGACGTAATACCTTCTCATAAAAAATACGAGAAGCAACATCTAATGCATCATACGTCAAACCTTTTATTACCCATAAACTCAGCGTCTTTTCGGTTATCTTCCCTTTGGATAAACAATCTAGTTTCTTCGTGATTCGAGCCCATCTCAATAATTTAAATAAAACCCAACGAATGCGTTGTTTCAAAGAGGCGTGCTTTCTCGCTACAAATCCCACGAATGCACTAGCCGATTGAAATGGTACAATCGTCTCACAAAAATCAAAGATGGCTACCTTTTCTTTATCGAGCATAAAACGTATCGATTACTTTTACAACTCTCTTCATCTGTTCGACAGTACCTATCGTGATTCTAAAACAATTAGCCAACATTGGATCTTGTGTGGTATCTCTGACAAAAATATCATTGAGAGCCAGGTACTCCAATAAAGCCATCTTAGATTCATTCGAATAAAATTTCAGGAGCAAGAAGTTTCCACCACTTGGATAGACAATAAAGGACTCCTCATACTTACGCAATTTATCTCGAAGATACTCTTTACCATTACGAACTTCATCTACATATTTGAGCATATAGTCGATATCTGACAGAGAAGCGATTGCTGCTTCCTGAGCGAATGTACTAAGATTTTTGGGATTTCTGATTCTATTTACAAACTGAACATTGTCAACAGATCCGATTAAGTATCCCACGCGAAAATTCGCTAACGCAAATGCTTTAGACATTGTGCGAGAGATCAAAATATTATCGTATCGTAGCACTAATTCCTTACACGTCTTCCCAGAAAACTCAAAGTATGCTTCATCTATCAAAAACAATGTATCGGGAAATCTCCGAAGAAGATGTTCAATATAATCTTGTTCATGAACATTCCCTGTAGGATTATTGGGATTACAGATATAGACAACCGCTGGCTCCTTCTCCATAATACCAGCCTCGAAGCCTTCCGCGTTAAATGAAAAATCAGAATTATAACGGAAGAATGATACATCTGCTCCATTTGCTTGACATGTCAAACGAAAATTGTCATAAGATGGCCCGAGTATCATCACAGGATCTCCAACGCTTATAAAAACCTTGCAGATATATTCATGAAGAGCATCCGAACTAGCAAAATACTGAATGTTTTCCTTGGGAAGCCCCACATAATCAGAAAGTAACTGATGTAATTTACCATTATAAGTTGTCGGATAAAGGTTAAAAAAACAGGGTTCCTCAAGTAATTGACTCAAACGATCTTTTACCAATGGAGAAGGAGGGATTGTTGCTTCATTCCAATCCAATTTCAATAAACCAGACCTTTCTAGTGGAGCGACTGACCAAATCTTATGAGAAGCCAATTTATAAGGTCGTAAATTCCGAAGGTATTTATTAGGAAATTTCATAGCAAAAGATCCTTATTAATTATTTAATGTCTGACAAATCGATTTTTCGTCCAAAAAACAAATCATACTCGTTAGGGTAGAAACGAGCGTAACCAGCGCTGTGGAAAGGCGTTATTTCACCCATATACATTACCCCATCAACATCATAACAGTCTACCCTTACGCACTTAAACGGTTGGGCCATTTTTGTTCCAAAATCAAGCATTTCTTGAAAAGAGTCTGGCCTGGGGACATCAGAAGAATTCACACCTCTTTGATAGACATCGGGCTCAACCCATACAAATGGCAACCGTTTCCAATCCCTATCGTACGTACAACGATCATTTACACCAAATCTGTCAAATGAAACATAAACAAACTGAAACTCTCCATTGATAAAAAACAATTTATAATCATTCGGCATTTTCCCATCCTTCTGAACTAGTAATTTTTCCGCAATGATACGAGGAGGAACATTTTTATACGGCCATTCTCTTGAATTCAGATAAAAATTATGTCTAAGTCCTGCAGCCAGTTCTTGTTTTACATACGATAAATCATGTTCATGCATATGCTTATCAAGATAAACGCCAGACTTTTTATCCTGACATATAAAAACATTACCACTATCGTGATTGCACTTCAGAACAAATTGGTTAGGGAGTTTTTCAAAATCAATATCATCAACAGAGCTATAAACCGCTAGCGTTGGTATCAATAAATGCTCACCAAAATGTTCTCTTACCCATTCCTTTGCTTTGTATTTATCAACCAAGGTCGTATACAAGGGCTTTCTATCATGAAGCTTCAGCCACATGATTTTTTCATTTAACGTCTGAGGATTATCCCAGTCGAAATCATATTTCATCAAGCATTTCCATTGCCAGATTAAGTACAACTTATCAGGCAAATGATCTCGAACCCATTCAGATCTACAAATAGTTTTAAGTATTTTCCAAGATATCGTATTCATCACACAATCATTTTGTTGATAATCCCCTACATCTCTTTGTTAAACTTTGTTCTGATATATTCCGTGCATTCCTTAAATGTTGGTGACCCAGACAGCAGCAAAATTGAGAAATATAGAAAAGCCGTAATGATAATCTTAGCAGCAAGAAGGGCCCATCCACTAAAAAAGCTTTTTGTTATTACAAAAGTCAGTATTATGGAAATAATTGAAATAATAAAACACGGAGAAAGATCTTTCAAAAGAGCCATATATGTATAACCAATCTCTTTACGAACAAAAAAATGCCAAATAAAGAGCCAAAGAGTATTAACTATTGTAACCCCAAGCACCATAACTTTTATTCCAAAAGGATAGGCTAAAATAACAGCTCCTAAAACAGCGATGAAGCGGGCGATATTTGCCCACATATGAATATCAGACCGGCCCCGACTTAGAAGCAAAAAAACCATAACATCCATAACCGGAGTAAAAGCTCCAGCTATACAGAGTATTTGCATTAATGGGATACTGTCGGCCCATTTTTCGGTTAAAACCAATGATATAAACTCTGGGGTGATAAAACCGAGACCAAGCATGGCAGGGAAAGAAATGAAAGCTGCAAATCGGATCAGTTTTCTAAAAACTCTAAGCTGGCGATCTGTGTCAGAGAGGACTTCTGCCAAAACTGGTTGTGATACAGATCCTACCATTTCAATTAGGACCATATTGCCTACTGTGAACCATTTATTGGCTTGTGTATAATAACCAACACGATCAGCCGCATAACGTCTTCCAATTACAATAGTCACTAAATTCGAATTAACCACCCCGACTAGACTTGTAATTAAAAGCCTAACGCTATATGAAAACATCTCCTTAATCGGGCTAAAAACAATACTTAATGAAGGACGCCATTTTGAGTAATACCAGAATCCTATTACCCTAAGCATGCTAAAAACCAACGACTGTATTGTTAATGCCCAATATCCGTACCCTTTAAAAGCAAAGAAAACACCTAAGAACCCAGAAACGATAATAGCAGCAATATTCGTGATTGCCTTTTCCCTGATTTTCAACTGCTTATTTAACAAAGCGCTAGGAGAAACCATCAAGCCGCTCAAAATGAAACCCAAAAACGTCCAACGCGCTAATTTAACAAGTTCAGCATGATGAAAAAACCGAGCAATTAAAGGTGCACAGAAAAAAAGAACCACATAACATAAAACAGAGACTATCATGCTGAACCAAAAAACAGCATTATAGTCCTCATGACATATTACCTTTCGATTAATTAATGCAGATGAAAAACCAGCCTCCTGCAGGATTTGGGCAATCATCGTAAAAATGGTCAGCATCCCGACCAATCCATAGTCTCCAGGGGACAAAACTCTAGCCAAATAGATACCAAACAGAGCGCTTATCAGCTGCTGTAAAAAACTGCTCATCCCACCCCAGAACAACCCCTTCGAGGTCTTCTCTTTTAGTGTCTGCTCGGCCATATAATCCAATTTCGGTAGTTTCTACCCAATTTTGTCATTAACTTTCAAAGTTAACACTTTTCTCGCATAAATTGCTTTTTTGCGGGCGGAGTCTCGAAGAAAGTGTGTTCCTTTGCAAAGACTCCTGGAAAGGAGACAATAAAATGTTGTATAATTGAACAACTTTATCTATATTTGCCGTGAAGAAGATTGTAGCGTTTAGGGGGTCTTTCGAAGAGTTGTACATCACTCTTCCGCAGAAGGAAAAAGACAAGGTCGACAGGGTTTTTATGCTAATGCAGTCGGACAATAAAATGCCATCTCATTTCATTAATTACCTGGAAGACGGAATCTACGAGTTAAGAATCACCGTTAAGAACAGAGAACTACGTTTTCTATTCTTCTATGATGGCCAACAACTGATAATCTTGGCCAACTGCTTTGTCAAGAAAACAAGAAGGACGCCAAGGGCAGAAATCGAAAAAGCATTCAGATTAAGGAGGGAATACTATGAAGAAAAAAGACAATAATGACCTCTTCGATGTAACCGCACATCTTGTTGACAGGTTCGGCCCGATTGGCTCGGATTCCTGGAAAGAAGAGGAATCCCGGGCCTGGGAAGAATACAATGCCGAGATCCTTCGCGAAGCCCGTAAAGAAGCGGGCATTACGCAAGCGGAATTGGCAGATCGCATCGGTGCCGACAAATCCTATATCTCCAAAATAGAGCATGGGAAGACCGTACCGACAGTCTCTTCCTTCTATCGGATAGTTGCTGCGCTGGGAATGCAGGTAACCTTGGTAAAAATTTAGCAGGAAGACCCGCATAAATTGCTTTTTTGCGGGCGAAGTGTCGAAAATAATACCTTCCTTTGTGGTGACGGGGGATGGTCTCCCGTCCTTGACATACATTAACAAAGGAGGTTATATGAAAAGAAATGTGATGGCGGTGATAATCTCCGCCATGATGTATGCGGCCGTGGCCGCGGTAAGCACGTCCTGTACGTGGATGGATGAAGTGTGGGCGACGTACAACGCCAGCAAGGATCAGGAAAAAGAACCCGAGATCCCGATGGACGAGGTCCTGAGCGTGGAGGAACTGCTGGCGGGCGACTTTGCCGGAGACACGGTCTGGGTCCGGGGCCTGGTGGTCGGCGGGCTGCTGAGCGACGGCTCGGTCGATTTCAGTTGTGAGGACGATGTCGTGGGGACGGCCGTGGTGCTGGCCGACGAGGAGGACTGCGACGACGAGGACGAGTGCATGGTCCTGCACCTGACCAAGAAGGCGCACAAGGAGGCGCTGGGCCTCGACCAGGCGGCCGTCAAAGACAAGATCTACCACAAGGAAATCTACGCGCAGGGCAAGGTGTCCGCCCACAAGGGCTTCCGCTCCCTGACGAACCTCTGCAACTACAAGTTGGAGTGACGCCGCGCCACGGAGATGCGCAGGTATGAGATCACGCCCAGGACCAGCACCAGCACGGCGTGCAGCTCATGCTGCAGCGTGGCATAGAGAATGCCCGCTTCCCACGTTTTCCCGTAGATGCCGGACACGGCCAGGGCCATCAGGTAATGATAGGCGCCGATGCCGCCCGGCACCGGGATAATGGAGGCACAGTTGCCCACCACGGTGAAGAAGAGCGCGTCTTTCAGGTCGAGCGCCGCCAGGTCGGGCATGGACTTCATGACGCTGAAGGCCATGAGCAGGTACATCGTCCAGATGCCCAGGGTAAAGAGCAGAAACGCGCCCTTGTGCTCCATGCGCCCGAAGCTGCTGAAGCCCTGCCCCACGGAGGACAGCGCCCCGGCGATCTTCGCGCAGAGCCGGCTCTTCGCGCGGAAATGGTACACCGCCCAGAAAAAGAGCGCGACCAGCACCACGACCACCACGAGCACCCACCAGAGCGAGAACTGGAAGCGGCTCGTCATGGGCTCCCACACCTGCTCCAGGAAGAAGGGCCCGAACTTGTCGCGGTCGAGCACCAGCGAGAGCGTCAGCATGAGGAAGATGGCCACGATGTCCCAGAGGCGCTCCATCAGCACCGTGCCGAACACGCTGGCAAAGCCGGACTTGCCGCTCACATAGCCGCAGCGCAGCACCTCGCCCGCCCCGGGCAGGCCCAGGTTCGCGAGGTTGCCCACGTTGTTGGCGTCCCACGCCTCCAGCCAGCGCGTCTTGAGCCCCGTGGAGCGCAGGAGCAGCCGCCAGCGGAACGCCCGGAACACCAGCGCCCCCACCGAAGCCGCAAAGAAAGGCACCAGCCAGAGCCACTTCGTCACCTTCAGGCCCTCGAGGAAGGCCGTCCAGTCCACGCTCCGCAGCGCCAGCCAGAGCAGCACACCCGCCAGCGCCGCCGAAAGGACATATTTCAGAATCGATTTAACGTTCAAATTTTTGCAATTTATAAATTATTGCATACCTTTGCATTCCCTTTTGAGGGAAGACTCGCTAGCTCAGTTGGTAGAGCACAGCACTTTTAATGCTGGGGTCTTGGGTTCGAGCCCCAAGCGGGTCACAGAAGAAGCGGCTTTTCAGCCGCTTTTTTTATTGTTAGCGCGAAGCTGGCGGGTGGTTGTTCCGTCCGGCGGGCATTTTTTCTGCCCGCAGGACGGAAAACCAGAGCCGCGAAGCGCTTTACGCACCAAAATTATCATACAAGATACTCTCCGGCGCAACACCCAGCGAATCCAGCAGATTCACCACGGAAGAAACCATCATCGGCGGACCGCACATAAAGTACTTGATGTCCTCCGGAGCCTCATGGTCTTTGAGGTAGGTCTCGTTCATCACGTTGTGCACGAAGCCAGCCGTGTACTTCACGCCTGCGGCATCGGCCG
>Ga0310786_10005754_pt1 | contig 16705 bp, 30 predicted proteins | sample AusTroGonzalo_MG_FD_203881 | JGI IMG/M metagenome (GOLD analysis project Ga0310786, IMG submission 203881) | Bovine rumen microbial communities from tropical cattle in Woodstock, Queensland, Australia - Gonzalo_03 (v2) (version 2) | ecosystem: Host-associated > Mammals > Digestive system >... | reverse complement strand
AATGGTATCTATCTTGTTATGATACTAATGATAAATTTATTTCTTTTAAAGATCTTGAATAAAAACTTGTTTACATATTGAAATGATCAGTTTATAATTAAAATAAAAAAGGACAATGATATAATGAATATTATTATCGAAGGACCTGATGCTACAGGCAAAACAACATTAGTTGATAAAATTTTAGCAAAACATCCTAACATGACTCTACTTCATGATACAGGAAAAACTAAAAACGATAAAGAATATTATATGGATCTTTTAAATAACGATAATTATATTTTTGATCGTTTTCATCTCAGTGAATATATCTTTCCTCAAATCTATGGAAGACCTGCTAAATTAACTTGGCAGGATTTTAATGAAATCACAGAAGCTTTAGATGCAAGAAATACATATATGATTATTTTTATCAGTTCAGATATTGATATTCTTAAGAATAGATTAGCTGAACGTGGTGAATTTAATTATTTCAAAGAAATTGTTCCACAAGAAGAACTTTTTGAACTTTTTGGAAATTATGTAAATAATATGTATAATTTTGGAGCACAAAATATTTTTCTTGCAGATATTGCAAATAATGGTTATGAACTTTTAGATAAATGGCTTAAAAGAAAGGAAATTATATGATTATTAATAACGTAGCAATTGAAATTGAGGATTTGTTTATATGAATCTCAGCAAAGTTAATTGTAAAATATGTAATAAAACATATATAGGTTATAGTGCATTATCACTTCATATAAAAAAATATCATAATATGACAACCGAACAGTATTATTTATTAGATCATACTCAACCATTGTGTGAGAATCCTAATTGTAAAAATTATCATATAAATAAAATGGATTTTTTAAATTTAGCTTTAGGTTATAAAACACATTGTAATAGTAGTTGTGCTACAACTGATCCTAAAACAGAACAAAAAAGAATTAATACTGTTAGACAAAAATATAACTCAGATTTTGTTTTACAAAATTCAATTATTAAACAAAAATCTAAAGTAACTAAACAAAAATACAATAATAATAATTACAATACTAATGTTTATAAATCAAATCGACAACATAAAGTTGATAATTTTAAAAACACTTATAACTGCGTATTACAAAGTGAACTTTTAGTTGAATATGGTCAAGGTTGGTATAAACAACATTTAGTTCCAATTATTACTGATCCAGAAACAAATATGAAATTTGTTTCAATTGAAGATATATCTACAATTCAAAAATATTATGATGAACATAAGGCTAAACAAAAATCATATTTAGAACAAATATATTTTGATTATATAAAAACTATTTGTATAGACGCTGTACAATCTAATAGACAAACTATTGCCCCTTATGAATTAGATATATTTATTTTATCTAAGAATATTGCTTTTGAGATAAATGGTACTAGATGGCATTCAACTGAATTAGGTACGTCAAAATATTATCATCAAAATAAATCAAAATTAGCTAGAGATAAAAATATAAGACTAATTCATTTATATGAATTTGAAGATATTGATACAAATTTAGAGTTAATTAATCAATTATTAACATATAATAATGATTTATTTGATAAAAGTAGATTTGATAAATATAATGTTGGTATATATACAGAACCTAATATTATTTATAAAGATAAAAATTATACAATATATGATTCAGGTTATAGAAAGGAAAATATAAATAATGATGATTAATAATATTGCTATTGAAATTGAAGGCGTTGATAAGGCAGGTAAGGACACTATAGGACCTTATATTACAACTATTACAAATTATGCTTATTCAGTTAATTGTCGTGGAGCATTAACACAAGTAGTATATAATGATAAATTTGGTAGAAATCACGATTATGTAATGCTTTATAAACCTTTAGTTGTTTTTCTTGATGTATCTAATGACGATCATAAAATTCGTTGCGCAATTAATCATGAACCAAAAATTAATGTAGATAAAGATCGTGCAGCATATTATAGATATATTGAAGAATTTGAAAAATTAGGTATTACTGTTCTTAAATTCAATACATCTGAAAAAACTCCTATGCAAATTGCAAAAGAAGTAAATGAATATCTTAAAACTACTAAAGTAGAAGATTATCTTATGACTGAACCTATTACAATTAAACCTTTAGGTTTTTATAGTAAAGAAGATCTTAAGAGTGAAGATGTATTTTATGAATTTAAATCGGAGGAAAATTAAATGAATAATGAATTTGCAATCGGTACTTGGGAATTGCATTTACAAACAAAAACAGAACAGTCTATGATTATGAATAAGATGTCTGAAATTTGTAAATATGTAGACACAGCAATTGATTATAATAATGATTATCTTCTTAAAGATATACGTAGAAGATATAAATTAATTAGCAAAATTTCTTCTTATCATGGAGATAATTATGAATTTTTTATAACTAATCATCTTAAATGTTTAAATACAGATAAGATTGATATTATGCTTATTCATAGTAATCGTGGTAATTGGCAGAAAGTTGCTAAGTTGATGGCAACTGATGATAGATTTATCGAAAAAGGTGTTAGTAACTTTACAGCAGCTGATATTGAAGAATATAAGTCTATTACTGGTTTCTATCCTGCATATAATGAAATCGAAATTAATCCTTATTATATAGATCTCGATACTGTAAAGTATTGTAAGGAAAAAGGTATTAAGATTATTTCATATGGTGTGTTTGGTGGTAAGTATAAAGCAGTTAGAAATCTTGCAGATTTTTCTATGCCTTATATGATTAGCTTTGCGGCTCAATATGCTGATATTGTTATTCTTAAACCTGAATGTGAACGTCATGTAGATGAGATGATAGATATTGTTAAGAACTTTGTAGTACCTGCAGATTCTAACTTCTCACCTATTACGGTTAATAATAAGGCAGTAGAACCTATGGTTTATGATGCAAATAGAATTTTTGATAAGACATGTTTAGGTTTTCCTACATACCATAATTCTGTTGGTACTAATGTATCTGACAACTATAAGTCTGAAGAACTTAATGATGAATTACCTAATTTTGAAATGTTAGGTGATTATATGACATATATTAGATATAAATATCGTCAGGTTTATGATGGAACTCCTGTGTATTATTATGACTTCCTTATTGGAGATGACGGTAATTACTATGTTATCTATTTATATAATAACTCAGGTAAAATTTCTAAAATTAATGAGTTTAATAAAATAAAGTTTGTTAAGATTAGTAAGAAAGGAAATATTTAATATGATTATTGAAAAAGATCAAGTTTTCAACAGTAAAGCAGATATTGCTAAACTATTTGGAAAAGAATTTAATGCACAGTCTACATATATTTTTGTTGACTCAGATAAAAAAGTAGCATTTTGGTCAATTACTCGTGACAGTTCTACTTCATGGTCAAATAAAATAATTGATAACTATGTAATTGAACGTTCTAATAAAAAGCGTAAGTCAGCAACTATTCTTAAACCAGATCTTATTAGATTACTATTTATAAAAACTGATGGTAAGTATATATTTAATGGTGTATATAAACCTATATTTGTTGATGAAGATAATAATACATGTTTTTATAAAGAAATTGCGACAAAATTTGATTGTAAAAAGTTAAAAACTATTTAATTATAAAAGAAAGGAATTTATACAATGGGAACATTTAGAAATGGTTATGAAAACATTAGTGTAAAGCTTATCGACTGGAAAGGTAATGATCTTGCAAAGGCAGTTACATCATTTGGTAAGCTTGGTGAGTTTTATGAAGGTGCAGAGGATATTGATTATGATCCTAATCATCCTCACTTTCAGAAGGTAGTTGATGAAATTATTAATGGTAAGACATTTGCTAAATTTGCTTTTGAAGGTTCTAAACTTTCATTCCAGGTAAATAATATTTCAAGAGTATGTCTTGCACAGCTTACTAGAGAAAAAGGATTTTTCTGTTCACAGTCTGGTGATACAAGACCACTTACTCAGGATTTTATTACTCCTGCATTTATTTATCAGCATAAAGATTGGATGGATCGTCTTGAGAAGATTGAAAGAGATATTGAAGATCTTTATATTGATATGTGTGAAAATGGAGTATCTTATATGGATGCTAGATACTTTGGTTTCCATGCACAGACAATCTCTCTTTGCTATACAGCTGATGTAATGCAGTGGATGAATTCATGTAATGCAAGAACTGAGAATAATTTTGCTGATGAAATTAATTATATCTATAGACTTATGAGATATGAACTTGTTAAAGCAATTGATGAACTTACAGATCCACTTTCAAAGAAACTCTGGTTATGGTTAATTCAATTCTCTGATAGAAAACAGTTCTATAAGAGAGATCATACATATAATAATGACTTTTCACGTTATCCTACTCCTGAAGGATATGATTTTGGAGAAAAGGCTCATAATGATTGGAGAACTTCTTCTTGGAAGATTGAACTTGAAAAGATGTATCGTGAGAGACCTGAACTCTTACTTCCTGGTGAGAAGGAAATGATCGAGAGATGGCTCGCACTTGAAGCAGAAGGTAAGGAACTTCCTGCTGATTATGATCCTAACGATCCTCTTGTTGCAAGACAGAGAATTAAGAACATGCCTTATTATAATAGATAATTAAATAAAGGTGGCATCTAGCAATAGGTGCCACTTAATTATTACAAAGGAGAAAGATATGTCAAAAGGTTATGTTTATATTATGACAACAGCTGTTGATGGCATAATCAAAATTGGTCGTTCAGATAATTGGACTAGACGTTGTCAAGAACAATTAGAAGCTAATGGTTATAAGAATATGAATGGTCTTAAGACTTATTTTGTAGCCAAAGTAGATAATCAAGAAGAAATTGAATCTATTATGCATGATATTTTTAGAGAATCTAGAGTATCTAACTTTGAAATGTTTGCAATAGATAAAGATCGTGCTAAACGAGTTCTTTCTAAAATGGGAGAACAAGTTTATCCTGAAATTGTAAAAACTACAACTAATAATACAAAGACAGAACAATTATATATTGATGTATGGACCAGAATAAATAAAATAATTGAATCTAAAAATAAAAATATTAATTTAAACAACACATTAAATAGAAATTGTTATAATATATCAATTCCAGTTAAAAGTTTTTGGTTACATGCATGGTTTTCAATTAAAAATAATCAATTTAATATTGATTTTGGCACTGGAAATATAAAATCATATGGTAAAGAAATTTCAAATTATAAAGCTATATTAGATAAAAATTTATCATTTAACATTGTATATGAAGATTCAACAAATCATCCTTCATTTGAAAGATTAATTCATTATGAAAATAATATTGATATTACCAAGTTATCAGATAATGATATTAATCATTTTGTAGATTTAATTATAAAATTTTATGATGTGATTATTTCAAATTTATAAGAGGTTAATATGAAAAAAGTAAATGCTATATCAATATTATGTAATAATACTGATTTTTTAAATCTTATTATACGTAATTTAGATAAGTCTATTCTCGAAACTACTCAAATAGTTGTTTTTACTGATACTAGAATTGGTGATAAAACAGAAAAATTACAAAAATTATGTAATAAAATTGATGCTAAACTTATTACAGATAAAGAAGTAAATAAGAAGTTAAAAAAATTAGTTATTAATACTCCATTTGTTGATTCTTGGACAATGAGTTTAAATATCTTAATGCATTGGTATATGTTTAAGTTTTTTAAGTATGATAATGTATTATTTTGTGATGATGATGTAATTATTAAGAAAGATATAGTACAGCTGTTTAATCAAAATAAAACATTTATATTTGCTTATCCACTTAATACTATTCGTGATTTTGAGGATGGACCCAATCAAGAAATTAACATAAATATGGCTAAATGTTTTAACTATAAACTTGACTATACAAAATGGAAAAAGTATTATGCATTAGGCGCATATATAATATTTAACCGAAATGATTTTAATTTAGATTTATACGAAAAAGGTTTACATAATTTCTTTGATTCAAAGTATTTTGCTGAAGTTTGGAGCCAGTGTAGATCATATCGTTCTAAAAACATAGATGAACGTTTTATGACAATGTTTATATTAAAATCTAAAATTGAAAATAAAGACTTAAATAAATTTGCTGAACATATAAATTGTAAATTTGAAAAAATAAATGATAAGTCGTTTCAAAATATTTTTTCTAAGAAATATATAATTCATATAGGTAATAATAAAGATAAACCTATAACTTATAATCAACTTATTGATTTGAACTTAATTAAAGGCAAAAAATTTAAATAAAAGACTATTTAATTATATATTAAAGAGAAAGGAAATTATTACAATGGCAAAGAAAGTTTATTTTGCAGGACCTTGGTTCACTGCAGCTCAGGCAGAAAGAGAGCAACGTCTTATTAAGCGACTCAGAGAGTTAGGTTTTGATGTATTCTCACCTAGGGAGAGTTCTAATATTACTGGTTCATTTGCTGATCCCAGTGTTCAGAAAGCAACTTTTGAAGGTAATATTGTAAATATTGATGATTGTGATATTTTATTTGCAGTTACTGATGGTAAAAGAGGTACTTGTACTGAACCTGATAAGGAAGGTCAGCCTATGCAGGCAATTGATGCAGGTACAATGGTAGAAGTTGGATATGCTTATCATGCTAGAAGATCTTCTGGAAATAAACCTATTATGGTTTATTATGCAGAAACATTAGGAAAAGCTCCATTTAATCTTATGCTTTCTCAGTCTGCAGATATTACTATTACTGATGTGTATGATGGTGATACTCTTGTAGAAAAAGCATTTGATCGTCTTGATAAGTTACCTGGATGGATTGAAAATGGAACTAAGGTTTCTTATAATGGAATGATTGAATAATACAATGCAAAATTTGTAATGAAATATTTAAATCAAATAAAGACCTATCAATACATATTAGATATACACATAAATTAGTTATAAAAGATTATTATGACGAATATCTTAAACAACCTAATGAAGGTAAATGTTTAATTTGTGGAATAGATACTAAATTTCAAAATATATCTAGAGGTTATACAAGATGTTGTTTAAATTGTAGATATAAAAATAAAGATTCATTGCAAAAAAGACGTAAAACATGTATTGAAAAATATGGTGTTATAAATCCTTGGCAAAGACCTGATGTTATACAAAAGAATTTGAATGTTAAATTACAAAAATATGGTACTACAGTTGTTTCTAAAAATAAAGATATAATAAATAAAACAAAACAAACAAAAATAAATAGAATAGCAGAATTTGAACAACAAAATAATTGTACTATATTAAATAAAGTAATTGCAGATGTAAATTCATATACATGGTATTTTTCGGATTTACATAGGAACTTTAAAAATAGTTTAATATATTTACGAAAAGGTCAAAATGTTTTTATTAAAAATGAAGATATACCTAAAATTCAAAAATATGTAAATGATTATTTATCTACACATGGTACATCAAATATTGAACAATATATCTATGATCAAATTTGTTCTTTTTATAAAGGAATAGTTATACATCGAGATAAACATGTTATATTTCCTAAAGAATTAGATGTTTATATTCCAGATCTTAAATTAGCAATTGAATTTAATGGAGAATATTGGCATTCTATAGAAGCTGGTTGCAAAAAAGATCATATTATTAAAAAATCAATAGATTGCAAAAATAAAGGTATAAGATTAATACATATTTATGAATGGGAAAATTTAGCTATACAATTAAAGTTATTAAAAGATTTAATAAATGGTATAGATAATTATCCTCCACAAGATTTTAATAAAAATAATTTTTTGCCTAAACCTAAACCATATAAAATAATAAATCCAAATGTAAGATTTACAGTTTATACTGCAGGTCCATTATTATAAAAAGAAAGGAAATTAAACAATGGAACTTAATGACTTTGTTAAATATTTAGAATCATTAAAGCTTTATAGACAATCGCGAGTTAAACGTTGGCAACTTAGAGATTACGTTTTTACTGAAGATGATGCTCAGCATCAGTTATTCGTTTCTCAGATAATTGTTGTTCTTAATCATACTTTTAATGTACCTGATGATATTGCATTAAAAGCATTAAGTTATGGATGTTGTCATGATTATGTAGAGTCTACTGAAACATCTTTAGGTGATGTTAATTATATGATTAAGGAAAAGAATCCTGAATTAAAAGCAATGGTTAAAAAAATTGAAAAAGAATCTATGATGCAAGTACCAGCATTTTATGAAACAATGGAAAATTGTGAAAAAGATGAAATTGCGCATTTAATTGTTAGTTTAGCTGATTCAATTGAAGCATTATTATATGTTAATAGAGAAATTGCTTTTAATGAAATTAAAGATGAATGGCGACAAATTAAATCAGAATTATTGGTAAGAATTACAAAATACTGGGACATTTTAGCAAATTATAAATTTGATTAAAAACTTGTTTACAAGTATATTGTAACTATATATAATACAAAATATAAAAATAAAGGAGAATTTAGGTATGAACACTCAAGACACTATTAAATTTTTAGACGTATTTTGTGATGTTATTGAGTATGGAAAACTTGTAAAATGCACACCTGAAAACTATGAAATTTATCTTTCTAAAATTCCAGAACATTATTTAGATAGTTTTGAAAGGTATTTAACATTAAAAGCTGATAGCGAAGAATTAGAAGATCCTGATGCTTGGGATAATTGGTATGATAATCTCTCTATTGATAAAATTCCTGAAGACGAATTAAAATTTAGAGATTTACCAACTAAAAAGTTAGAAATTTCTATGTCTAATGGAGAATTATTTGTTAGAGAAATTTATGGATATGCTAAAGCATTTATAGAATATTGTAAACCTATTGTTAAACCAGATGATAATGTACATATAAGTTATTCTTTTACACCAGAAGGAATTTTTATGTATTATTATTCTATGGCTGATAAGACTGGTAAGAATAAAAAAGGTAAAGAAGTACCTTTTAATAAAGAAACTACTAAAAAAGTTTATGATTACTATAATAAAATTTTAAGAAAACAACTTGATTCTGCTAGAGATAATTATAATAATGTTCAAGGAGAAAGTAATTTACATCTTGATTATTTTGCAATGAAAGGTCAAGATGCTTGTTATGGTAGTTATCCTAATTCAGCAAGTAGTTTTAGTGTTACACCAGAAGATTTATATTATATAGATGGTAATACAGTAACTAAAAATGATATACAAAGTATATTTAATGTTATAAAAGATGAAATTACAATTTAAAAAAAGAAAGGATTAACAAACCAAATGAAAAAGATTCGTGGAAGAAAACCAACAAGAGATGAGAGGAAGGTACTTGAGAAAAATAGGCTAGACACTTATGTCTGGTTAATACAATCAAATAATCCATCTTATTTACAAGTGGTTAATCGCGATACTGGTGAAGTTAAACAATTAGAAAAAGTTGTTTAAAATGAAAAGCTCTAGTATTTAAATTGCTAGAGCTTTTTTATTGTTTAAATAAAGGAGGATAAAATAATATGTTAGAAATTGGAATGACTTATGATACAACTACTGATATTCTTACTAAAAAAGATATAGATAATACTAAATATAAATTTAGTTTTAATCAAGATATTAGCTGGAGATAGGCGTCTAATGAAGTTAAAAAACAACTTGATAACTATTATAATGATAATAATACTGATAAATTTATTAAACTTTATAATAAATATAATTCAATTGATGGCTCAGATGGTCCATTTAAAATAGTTAAAATTAATAATATGGTTGGTCCTGGAGGTGGAGCACCAGATGTTAAACTTAGTATGAATAGATTTATGACTATAAAAGAATTAATAAATGCAGTTGGACAAGAATATTTAGAAGATTATGCTTGGCAATTAACTGTAGATGCTATTGAAAACAATTAATAAAGAGTAAATAATAAGGAGAAATAATTATGGATAGAGTTGGACTTGAATATTCAAATGAACGAATATATATATTGATGATGTTATTGATGAAAAATATCCTTGGAAAATTGTTGATGCATATGAAGAAGATGGTGTTGGAATAGTATGTTATTATGTACTTCAATGTGACACACCTAAAAAAGTAATTGCTAATCATATTTTTAAAGATAATCCAAAAGTTCAAAAAGTATATATGGCACTTCGTGATTGGGTTAGTTATAATTTACCAGACGATTTAGCTAAAGGTCGTCGTGTAAAAGTATATACTCGTTCTGATGGAGAAACAGAAGCATAAAAAGGAGAATAATTATGACAATTATATTAGTATGACGTACACATTTAGATTCTGATCAACATTATGATATTTTTAAATCATCTTCTAACATTCTTACAAATATATGTAAAAAATATAAAGATTCTGTAAAATGGGGTTATTTAAATGATGATGAATTACATACAATAGAGGATGATGAATTTATAGATATATCAGAATGTGATGATGGAATAGATAATACAGAAGATGATCTTGTATATATTTATGATTGTCTTTTAGAATTTGACGATTCATTAAAATCTGTTATTGAAAAAGAATTATCTAAGTTAGAATTTGATTCTAATGATTTTACATTTGAATATAGAGATTATTAAGTAAACTAACAAAAAACATTTTATTATGAAGACGAATTTTATAATTGATATTGATATACCTGCATATGAAATTGTAAAAGGAGATTAATATGGATATACTTCAATTCTTAGTAGATAATTTTAATATTAATTGGAAAGTACATGCTGATGCACCTATTCCAAGTTTTGATGAAGAAAAAATTAATATTTATCGATTTAATAGAGATAAAGAAGAACCACTTAGAGATAAATATAGTAATATATATGTACAAGATAATTATATCATATTATACTGGCTTTGTCAAGAAGAATGGAGAACAGATTTAGATGGAATGAAAGATGAGATTGAAAGATGGGCTAAATATTGGATTAATAAATATACTCAACCTTCAAAATTAAAGGAAATTAAAATAAAAGTTAAAGTAGAAGATCGTGATAGTTATAAACATGATTCATTTATTATTAATATTTTAATTTAAGGAGAATTTATTATGGTAAAAGATTATACACTTAAAGAAGCTATTAAAGATGTTATTATTTATTATTTGACTAGACCATTTAGAAAATTATTTTATAAAGGTAACTAATTATGGATGGTATATTTGAAAAAATTGATACATATAAAGGATATAAATATGCTATTTGGTTAAATACAAGAGCTGGTTATAGATGTGGATATGTATTTATTCCTGAAGATAGTTGTATTTATAATATGTTCTTTAGAGATATTGATATTACTTATGTAGAATTAACTTATAGTGGTAAACTTAAAGACATTAATGGTTGGTGTATAGGTTGGGATCATAATCATCTTTGGGATGGTACAGATGAAGAAGCTATTATACAACATAATCAAGGTAAAACTGAAGATGAATTATATGAAATGATTGAATATGCTAGATCTTTTCATGATTATGGTGGTTATAGTCCTGTTTATTCATGTTCTGATGTAGAAAAAGAATGTTTTGAAGTTATTAATGAAGTTATTCATTTAGAAGGAATTTAATTATTAAAATAAAAGGTATATAATATGGAAAAACAGAATAAGACAATTGGTGATAATAAATTTAATAAAAGATTAGATAATCTAGTTAAGATAACATTTGCAATTGGTGGATATTTTGGCGGAACAGAACAACGAACACTGACTTTTGATGGAAAACAGATCATTGTAAAAACAGAAATATTCAATGGTTTTGAATCAGAACTTGATCCAACTGAACATTATGTAGGAAAAACAAGAACTAGTCTAATTAAAGGATTAAAGAGACTTCATATTGGAAAGTGAAAGGAAGCTTATTGTAATCCTGAGATTTTAGATGGTACTCAGTGGCGTTTGTTGATGGAATTTGCAGATCAGACTTCAGTAGAGAGCTATGGTAGTAATGCGTATCCACTGAACTTTGGGTGGTTTCTTCGACTGATGGAAATGAAATAAAAAATATTAAATAAAGGAGATTACGATTATGGCAAGAACAATTATTAATGGAAATGATTTATCTGATTGGTTAGATGATGATGGTGCATATGATTATTATGAAGATGAAATAATTGAAGGTTATGCATCAGGATGTGTTCATTGTGGTGGATTTGATAACTATGATGACGATTATGATTATAAAGCTTATGCAGATGGAGCTGGAATAACACTTGAAGATTGTAATGGAGTTGATGATTTAGATTATCGTACAAGAGAAGAATATGATGATACTGTTATTCCATTACAAGAATTTATAGATAATAATATAGATGCTTGTACAGAACACATTAAAAATAAAACTATTCATAAATTTTTAGCTGATAATGTTAAATTAAATGAAAATGGTAGTGAAGATTATTTTGAATATATTTTAAATAGAATAGATTCATTAATATAATATTAGGCTTGATAAAATCATTAAAAAGAAGGAGAATAATTCATGGATGAAATATGGGAAAGAGCTACACAATATGTCGGTTCATTTGTTATTATTAGTACTATTGTTGGTGTAATAGGTTTTCTTTTTTATAGATTAACAGTTAAACCTGTTATAAATAATTTTAAAATGCCAAAAGAAATAAAGGAGAATAAAGAATGAAATACATATTAACAGATCAAAGGAATGAATATGATGGGCATATTCTATATAGAATTCAAAGTGGAGCGGATGGCCGTCTTGGTGGATGGGTTGAATCAGAAGAGAACCTTAGTCAAGACGGCAATTGTTGGATAGATAATAATGCTGCAGTATTTGGCGAAGCTAGAGTAAGAGGAAATGCTAGAATAAAAGATGATGCATGTGTATATGGTAGTTCACAAATTGATGGAAATGTAGAAGTTTCTGGTGATGCATTAGTATATGGTAATTCTGTACTTCATGATAATGTATTAATAACAGATAGTGCTTGTGTAAATAATGCTCGAGTTACTGGTAATGTTGAAGTATCTGGTGAAGCTATTGTAGATCAATTTTCAGAAGTATCGGGTGATGTTAAAATATCTGGTACAGCTTGGGTTACTAGTTATTCAAAAATAAGTGGAAATACAAATATAAGTGGTCATGCAAAAGTAGAACAATTAAATATAAATAGTAATGTTATACAATAAAACTTGTTTACATTTTATTTGTTTCTTGATATAATATATTTATAATCAATAAACAAATCTACGGAGGATCACTTAGATGACAAGAGAAGAATACATAAAGAACATTGAATTATTAAATTATTATACAAAGAAATATGATGAAGGCTATCCTGAAATCAGTGATGAAGAATGGGATGCTCTTTATTTTGATTGTAAAACATATGAAGAAGAAACAGGATATATTGATCCTAAATCGCCTGCTTCTACTATTCAGTTTGATATTCAGACATCTCTTAAGAAGGTAACACATAATCATCCAATGTTATCTCTTTCTAAAACAAAAGATCTTGATGTATTAAAAGATTGGTTAAAAGAACCTACAATCGTAATGCATAAGATGGATGGTCTTACCTGTTCAGTTAAATATGAAAATGGTAAACTTGTATCTGCAGAAACAAGAGGTAATGGTGAAATTGGAGAAGATATTCTTCATAATGCAATGGTTATTCCTTCTATTCCTAAGAAAATTAAAACAAATGATACTATCGTTGTAGATGGTGAAATCATTTGTAAGTTTGATGATTTTGAAGAATTTGAAAGTGATTATAAAAATCCTAGAAACTTTGCATCTGGTTCTATCAGATTAATGGATCCTAATGAATGTCAGAAGAGACATCTTACATTTGTAGCATGGGATCTTATTACTGGTGAAGATGATCTTAGTATTAAACTTGATACTCTTAAAGATTTTGGATTTGTAACTGTTGAATATGAAATGACTGATCTTGATAATCTTGAAGCTCAGCAGGAAAGAATGAAAGTTAAGGCAGCAAATAATAAATATCCTATTGATGGATTAGTATATAAGATTAATGATTATAAGTCTTATATGGCTAAAGGTTATAATGACCATGATTTTGCTGGCGGAAAAGCATTTAAATTTAGCAATATTTATTATAATACTAATTTAGTTGATATTAAGTGGTCTGTTGGTAAGACTGGTGCAATTACTCCTATCGCAGTTGTAGAACCAGTTACTATTAATGGTGCAGTAATTAAACAGGCAAGTTTACATAACTTAACAATTATGAAACAGATCCTTGGTGATAATCCTAGAAAAGGACAACCTGTTCAGATTTGTTTAGCTAATGAAATTATTCCACAGTTAAAGAAGATAATGTAAAGGTATATCATATGAAATTTAGAAATAATAATACATGTGAAATATTTGAAGTAGACAGAATGATTAAATTAGTAATACTAGTATCTGTTAGAAGTGGATATGCACATAATAAAGATTGTGATATATTTACTTTTAAAGATGAAGATGGTGAGAAATGGTATTATTATAATACTTATTCTTATAATACTTCTAGAAGTCGTACTAAACTTGGTGAAGAATTAGTTTATGAAGAAGGTAAGACTTTACAACTTAGCGGTTATTATATTAAAGATGATTATGATAATTTTATATATCGTCCAAGAATTATTAAGAAAGAGAGACTTATATTTTGAAAAAATTATTAGTTGTTATAGATATGCAAAATGATTTTGTAACCGGAGTACTTGGTACTAATGAAGCAGCTTCTATTGCTAAATCAGTTGCAGAATATGCAAATAATTTTGATGGTGATGTAGCACTTACTAGAGATACTCATCATTTAAATTATTTAGAAACACAAGAAGGAAAAAATCTTCCTATTGTACATTGTTTAGAAAATACTAATGGTTGGAAAATCATTTCTGATATTCAGAAACAGAATTATATATTTAATAAAGAAACTTTTGGTAGTGTTGATTTAGCTAACTTTATTAAAGATAATAAATATGAAACAATTGAATTTATAGGTGTATGTACTGATATATGTGTTATTAGTAATGTACTTCTTACAAAAGCATTTGTTCCAGAAACTAAAATAATTGTACATAAAAATTTATGTGCAGGTGTAACTCCAGAAAGTCATGAAAATGCAATTAATGCTATGAAAGCTTGTCAAATTATTATTGAGGATTAAATATGAATAGTGTAAATGGAATTTATTCAATTGGACCTTATGAAGACACTGAATGGGAAGAAACTCAGAAAGCTAATGAAAAATATATGTACTTTTTAGTACATATGACAAATGGTGGTACTTGTATTAAACAGTATAAACCTTCAGTAGCAAAATTAGTAAGTAAAAGAACAGGTCAATTTATGGTATTAATTACGAAAGGAACTGATATTAATGAACGCTAAAACAAATGATTATATTACTAAAGTAGCAAAGGTAATTGAATCAAATAAAAAAGTTACTAAGGCAGTTGTATTTGGAAATGCTTTAGATGATAATTTTGATTTTGAAGATAATATTTATATTGCTATATTTACAAAAGCAGATAATAATTTTATAGATATTTTCAGCGATCTTAATGAAGCGTTAGTATTAAAAAATCTTGCTAAGGTTGATTTATATATGATGTCTGATCCAGATTTTTATGTTAATGTTATAGATGAGCTTGAATCTGGACTGGTTATTGTTAATAGATAAATAGATACAAAAATAAATATTTTGAAATAGTGGTTGAAATATACCACTATTTTTTATATGTAAAAGGAGATAAATATAATGGGTGAAAATGGATATGAATTCTCTGAGAAAAATTCAGTTTATAGAAAATATAACGTATTACTTGCAAATAAAGAAACTAGACCCATGCGTCCAATAGAAATATTAGATGAATCTATTGATACAATTAAAATTGCTAGACGAAAATGTATTTCTGGTAAAGATACTTTAAAAACATATTATTCATCTGATAAGAGTGATTATAGTTTATATAGAGAAGGTTTTATTGATGCTCAAATGGGTATTGAAATGTTTTTAAAAGGACTAATTGAATATTATGGTGAATCTTATTTAGAGGCACATCATACTAAAATGAATGGTTCTATACTTGAAAATTTATCTAGAGAATATCCAAATTTACTTGAATTACGAGAAGCATTTGAAATACTTCAGGATAATGAATTTGCATATATGATGTATAAATGTTCTAAGTTTCCTAAATATCAAAAATTTAGTTCAGATAAAAAATTTAGATACAACATATATCAGTTAATAGATTTATTTATTAAATATGCAGATCAACACATTTTAACAGAATAATTGGTGGTGACAAATATGAGATTTGTAGAACATTACAATATAGCAAAAGAAGTATCTGGTGGACATTATACAATTCCATATTTATTAGGTTCTTGTTTACCAGATTGGTTTGAAAGATTTAGATTACATAGAACTAAGGAAAGTTTAGATATTATTTTAAATAGAATTGAATTAGTCAAAAAGATGCAACCTGGTATTACAAAAGACTATTTATTAGGTACAATTATGCATTATTTATGTGATTTTTCTTGTTATGCTCATAGTGATAAATATTATGATTTTTTACATCATAGAATATTTGAAGTAAAAGAACAAAGATATTTCAAACGCATATTTAGAAAACAATTTATGACTAAAGCAAGATTCTTTTATAATAAGTATCATAATAAACCAAATTTTGTAGAAAAAGT
>Ga0310786_10005753_pt1 | contig 16706 bp, 8 predicted proteins | sample AusTroGonzalo_MG_FD_203881 | JGI IMG/M metagenome (GOLD analysis project Ga0310786, IMG submission 203881) | Bovine rumen microbial communities from tropical cattle in Woodstock, Queensland, Australia - Gonzalo_03 (v2) (version 2) | ecosystem: Host-associated > Mammals > Digestive system >... | reverse complement strand
CCTGGCACCGCTGGTAGTACCTATGGCGTACCCCGTCTGGGTATCCCTGAGACCTATTGCGCTGACTCTCAGCAGGGCCTTCGTATGAACGCCAAGCGCGACTGGGATCATAATGACTATTTCCCCACCGATTTCGTGGCATCACCCACACTGGCTTCGACCTGGGATCGTGAGGCTGCCTACAAGGTTGGTCAAGGCATCGGCAACGAGGTGCGCGAATTCGGTCTCGACTGGATCCTGTCGCCAGCCATGAACCTGATCCGTAATCCGCTATGTGGTCGTAACCACGAGTATTACTCTGAGGATCCTTACCTCTCTGGTACCATCGGCGCAGGCTATGTGAATGGTGTACAGAGTGAGGGTACGGCTGCCAGTCCGAAGCACTTCGTGGCCAACAACCAGGAGACGAACCGTAACAATAACATCTCTCAGGTGTCACAGCGCGCCCTTCGTGAGATCTATCTGAAGGCGTTTGAGATCATGGTGAAGGAGAGTGATCCCTGGACCATCATGACCTCTTATAATAAACTGAACGGTCCGTATGCCGTACAGAACCATGAGCTGCTGACCACCATCGTGCGCGACGAGTGGGGCTGGAAGGGAATGTATGTGTCAGACTGGAACGCAGGCGACGATGCCGTTGCAGCGATGCTGGCAGGTAATGATATGTTACAGCCTGGACAGCCTAAGCAGTATGACGCCATTCTCGAAGCCGCCAAGAATGGTAAGCTGCCGATGGAGGTGCTCAATGCCAATGTGAAACGTATATTACAATATGTGGTGAAGACTCATAACTTCAAAGGTTACAAGTACCATAACGCCCCCAACCTGAAAGCACATGCAAAGACGGTGCGCGAGGTGGGTGCCGATGGTATCGTGCTGCTGAAGAACAGTGGGATCCTGCCACTGACTGGTAAGCGTGTTGCTCTCTTCGGCTGTACCTCTTATGACTGGATCTCTGGTGGTTCAGGTTTCGGAGGCACATCAGTCGGCCACTATACCGTATCTCTCGTTGAGGGGCTGCGCAGTGCTGACTATGAGGTGTACAAGCCTTTACTCAAAGCCTACACCCAGCATCTGGCTGCTGAGGAGAAGCGTCTGTTTCCCAATGGTCGTCCCCCGTTCTCACTGTTACCCCCGGCTCGTGCTGATGAGAAGCAGTTTACTGCTGAGGAGATGGCTGCAGCCGTTGATAGTTCTGATGTAGCTATCATCTCCTTAGGTCGTAAGAGTGGTGAGGCCGCTGACCGCAATGCCGAGGACTTCTATCTGAAGGAGGGTGAGAAGGCGCTGATCAAAGCCGTGAGTGAGGCTTATCATGCCAAAGGCAAGCAGGTGGTGGTGCTGCTCGATATCTGTAGTCCCATCGACGTGGCTTCCTGGCAGGATCAGATCGATGCCCTCGTGTGCACCTGGCAGGGTGGTCAGGAGAGTGGTTTCTCTGTAGCTGACGTTCTCTCAGGTCAGGTGAACCCCAGTGGTAAGTTGCCGATGACCTTCCAGATCAACTATGGTGATGCCTATGCCGATAAGAACTTCCCTGCGCATGTGGATGACAAGACCCTCGGTGCGATGTTCATGTGGGGTTATAATAAGGATCAGGCTCCCAAAGAGCGCCAGCCGCAGAAGGATATCGACTTCACGAACTACGAGGAGGATATCTACGTAGGCTACCGTTATTTCGACTCTTTCCAGAAGCCTGTGGCCTATCCTTTCGGCTTCGGCTTGAGCTATACCACCTTCGATTATGACAACATGAGTGTCACTGAGACTAATGGTATATTTACGATTAAGGTAGATGTGAAGAATACAGGCGATCGTGCTGGTCGTAACGTGGTGGAACTTTTCGTGGCAGCACCTAACAGCAAGAAGCTGAACAAGCCCGAGAAGGAACTGCGCAACTATACCAAGACGAAGCTGTTGCAGCCTGGTGAGACGGAGACGGTCACCATGCAGGTGAAAACCTCCGACCTGGCCTCCTTCGATGAGAAGGCTTCTGCCTGGAAGACTGATGCTGGTCGTTACGCCTTCCTGATCTGTTCTTCTGTCAATACAGTTGAGGCAAAGGCCTCTGCCAATGTGAAGGCTTGGAGTCAGAAAGTCCACAACGTGATGAAACCCAATGTGAAACTTAATCTGCTCAAGAGATAATGAAGAAAATTCTTTCCTTTATTCTGTTAGCATGCTGCGCTGTGCCCATGATGGCACAGTGGCAGATGCAGCCAACTCCCAACGATACGCTCCAGCCCGTCCGTAACCTCGGTGATGGCAAGGTGGCTTTCAGTATCTATGCTCCCAATGCAAAGGAAGTGGGCTTTGGTGGTGATGCGATGCCTTGGGGCAAACCTGTTCAATTCACCAAAGCCGACAACGGCGTGTGGACTACTGTGATCTCTGATTTGAAGGACGGCGTCTATCGCTACAACTTCACCGTCGATGGTGTGAAGGTGCAGGATCCCAAGGGCGCCCTCTCTGCTGAGACCTCAGCCCTTGCCAACATCGGTGATGGCAAGCAGTTCTATGATGTGCGTGTTGAAATCCCGCACGGTGCCATCGCCCAGCGCTATTATTTCAGCAAGACACTCAACTGTCTGCGTCGTCTGCATGTCTGGACACCTGCAGGCTATGAGAAATCTGCTGATAAACTCCCCGTGCTCTACCTGATTCATGGTGGTGGTGACAATGATGCCTCCTGGCCTGGTGTGGGTTGCGCTGGTACAATTCTCGACAATCTGTTGGCTGAGGGTAAGATCCAGCCGATGGTCGTCGTGATGCCCAATGGCTCTATCGCTACGAAGAACCTCATGGACGAGGTGCCCCTCTTCGAGCAGGATCTCGTTACCAGTATCATCCCTTATATCGAAGACAACTACCGTGTGCTGGCCGATAAGGCACACCGCGCGATGGCTGGACTCTCGATGGGCGGTATGGAGACGATGGAGACCATCCTCAACGATTACGATAAGTTCGACTACTTCTGGGTGCTCAGTTCAGGCTGGTTCCCTGCCCAGGCAGAGCAGTTCGAGGGTTATCGTCAGCGCGTGAACAAAGCCGCTGATGGTATCAAGCAGAACGTGCGTCAGCTCGTGTTCACCCAGGGCGACCCTGAGGATATTGCTTATCAGAACGGTCTCGCCACCCTGAAGCTCTTCGATGCTGCAGGTATCAAGTATGAGTTCTATACCGCTCCTGGTGGTCACACGTGGTACACCTGGCGCAACAACCTTTATCAACTCGCCCAAAGATTATTTAAAGATTAAAGTTCAAAGATAAAACATAACAATCGTATGAGAAAAACAATTCTAACGCTTGCCCTCGCAGCGATGTGCTGCGTAGTTGCTCAGGCACAGGAGAAACTCTTCCAGAGTGCCAACGTACAATCACCTGTTATCAACAGCGATGGAACCGTTACCTTCAATCTCTTCGCCCCTAAGGCCGTGAAGGTGGAAGTGACTGGTGACTTCCTCCCTACCCAGCAGATCGACATCCCTGGTTATGGTAAGTATGATGCCCCAGGCGTGGCTCAGTTGAAGGAAGGTAAGAACGGTGTGTGGAGCTACACCACCGACAAGCTGGCTCCTGAGATGTACAGCTACACCTTCAACATCGATGGCATGACAGGTGTGAAGGATCCCGCTAACATCTACGTAAATCGCGACATCGTTTCTTTTACCAATATCTTCATCATCAGCGATGAGAAGGGCGACAAGGGTGATCTGTATCGCGTGAACGAGGTGCCTCATGGCAATCTCTCTAAGGTCTGGTATCCCAGTCCCACACTGAAGATGCAGCGTCGCATGACCATCTATACCCCTGCCGGCTATGACAAGGGTGGTCGTTATCCCGTGCTCTATCTGTTGCATGGTGCTGGTGGCGATGAGAACGCCTGGAGCGAACTCGGACGTGCTGCCCAGATCCTCGACAATCTGATTGCTGAAGGTAAGGCAAAGCCCATGATCGTCGTAATGCCGAATGGTAACCCCAACTGTCAGGCTGCCCCTGGTGAGTGGTCATTTGGTATGTACACACCAGGCTTCCGCGATGGAGGAACTGGTCCTACAGCTCCCGCTGCTGCCACGATCCCTGAGAGCTTTATGGATATTGTGAACTATGTGGATGCCAACTACCGCACCCTTAAGGATCGTGCTCACAGAGCTATCTGCGGTCTGTCCATGGGTGGTGGCCACACCTTCCACGTGAGTCTGCTCTATCCTAACAAGTTCGACTACTTTGGACTCTTCTCTGCAGGTCTGCACTTAGCCAATGGTGGTTATCAGGATCCGTTTGCTGAGCAGATCAAGAATAATCCCGAGTTCGAGCAGCAGAGTGCCCGTCTCTTTGGCAGTAAGCCCAAGCTCTATTGGATGGGTATGGGTAATACCGACTTCCTCTATCAGAGCACTGTCGATCTGCGAGCCTACTGGGACAGCAAAGGTTACAAGTATGAGTATGTGGAGACGGATGGCGGACACATCTGGCGCAACTGGCGTATCTACCTCACGATGTTCGCCCAGAAGATCTTTAAGTAATCATAGATATGCAAAAAGAAGAATCCTCGACCAAACGGCCGAGGATTTCTCTTTAGTTAGTGAACTTGATTTGTGAGCGTACAAACTTCATGAAATCATCTATGAGCTGGATGCGCTCCCGATTAGGAACCGTGATGAGCGATGCCCCGTTGTTAAACTGCATCACAGTAGGCTTGTCAGCCTCGAACACAGGCCACTGAGGCAACCCAGCTCCATTAGGATCACCACCCGTCTTGGCAAAGTTCACCCAGTATTGCTGCATCAGGTCGCCCACCAGCTTCTCCTGTGGGAACCTGTCCCCCTTATCATCGAAGACACCCTTCAGATACATGATGTCATCGGCATGGGCTGCGCCACGACGATTACCCTTGGCATAGACAGTGGTGTCCGACTTCTGCGCCAGATAAGCCACATAGACAGGACTCTTACCTGTCTGCTTCTGCTGGGTTGCCCAGGCATAGGCAGGCCATCCGAAACCTATATCGCGCGTCACATCACGCAGACTGAAGAGACGCTCCTCAGCGGAATTGCCAGGAAACAGTGCCTTCGCCTTGTCGGCCCACTCTCCTGGTAACTGACGGAAGAACTGATTGTATTGTTCCGTGCTCACACTGTCGTATTCCACAGCTCCCTCGTCGCCGTTATGCATGATCAGCACAGGCACATCGTTGTAGTTGCCCTTCTCATAGAGGTTGTAGATAGGTTCTGGTATCACGTACCCATCCACGATCGGCTGGCATGCCTGGAAGTTCGCATCGTTACCCGTCAGATCCTTGGCATCCATCTGGCGCATCTCCGCGATAGAGTTCTTCTTCAACTGTCCCATAAACAACTGACCATACATCTGAGCCATCTGCTGATTCATCACATTCATCGGACTCATCATGGCGCCGCTCTGACTGATACAGGCACGGAACAACCCTTTGGCCAATGGCGAGGCACAGAGGATATGACAACTCATGGCACCAGCCGACTCACCGAAGATCGTCACCTTCGAGGGGTCGCCGCCGAAGTTCTTGATGTTACGCTGCACCCACTGCAGGGCGAATATCTGGTCGAGCATACCGTAGTTGCCTGAGTGCCCATCCGCTTCCTTGGCCAGATCGGCATGTGCCATGAATCCCAGCGCGCCTGCACGATACTCGATGGATACAGTCACCACCCCTCTACGAGCCAGACTCTGCCACAGGTCGCCACCATAATGCTCCGTACGGAAAGCACCACCATGGATAAACACCATCACAGGCAGCGCCTCATCGACACTCTTGGCTGGTGTGGCCACACTCAGATACAAGCAGTCCTCACTCATCATGTCATATTTCACATAACTCTTTTCAGGCTGTGGGGGCCACTTCGCCACATCTTCAGCTTTCAGCACACCCGCCCAGGGTTTGGCAGGCTGCGGTGCCTTCCATCGCAGATCACCCACGGGAGGTGCTGCATAGGGAATCGCTTTATACACGGCGACAGAGCCCTCAAGGTCACCCTCAACATCGCCTGTTTCCACATGAGTCTTTAACAAAGGTTGAACTTCGTTCGACAGAGGTTGTGCTTGCCCCGCCATAGCGAAGACGGCAAACATAATGGTTGATAATAGTTGCTTCATAAGTTAATCATTAATGGGTTCAACATTCATTTCGGAGGCAAAGATACAAATAAAAAAGAGAAGAGAAACCAATTTATGGTTTTTTTACTCACTAAATCAAAAAGCCCTCAAAATCGAAAAGCACTGCCACCCTTTCTTGTCATCTCGACTAAACGAAGCGCATGGAGAGATCTTTTGAGATGGCAGAGACCTCTCGACTGCGCTCGAGGTGACAAAGAGAGGACGCGAGGTGACATTAATTATAAAACCCCGCTCGGAGGAGCGGGGCTTTATTGATTGATGCTGTATAAACTTATGCGAACGGATTCTCTGTGGGATAGAAGTTACCCTTCGGGAAGTTGTAGTCGATCTCGTCCACGGGGATACCCATGTACTTGAGAACCTCCCAGAAGTACTTACCCTGATGACCGAACATCACAGCGCAGTGGTGTGGGTAGTGCTTCTCGATGAGGACGTGACGATAGAAGCGGCTCATGTTCTTGATACCGAAGATACCGATAGAACCGAATGAGCGGGTAGCTACTGGCAACACCTCACCCTGTGCAACGTAAGCGCGCAGACGGGTGTCGGCTGTTGACTGCAGACGATATACAGTAGCCAGACCTGGCTGGATGTCACCCTCAAGGGTACCGTTGGTTACCTCTACAGGCAGAGCGCGGGCCATAATGCGCTGGAAGCACATCTTGCAGTCGCAAACCTTAGAAGAAGCGGTGTTACCACAGTGGAAGCCCATGAAGATCTCCTTCTCGGTATAGGTGTCGCATGCGAACTTCTTGCCCTTGATGCTCTCCTCGTACATATCCTGAGGAACGGTGTTGTTGATGTCGAGCAGGGTTACAGCGTCCTGAGTGATGCAGGTGCCGATGTACTCTGATACAGCGCCATAGATATCAACCTCACAAGCTACGGGGATACCACGAGCAGTCAGACGGCTGTTTACGTAGCAAGGCACGAAACCGAACATGGTCTGGAAAGCAGGCCAGCACTTGTTGGCCATTGCCACGAACTGACGAGAACCCTTGTGAGCCTCGATCCAGTCGGTCAGTGTCAGCTCAAACTGAGCCAGCTTCGGCAGAACAGAAGGAATCTTATTACCTGCGCCCAGCTCATTAGCCATATCCTTCACTACATCGTCGATGCGTGGGTCGCCCTGATGCTTCTGGAAAGCCTCGAGCAGGTCGAGTTCAGAGTTCTCCTCAATCTCGATGTCGAGATCATAGAGGGCACGGATAGGAGCGTTACAAGCCAGGAAGTTGTTCGGACGGGGACCGAAGCTGATGATCTTCAGGTTCTGCAGACCAACAATCGCGCGGGCGATGGGCAGGAACTCGTGGATCATCTCAGCGCACTGGGCAGCGTTGCCCACGGGCTCCTCGGGGATGTAAGCACGGGTCTTGCGGATGTCGAGGGCCTGGCTGGCGTTCAGCATACCGCAGTAAGCGTCGCCACGACCGTCGATCAGGTCGTTCTGAGTCTCCTCAGCAGCAGCGCAGAACATAGTGGGGCCCTGGAACCAGTCAGCGATCATGGTCTCAGAGATCTCAGGACCGAAGTTGCCCAGATAAACGCACATAGCGTTACAGCCAGCCTTCTTCACATCCTCCAGAGCCTGCTGAGCGTGGATCTCACTCTCAACGATGGTGATAGGACACTCGTAGATGCCTTCCTTACCAAACTTCTTCTCATACTCAGCAATCACGGCCTTACGGCGGTTAACTGCCAATGACTCGGGGAAACAGTCGCGACTTACGGCGACGATACCCACCTTAATTACAGGTACATTATTCATATTCATTTTAAGTTAAAAAAGTAATGCTTAGTTCGCAGGTTGCAAAGATAGGCATTTTTCTTCATACAATGATACTTTTTTGCCTCAAATTTTAGTGGATTTGTATAAAATTAACGCTGACCGTTGGAACAGAAGCATAAAAACTGGTTGGTTTTGTGCTATAATTCAAAAATAATGTTTATCTTTGCGACTAAAATTATGATTATGAATTATTAAACACTAAAAACATGAAACTACAAAGTAAACAGTGGATGCTTGCTGCCATCCTTTTCGCCAGTATCAATGTGTCGGCCCAGACAATCGTTCCCCTCGACGAGAATGCCATGTACTTTACCATTGACGAACTGCCCGATGCCACCGTTTGGCTACCGGCACCGCCCGACACACTCTCCACACAATTCGTCTATGATGTCACACAGTATATGTGGGGCAAGACCCAACGTGAGGATCCCCAGCGTGCCCAACAGGCCATCGACAACGTCGTGGTGGATGTCGCAGAGATGGCCGAGCAGTTCAGTGTGCCCTTCGGCATGGAGATTTCCAAGGAGAAGACACCTGCCATTTTCCATGTGCTTTATCGGGGTATGTTCACATCACGCCTTGCAGCCAGAAAACCCAAGCTTGCCTATCAGCGTATGCGCCCATACGTCCGTTTCCAGGAGCCTACCTTGATACCCGAAGAGGAAGAATCCTTACGTAATAATGGTTCCTATCCCTCTGGCCACTCTATTCGCGGCTGGGCGATGGCACTATTGCTTTGTGAGATCAACCCCGATGCCCAGGATGCCATCCTCAAGCTTGGTTACGAGTGGGGACAGAGTCGTGTGATTGTCGGTTACCACTGGCAGAGCGATGTCGATGCCTCCCGCCTTTTGGGTTCTGCGGTCTATGCCCGTCTGCACACGAACCCCCAGTTCCTGGCCGACATGGCTGCCGCCCGCAAAGAATTTGCCCGTCTCAAAGCCAAGAAATAAACGCCCGCTTCATCACCTCAGTTTCGTATTGTGTAAAATCAATGCTGACTGAGGGGATACGACGGCTTTCTCGCCTTGAAGGATACCCATGCCTTCTTCGTTGATACAGCCATCACTGCACACGATGGTATAGTCTCCGTTGGGGATGGTGACCTCCACATCGGTCTTGTTGGCATTCAGGATCACGATGATGTCGCGCCAGTCGTCTCTGCCTGCATAGTTCTTCAGGCGATAGGCCACAATGCCTGCTGGGGCATCGAGGAATTCGAGGTGCTTGCGCACGAGGTCGGCATTGCCCAGACGGAAGGCGGGGTGATTTTTCCTCAGGGCGATCAGATTCTTGTAATACTCAAACACCTGCGGATACTTCGTCTTATGGCTCCAGTCGAGTTGGTTGATGCTGTCAGGCGACTCAAAGCTATTGTGAACGCCTTTCTTGTCGCGCAGCAGTTCCTCACCACTCAGCATGAAAGGCACACCCTGTGAGGTGAAGACGGCTGTCTGAGCCAACAGGTCAAGACGAATCAGTTCCTCTTCCGTGATGCCTGGGATGCTGGCCTTCAGACGGTCCACGAGGCACATGTCGTCGTGACAGCTCACGTAGGAGATCATCTGCGTGGGTTCGAGTGCCCAGGGCGCCTTGCTGTAGTTCACCTTCGTTAGGTCGATCTGGGGATGCTGGATGGCACCGGCAATACCGAACTTGATACTCTCGGTCTCGTCCTTACCACCGATCCAGCCTGTCACGGTATCATCGGAGAAGGGGCCGCGCAGGGCATCGCGGATCTCATCGCTGAAGGCGCCGATGCCTGGCATCTGGTTGATATGGGCCTTCATGGCGAGCAGCTCCTGCGGATAGGCACAGCTACCTGCGCTCCAACCCTCACCATAGATATAGATGGTGGGGTCGATGGCATCTACCATCTGGCGGATTTGATTCATCGTCTCGATGTCATGGATACCCATGAGGTCGAAGCGGAAGCCGTCGATATGGTATTCGTTGATCCAGTATTTCACGCTCTCCAACATGAACTGACGCATCATGGGCTTGTCAGAGGCGGTCTCGTTGCCACAGCCAGAGCCGTTGCTATATTGTCCGTCAGCGGTCTTCCGATAGTAATAGTCGGGATAGGTGCGCTGGAAGTTGGAGTGTTCGATGTCATAGGTGTGGTTATACACCACGTCGAGGATCACGCGGATGCCGGCATCATGGAGGGCTTTCACCATCTGTTTGAACTCACGGATGCGAACCTCAGGCTTGTATGGATCAGTAGAGTAACCACCCTCGGGCACGTTGTAGTTCACGGGGTCGTAGCCCCAGTTGTATTTGTTGTCGCTGAGGCGTGTCTCATCCACCGAACCATAGTCGTAGCTGGGCAGAATGTGGATCGCGTTCACACCGAGTTCCTTCAGGTGGCTGATGGCCCATGGCTCTGTCTGCGCCATGAACTTACCCGGATACTTTGCATCCTTGCGGTTGATGGAGAAGTCACGATGGTGCATCTCGTAGATCACAAGGTCGGCAGGCGACTTCGTCACGGGATGCTGATCCTGATTCCAGCCCTCTGGGTCGGTCTTCGAGAAATCGATGATAGCGCCTCGCTTGCCATTCACGCCCACGGCCTTGGCGAAGACACCCGGGCACTCGCCCTGTCCCATGTCGAAGGTATAGAACTTACCCATCAGGTCGCCCTTCACAGTGGTCTGCCACTGTTCGTTGGCGATGCGTTTCATCTTCACGCTCTTCTTGGCCTTGCCCCCAAGTCCTTCGTCATAGATACGCACCACGACCTGTTTCGCATCGTTGGGCGCAAAAAGGGTGAACACGGTCTTCTCAGGTGAATAGATCACCTCTTGAAAAGGCTGTGCTGCTACCTCCTGGGGTAGCAGCATAGACAATATACTGGCGAATACTAACTTGATCTTCATATTACTTAGCGATAAGTGAAATAGCAAAACCGCCTCCGGGGGCTTCTTTGAGTTTGAGCACGTCCTTGGCTGTCACCACCTTCTTCGTGATGGTATAAGCCTGCGGATTGGTCTCGTAGTGGGCATCGCTGGCATCGGCATAGATAGTGCAGTCATACTTGCGACCCTTGTCGAGGAAGTTCAGTTTCAACGTGGTCTCATGCCCGTTCTCGTCGCACTTGCCACCCACGAACCAGTTGTCGGTCCCCTTCGCCTTACGGGCCACGGTGATATAGTCGCCAGGCTCAGCCTCCAGATACTTCGAGTCGTCCCAGTCGCAAGCCACGTCGCGGATGAACTGGAAGGCATCGTCGAACTTCTCATAGTTCTCAGGCAGGTCGGCAGCCATCTGCAGGGGAGAGTACATGGTCAGATAGAGAGCCAGTGAACCAGCGATGGTGATACGTGCCCAAGAGGTGTTGTTGCTCCACTCAGAGAGCTTCGTGACGAAGATACCAGGAGTGTAGTCCATCGGACCGCCCTGCAGGCGGGTGAAGGGCAGGATACAGGTATGATCGGGGTTAGAGCCTCCGAAAGCCTCATACTCCGTACCACGGGCACTCTCACCACCCACGAGGTTCGGCCAGGTGCGACAGAGACCCGTCGGACGGGTGGCCTCGTGTGAGTTCACCATGATATGGTGCTTGGCAGCCTCCTTGATCACATAGAGATAGTGGTTGTTCATCGACTGCGAGTAGTGGTGGTCGCCACGCGGGATGATATCTCCCACGTAACCTGTCTTCACGGCATCGTAACCGTATTTGTTCATCAGCTCATAGGCGGCCTCGATATGGCGCTCGTAGTTCTGTGTCGAGCTCGAGGTCTCGTGGTGCATCAGCAGCTTCACACCCTTCGAGTGGGCATAGTCGTTCAGCATCTTGATGTCGAAGTCGGGGTAGGGCGTCACGAAGTCGAACACGTCGCGCTTCCACATGTTGGCCCAGTCTTCCCAACCCACGTTCCAGCCTTCCACCAACACCTGGTCGAGACCGTTCTTGGCAGCGAAGTCGATGTAACGCTTCACGTTCTCATTATTAGCCTTGTGTGTGCCGTTGGGCTTCACCTTGCTCCAGTCAATCTGGTCAAGTTTGATCGAGGGGAAGTCATTGGTGTAATGCCAGGAACCACGACCCACGATCATCTCCCACCACACACCGCAGTACTTCGTGGGATGGATCCAAGAGGTATCCTCAATCTTACAGGGCTCGTTCAGGTTCAGGATGAGATTGTTCGAGAGCATGTCGCGGGCATCGTCGCTGACCATCACCGTGCGCCAGGGTGTCTCACATGGCGTCTGCATCGCCCCCTTCAGACCTGTGGCGTCAGGAGTGAGGTGGCTCACAAACGTAAAGACCTCCGGCAGGGGATAGGGTGTGTGCTTCGGATCGGGCGTATAGGCATTGCTGCCACCCATCAGTCTCTCGGAGAGGTTCTTGGTCTCGGCATCCACGAGCTCCAGATGCATCGTGGCATAATCCTGACAGGCAGCCTCATGGATGTTGATATACAGGCCGTCGTCGCTCTTCATCTGGAGGGAGGTCTGCACACCAGTGGGTGAGAACACAGCCACAGAGGAGTTGCTCCAGTTCACGGCCTCGCTGAAGCGTTTACGGATCTCAGAGAGTTTTGTTTCCTGTGTCTCTTGCTCCTGGGTGTCGTAGTCGCCAGGGAGCCACCATGCCTTGTGGTCGCCAGCCATCGCAAACTCCGAACGCTCCTCCTTGATGAGGAAGTAGTTGAGGTCCTGCTGCTGTGGGAACTCGTAACGGAAACCGATACCGTCGTCATAGACGCGGAAGCGGATGATGATCTGACGCTGATGAGGTTCCAGGAACGTACCCGGTGCAGTACCATCGCCCGTATATTTCGGAATGGAGAATTCCTTGGCCAGTGTGACTGCCAACTCGTTGTAGTGGTTACGGATGTCCTTGGTCTCGCCCCAAACGGGTTGCCAAGTCTCATCGAAGGTCGAAGTCTCTTCCTTCGCGATCACAAAGCCGTCCATCAGGTCGTCTTCGTTCAATCCCATCGAGGCGTGCTTGTCCTTAGCCAGTTCGAGTCCCAGGTGCGAGGGCTTCACCACCGCCCGTCCCTTGTAGGTCATCTCATAGACGGGACGTCCCGTGTTATCCACTGAAAACTTCACCTCAATATTCCCATTGGGTGATTTGATGCTGCCTGCCATTGCCATCATCGGCAAAAGCATCAGACTTAAGAATAGCTTTTTCATTTTCTTCCGCTTTGAATAATTAATGTGCTGATATCTTCGTTAAGTTCGTCGGCTGCCAGCAGCTGCTCGATGCTCAGGTGCATACGATAGCGCCAGTAGTGACGGGGATTAGCCGGGATGTTGATACGCTCTGCATTCTCATCAGGCAGGCGCAGCTGCTCGTTGATACTCATCCAGTCCTGGAAGGAGATCAGACAGAGCATCGAGGGCGAGGTGAGGTGACGGCTCACGATGTCCTTTGCCAGCCAACCGGGCAACGGACGGGGTGCAGGACCGCCTCGACGCAACGTCGTGTTGAAGTAGCTCTGTGAACGCTCCTCGTCCTCATCCCACCACTGACGCAGTGTCGCCATGTCGTGGGTAGAGATGGTGTCCACCGAACGGTAGGGGTTATGTGAGAGTTTGCCGAAACGGGTGGTCGGATCCTTCGGCATCGACTGGATCTCCAGTGAGAGGATGCGCAGCTCGTTCATCACCCAGGGCACGCACTCAGGCACCATACCCAGGTCTTCCGCACATACCAGCATACGGGTGGCCTGTGTCAGCTTTGGCAGCTTCTTCATCGCCTCCTGATACCAGAACTGGTTGTTGCGACGATAGAAATAGTCGTTGTACAGGCGGTTGAAGCAGTACTTCTCGCCATCGTTGAGCTGGTTATATGCCTCCTGGAACTGTACGGCGATACGCGGATGCCAACGGTCGTTGCGCTTGTGATCCACCAGGAACAATCCCTCGTTGAACGGACAGCCATAGCTCTCGATCTCCTCGCGGCTCATGCCGAGGGCGGGAGAGAACTGTCCCATCAAGCCCGACTTCTCAGGTACGGGGATCTCCCAGATGCGGAAGAAGCCCAGCACGTGGTCGATACGGTAGGCATCGAAATACTCGGCCATCTTTCTGAAGCGGCGCACCCACCAGGAGCAGCCGTCCTCGAGCATTGCATCCCAGTTGTAGGTGGGGAAGCCCCAGTTCTGTCCGTCAGCAGAGAAATCATCGGGTGGCGCACCAGCCTGACCATTCAGGTTGAAATACTTCGGCTCTACCCATGCCTCCACACCGTCACGGCTGATGCCGATGGGGATGTCACCCTTCAGGATCACTCGCTGCTTACGGGCGTGGGCGTGGGCGGCACGCATCTGCTGGTCGAGGTTGAACTGCACGAAATACCAGAAGGCCACCTCCTTATAGATCTTGGTGGCAGGCTTCGTCATCGCCTCGCGCTCCTTCTCAGGCAGCTCATGATGGTCGGGCCACTCTTGGAAGGTGGCAGTGCCGTAGAGGTCGCGGTAATGGCAGAAGGCAGCATAGGGCACCAGCCAAGCCTCGTTCTGGTCGAAGAACTTCTTGAAAGCCTCGCTCTTCAGGATGGTTTTTCCCTCCTGCTCATAGAGCGCCCGCAGATACTCCAGCTTCGCGTTGTTCATCCGCTCGTAGTCGATCTGTGGCAGGGCGTTCAGCTCCTGTCGCAGCGCCTCGAACTTCGCCTTCAGCGCCTCGTCCTTCAGGGCGGGCAACTGGCGGAAGTCGGTATATTGGGGATGGAGCGCATAGATGCTGATCGAGTTATAAGGATAAGAGTCCTGCCAGGTGTAGGTCATGTTCGTATCGTTGATGGGCAGCACCTGCAGCACGCGCTGCTTCGTCTTGGCGCACCAGTCCACCATCAGCTTCAGGTCGCCGAAATCACCCACGCCAAAACTCCCCTCACTGCGCAGTGAGAAGATGGGAATCACCGTACCTGCACCTTTCCACGGGTAGATGGGGAAGTAAGCCTGTGGCAGCTCATACACGATCACGTCGCCCGACTTCAGCACGGGCAACTCGATGGTGCGGTTCGCACCCTCCTCCCACAGCGGTGTCACGTCGACGGCCTCGTCGAGTCCCACGAACTTAAACTCAAAGATCTTGGGCAGGTTGTCGCCGTCAAGGCTGATCACCCACTCATTGCTGGCATGCTCCGTCATATCCACCGCGCGCTTCGCCTCCCAGTTGCCCAGGATACCGCAGTCGCCGAGGATTGCCAGTCGCTCGAAGTTACGCAGCTGTGGGGCGCGCACCTTCAGACGCACGGTCTTGTCGTAGTGACTCTCCTCACTGGGTTTCTTCTCACGGGCAGCCACGCACTCCGTAAATGCCGAAGAATAAAGGAAGGCATCCTCGGGGATGTCGATCCAGTGGTCATACACCGTATAGCGGGCACCCTTGGCGGCTACCAGCTCCAGACGATGAGGCTCTGTCAACCACTCCGTGCGTGCCAGCTGCTCGCCGCGTACCACACTGTAGAAATAGTCGATACACTTGTCGGCCTTCACGGTCTTACTCAGCTCGCACATCCAATGGAGTCCGTCGAGCGTCCCCATCTTGTGCTGTTCGGTTTTCCCCTCAGCGAGGATGTTCAGCATCAGCTCCTCTCCGAAGGTAGTCTGATACTCAAGATTGAATCCGATTCTCATACGCGTTTTTAGCTATTTATTTCACTTTGGTGCAAATATACGAAGAAATCCCCTAGGGTAGGTTGCAAATACCTGAGTTATTGCCCCAAAGCAAATGCAAACGTTTGCATGTTTTCGCCCCTATATATATAAATAGGTATAGGTCTGGATGACGATGTTAATCACTCTTTATTTAGTTTTTATTGCAAACCCTGAAATATATGTTGCAAACTTTGCAATACATGTTGCAAGCTTTGCAACTTATGTTTCAAAGCCTGAAACAGAAAAAGTAGTAGAAACTGGATAGAAATCGAACAGAAACCGAATAAGAAGTGCTGTAGATCACTTGATTTACAGCACTTTTTTTGGAGGGGAAACATAAATTAGGAAAATTTGAACATTGGAATATGTTTGTTTTTTCCTAATTTTGCAGCCGAAAACAGAAAAACGAAACATTATGGAGTTAGTTCCCCTGAAACCTCGAAGAGGAGAAGGTACATTACGGATCGATGACAGCGACGATTTTGTGGTGATAGAAAATGTAGGCCCATTTCCTACGAACGGGCTGTTGCCTGAGAGTGGTGTGTATATTGAGAATCATGGCGTGATCGTGATCTGCACAGAGGGCATGGCTCAGTTTGAACACGATGGGCAGACCATCCAACTGCGCAAGAACGATATGTTCATCTATGTGATGAAACGCAGTGTGATCTCCAATTTCATGTCTTCCCAGAACTTCAACTGTCGTCAGATATGGTTTACTGCCAGTGAAGCCTGGAACGTGGATATGCATGGTTTGAAAAACTTGGCCGACCACGTGATGTTCCTGAGACAACATCCGAAGGTGAGTCTCTCTGATCAGGATGCCGCCATATTTGACGATTACTTCCAGTTGCTCTGTCGCAGGATGCGCGACCGTACCCCCATGCTTTATATCGACATCGTGAGATCGCTCTTCAGTACCATCTTGTTGGAGGTGCTGGATATGGTGCGTCGTGGCATGATGGTAGAGGAGGAACAACATGAGCAGGGCGACAGCGCACCTGGTGTACATCGGCAGAAGCTGGCCGACAGGTTCATGCAACTGGTGGAGCAGAGTGGTGGTCGCATCCGCAAGGTGGATGAGTTCGCCAGCCAGTTGAATGTCACCCCCAAGTATCTCTCGATGCTGCTGAAGG
>Ga0310786_10005751_pt1 | contig 16711 bp, 16 predicted proteins | sample AusTroGonzalo_MG_FD_203881 | JGI IMG/M metagenome (GOLD analysis project Ga0310786, IMG submission 203881) | Bovine rumen microbial communities from tropical cattle in Woodstock, Queensland, Australia - Gonzalo_03 (v2) (version 2) | ecosystem: Host-associated > Mammals > Digestive system >... | reverse complement strand
ATGATTATCCTACGCAGAAACTGATCCAGAAATGGATTGACGGCGAGAAAGAGCACATGGATTGGGAAAGACAATATCTCAACTACATCGAAAAAGTGGGTTATGATAATTTCCTTATGGGAATGATGTAATCACCCAAAGTAAAACCATACAAATTTACAACAATGAAAGAACAAGTATTACAGGCCATGCGTGAGTTCGGCGCTCCCGTCAACGCAGGCAAAATTGCAGAAATCACAGGTATCGACCGCAAGGAAGTCGATAAAGCCTTTGCTGAATTGAAAAAGGAGGGTGCCATTGTGTCGCCCGTCCGTTGCAAATGGGCACCAGCCCAGTGATGAACACTTGAGGCTATGAAAACTGCAATTCGATATTACAGCAAATTTGGCCACACACGTCAGATGGTGGAGGCCGTGAAAGACATTGTAGGTTGTGAGCCACAGACCGTGGACACTCCCTTGCAAGAGCCAGTTGACATGCTACTCCTTGGTGCCGGCGTGTTTCTCGGCAAAGTGGATGGCAGTGTGATGCGCTTTATCGAAAGTTTAACGCCTGACCGCGTGAAGCGTGTGGTATGTTTCGGCTCATGCGCCATCATCAAGTCGCCCGTTCCGCAAATGCGCAAAGCGCTTGAGGCACGTGGCATCACCGTTGATGAACGCGAGTTCACATGTCCTGGAGCCATGGGTCCCATCAAAGCTGGTCATCCAGACAAGAAGGACATCGAATACTTCACTCAGTTCGTCAAAAAAATCCTGTAAGCATGGACCTTGGTGCTTATATGGCGGGAACCATCCGCAGAATTATGGCGACAGCCTATCTCAACGTGCTGGACAACCCGCGCGAGGTTCGTTTTGTGGCACGGATGCAACGCACCATAGGCAAAGCCGAACGGCGGCGCAAGGCATACCTTGAGAAAGAGGGTGTGGCCGTGCCGCCGTTCCTTATTGCTAGCATCGCCACCACCTGCAACCTGCAATGCAAAGGCTGCTATGCCCGAAAGAACGGCATTGCTGGCAACCTTGGCCATGAAGGGAAGCCTTCTCTCACTCGCGAGCAATGGGGAACCATCTTTAAGGAAGCTGCCGAGTTGGGTGTCAGTTTTTGCCTATTGGCTGGAGGTGAACCGCTCATGCGCCGCGACCTGTTAGAAAGTGCAGCCGAAGTGGAGGACATCATTTTTCCCGTCTTCACCAATGGCACACTCATCGGAGCGACCTATGCGGAGTTCTTCAAAAACCATCTCAATATGGTGCCAGTCATCAGTCTTGAGGGAGAACTGGCAGCCACCGACGACCGACGCGGCAACGGTGTGTTTCAGCGGGCGTTGCTCTCGATGGAGATGCTTCAGAAGGAAAAACTTTTCTTCGGCACCAGCATCACCGTCACCACTGAAAACTACCACGAGGTGACTTCCGAAGCCTTCCTTAGCCATCTTGTTTCATTAGGTTGTCGGCTGGTGTTCTATGTGGAGTATGTGCCTTTTGATGAGAGCACGTCGCATCTGGCGTTCCGTGATGAGCATGTGGCCGAAATGGAGCAGATAGTGGAATTGCGTCGCGAGCGTTTCAAGGAGATGATTTTCCTCAGTTTCCCTGGCGACGAGAAAGCCGTCGACGGCTGTATGGCTGCCGGTCGTGGGTTCTTCCACATCGGTCCCGACGGGGCCGCCGAACCTTGTCCGTTCTCACCTTTCAGCGACAGCAATGTGGCGCAGATAGGTTTGCGTCAGGCCTTACAATCGCCCCTGTTCCGCAAGATACGCGATGCTCGCGCCCTTGGTTGGGAGCACACTGGCGGCTGCACCCTGTACGAGCACCGTGAAGAGATAGAGGCTTTTCAAAGGTAGTTTTTGTAATTTTGCAGCCATGAACTGGACAATTATTATCATCGAAACACTCGTTCTGACCCTCGCTTTTACGGCGATGATCCTGATTCCGTTGGTCAAAAACCCCGTGTGGTGGATTGCCGACTACCCCGAAGACATACAGGAGGAGTATTTCAAGACGCACGAACGTATTCCGTCCAAATTTTTCTCGCCGACAGTGTTATTGAAGAAAGGCATGGCGCTACTCATTGCCCTCGCCCTGTTGCTCATAGTGGTCAAACTGGCTGGTGCTTACGATTTTTGGTCGGCCTTGGGAGTAGGCTATGGTATATGGCTCTTCATCGACTGGTACGACTGCTTCTTCCTCGATTGGGTGCTTTTCGCCAACATGAAAAAGGTTCGCTTGCCTGGCACCGAACACATGGACGAGGCCTATCACCAAAAGAAATACCACTTCATTCAATCCTGCTGGGGAATGCTCATCGGCCTCATTCCCTGCCTTATCGGAGCAGGACTTTACTCTTGGTGGTTGTGCTAAGATATGGCAATAAGTTTGCCACATTCTCAAAATATTATTACCTTTGCAAACCGAAAAGAATGGAAAATCATGTGCAAATACAATGAGATAGAGGCTGTTGAATTACCTAACGGCAAAACGGTGAAGGAAGTGAACGAGGCGGTAAGGCGTGAAGTGGAACGCATCTATTTGGAATCGTGGCTGCAAGGCGTTTCCGTACCTTTCTTCGAAGATGACGGCACCACCTATCTTGCCAACCCAGACGGAAGCGAAGACAAAGTGACTCTCGACCGCCGCACGCGCACCTACAACATCATTATGCGCACTGCCAAGCCTGGTTGCGGCAGACACTATACATTGAGGAATGTACAATCCGAATTTTAATTCCCCCGAATTCGAGGGAATTAGAAACATGGTTGGACTTAAATTGCCATTCAGAAATGAGTGTTCTAGAGGAAGTGAAGAGCAAAAATCTTTTGAAGTAAAAGCTTTATGATATAAGAAAAAGACTATCTTTGCCATCGATAAACGGAAAGAATTTAATTATGAGAGCATATAATCTTGGCTTCATTTCAGACGAAAACATTTATAGTCACGTTAAAGAAACTGTTTTAAGATACAGCGCAAATATAGATCTCAAAGAGTTTAATAAAAACATCATTGACCCCATCAAACTGACTTTCGATGCAAAGGTTTATGGAAGGTCGATGGAAGAAGTCGTTGCAGCGGAATGCATTCGTCAAATGGACAAATCTAATAACAATCATATTGGATACTTCCATCAGAATCTTTTCCGATATGCAGGCAATGGTTGGTCTGTTCCTACACAAGGTTTTGATGTTGTCAACGAGGGAAAGCATATCTTTGTCGAAATGAAAAACAAGCATAACACCATGAATTCGGCGGCATCGCAGAAAACCTACATGAAAATGCAGAATAAAATCGTCCGTGACAGCCATGCCATTTGTATGCTTGTTGAAGTTATTGCTACAAAGTCTCAGGACAAAACTTGGGTTGTGACGGTTGACAAAGAGCAATTCAACAACGATCACATTCGTCGCGTTTCGATAGATAAGTTCTATGAGATTGTGTTTGGTGATTCAGCGGCTTTTGCAAAGCTATGCAAAGTCCTTCCCACGATACTGGATGATGTCATAAAAGAATTGGGTAGTTCTACTAACCAGAACACTGTATTTACTGAACTCGCATCGATTTCACCTGACATCATGAAAAGTCTCTATCTACTCGCATTTAAGACATACGAAGGATTTGACAATTTCTAACTATGCCAACTTTTTTATCTGCAACGAACTTAGCCGACCTTACGGGAACCTCACTCGCCACTGCACAAAGATGGGGTAAAAGTGGCATGTATCCTTACCACAAAAACGAAAACGGCAAAGAAGGTTTCTTCATGGAGGATCTCACGGATGTCGAACCCGTCAGGATGATGCTTAATACCCATTGGGATGAAGAATTTCATGTGGCACCTTTGCGTGATTACACTTCGGTTGAATTGTTTGCTGGTGCTGGTGGTTTGGCTATCGGAATGCACATGTCAGGATTCCGTCATGTTTTGCTTAACGAAATCGACCCGATGGCTTGCCAAACTTTACGAAGAAACCATCCCGAATGGAATGTACTTGAAGGAGATATTCATCAAGTTGATTTTACACCACTACAAGGTAAAGTGGACTTCCTCTCTGGCGGTTTTCCGTGCCAAGCATTCTCTTATGCAGGGAAAAAAGGCGGCTTGAACGATACTCGCGGTACGCTATTCTTCGAATTGGCTCGTGCCGTGAAAGAAATACAGCCCAAGGTGTTTATGGGTGAAAACGTGAAGGGATTATTGTCCCACGACGACGGAAGAACGCTTGAAATCATCCGTAACGCCATAGCAGAATTGGGTTATACTTTGGTTGAACCTCGCGTTCTAAAGGCCATCATGTATCAAGTTCCACAAAAACGCGAACGGTTAATATTGATAGCTATTCGCAACGACATCTATGAGACCGGTGTCCGTTTCAAATGGCCAGACCCTTATCACCGTGTGATGACGCTTCGTGATGCTTTCTATCAAGGAGATCTTTTTGATTGCGATGTTCCTCAATCAGAAGGTCAAACCTATCCAGAAAAGAAAGCCAGAGTTATGGCAATGGTTCCAGAAGGTGGTGATTGGCGCGATTTGCCAGAGGAAGAGCAAAAGAATTATATGGGTGGTAGTTTCTATTTGGAAGGAGGCAAGACAGGAATGGCTCGCCGTTTGTCGATGGATGAGCCATCATTAACCCTGACTTGTGCTCCTGCCCAAAAGCAAACCGAGCGTTGCCATCCTATTGAGACCCGTCCTTTAACGGTTCGCGAATATGCTCGCATTCAAACTTTTCCTGACAATTGGTTTTTTGAAGGGTCTGTGTCCGACCAATATAAGCAGATTGGCAACGCTGTTCCTGTGAATCTTGCATATGCAATAGGCCGTTCTCTTATTAGGCTGTTTAATGACATAGATGCTCAAAATCCCGAAGAGTCACAGTTTGAAGACGCGAATCGTATAGCCAATGAGATGCTGCCCCCAGAATTATTTCCTATTGACTTATTCGATTTACAAAAGACTTATCCTGAAGACATTCTCAGAAATGCATACAGAAAAAGAAAACATGTCAATAACAGAGACCTCGATGATTCAAAGAATGTGCTTGTTAGTTTGGTTACCAGCGAGAATATCGACCCATTTAACCAACAGAATGCCAAAGTGTACTATACTGGAAAGAAATTCCCGTCAACCGTTAAGTTGAATAAGCTTTATTATTTCATGCCATATACTAAGGGTAAAGGGATTCGGGACTTGTATATAATCAAAGTGGCACGAGTAGGAACCAAGCATGAGGTTCACCATGAATGCGATGAAAACGACATTCGAATTGTCTTTGAGATTGAGTTTGTAAAACAGCTTTTTGAAGATTATAAGCCCATCAAGTTGATGATTTGGCATACATTTACGGATACAAATCTGAGGGCGATTCTAGCGATGAGTTAATAGTCAGAAAATTTGGCAAATCGAACAAAGTACAAGAATCTAATCATCAAACTACCGACAATATGGAAAACAATCAAAAAGTATCGGTCGTCTATCTGACCAAAAACATCAGCCCTGAAGGGTTGGTCAACATCTACAAGGCACTCGGCGTTCCCGCCAAGGGGCGCGTGGCCGTCAAGATGAGCACTGGCGAGGGCAGCAACCCCAACTATCTGAAACCCGAACTCATCAAGAACTTGATCTTTGAGGTGGATGGCACCATCGTGGAGTGCAACACCGCCTACGGCAATGGGCCTGGCGATGAGCAAGACAACCGCGATTCGTCGGCCAACCACTGGAAGGTCATTGAGCGACACGGCTTCACGCCCACGTTCAAGGTCGACATCATGGACGAAGAGGGCGAGATGCGCATCCCCGTGCAGGACTCGACGCACCTCAAGTACGACATCGTGGGCGACCACATGGCCAACTACGACTTCATGATTGCCCTCAACCACTTCAAGGGTCACCCGATGGGCGGCTACGGCGGCGCACTGAAGAACCTCAGCATCGGCTGCGCCAGCCAGAACGGTAAGGCCTACATCCACTCCTCGGGAAAGATGGAAGTACTTGATGAGGAGAAACTTTGGACAAAGGAATACATCGGTGACCAGGACGGTTTCCTTGAATCCATGGCCGCCGCTGCACAGGCCGTGGTGGACTACTTCGAGAAGAAAGAAGGCATCATCTACATCAACGTGATGAACAACATGAGCATCGATTGTGACTGTGTGGACCATCCCGCGCCTGTGAAACTCGAAGACTACGGCATCCTGGCCTCCACCGACCCCGTGGCCTTAGACCAAGCCTGCGTCGACATCATCAACAACCAGGAAGTGACGGTCACCAACGACCCCACCGACTTGCTCAACCGCATCGACAAGCAGCACGGCGTCCACACCATTGAGCACGCCGAAGCCATCGGGCTGGGCAGCCGCAAATACACCACCGTAAACATTGACAAATAACACCTTATGAAACGCATTGCATTAATCATTGCCGCTTGCTGCCTGATACTGACCGCTTGCGCACAGAACAACAACAAAACAACACAAACCACAGAAACAAAGGAGAACAAAGAAATGAAGACTTTGATAGTTTACTTCTCGGCCACGGGCAACACCAAGGCCGCTGCACAAAAGCTGGCAAAAGAGCATAACGCCGACCTTTACGAAATCACCCCAGAGGTGCCTTACACCGCCGCCGACCTCGACTGGCGCGACAAGACCTCGCGCTCGACTATCGAGATGCAGGACAAAACCTCGCGTCCCGCCATCAAGGGCCGTTGCGAGAACATCGCCGACTACGACACCGTGTGGATTGGCTTCCCCATTTGGTGGTACACCGCCCCGACCATCGTCAACACTTTCATCGAAGCCCACGACTTAAGTGGCAAGACCCTCAACGTGTTCGCCACCAGTGGTGGCAGCGACGTGAAGGATTCCTATAACGACCTCAAAAAGGCTTATCCGCAGTATAAGTGGGGCGAGAGTCGATTGATGAACCAACACTGATGACCTTTCACAATGATTTGAGCCGTGGCCTTCGGGCTGCGGCTTTTTTTTGTTTTTATTGTTCTCGGAAATCCATCGGCGACATTCCCGTTTCCCGTTTGAAATAGCGACTGAAAGCGCTTTGTTCGTTGAAGCCAAGCATGTCGGCTATAGCTTGCACGGAGAGGTCGTGCCGCATGTGGAGCAGCATCTTGGCCTCGGCCACGATGTGTGTGTGTATCCAGTGGGTGGCGGAGTGGCCTGTCTCCTGTTTGATGACGGTGCTGAAATGTTTGGGCGATAGGCATGCTTTCTCGGCATAGAAACCCACGTCGCGGTGTTCGCGGAAATGCTGCACGAGGTCGTTGTGAAACTGGGTGCTGATCCGCTTGTCGACATTGGATTCGTTCAACTTGCGGTTGCGGTACTGGCTGAGCAGCCGCAGGAAGAATTCCAGTTGTCGTGCCATCAAGGCACGGCGGTCGGACAGATTAAGGCGTACGGTCTCGCGCATCAGCCCCACCACATGCATAATCATCTTGTATTCTTGCTTGTCGAGTTTCACGCACGGGTGAGGCTCGTAGCGGTAGCGCAGTTGCTTGATGATTTGCAGCATAGGGTCGCTGAGCACCGAGGCTTCGACAATAACCAGCGTGGCCAGGTAATCGTCGGTCTTGCTCACCGTTGTTAGGGCATGGTTGGGAAAGATGACACCCACTGTATGTTGCTCGGAAAAGTCGGCATAGTCGTCGTACATGATATCGATTCGTCCTCTATGTCCGATACAGATGACATAATCGGGCGAAACGAATGGCTCTCTGCCGGCAGGCAATCCTCTCACATTGTCGAAGACAACAATGCCTTCCTCCTTGATTCTCTGATTGTAAAGAACTATGGGGTGGGTGTATGGTTGTGCTTTTTCCATAATGCAAAAATACGGATTCGTTTCAAAAAATCTAACCAGTCCGACTTTTTGCCATAAAAACCAAACCCTTTGGAATGCCGTATCGGACAATAAAACATTTTAATCCGCAGTTAAATTGGAAACAAAACATTCTATAATGAAACAGTTCTTGAATTTTTGGATGTTTGTCTTGCTGGCGTTGGTTACAGGTTGCACCAAAGACAACATCGTCCTCATTGACCCGATTGAGACCGACGACAGCGAAGACCTCATCGCCAACACGGTATTTACGCAAACGGTCAACGTGGTGTTTTCCACCGATGGAAACGCTACTGTTACTGGTACTAACGAAGATTTCACGGTAAGCATCATCGGCAACGATGTGACTATTGTCTATTCTGGCGAGGAATATGTGATGTACGAACTTTCAGGCACCACCAATGACGGTTTCTTCAAGATCTACAGTGCTAAAAAACAAGGCATTACCCTCAATAATGCGTTCATCACCAACCCTAACGGTGCCGCTATCAACGTGCAAGGCCCGACAGCAGAGCCGAACAAGGGCAAACGCACTTTCATCGTCTTGAACGGCAACAACAGTCTCGCTGATGGCACTTCCTATACCGACACGCCCGTTGGAGAAGACGAAAAAGCAGCCTTGTTCGGCGAAGGCCAGTTCGTTTTCAGCGGCGAGGGGCGGCTCGATGTCACGGCGGAGGGCAAGAACGGCATCGTCAGCGACGATTATTTGAGCTTTAAGTCGGGCGAGGTGTATGTCACTTCCTCGGCGGGACACGGCATACGTGGTAAAGACCATATCCTTGTTTCGGGTGGCGACATTCAAGTGAACGTGAGTGCCGATATGAAAAAGGGGTTCAGCACGGATGGATATGTTGTTATCAACGGTGGCACGACTTACATCAACGTGACGGGCGGCGCGGCATACGACAGCGAGGACGGCGAATACACTGGTTCGGCGGGCATCAAGGCTGACCGTTATTTCAAGATAAAGGGTGGCAACCTTACCATTATCAACGAGGGCACTGGTGGCAAAGGTATCAGCATTGATGGCAATGGCTACTTCAGCGGCGGTCAGGTTGATGTTTACGCCCATGGCAGCAATTACGGCTCTGGCGGAGGTGGCGGCTTCCCTGGTGGCGGCGGCAGTAGCAGTTCCAACAGCGTTTCGGCCAAAGGCATCAAATGCGACGGCAACTTGATGTTTACGGGAGGCAAAGTTAATGTGTTCAGCACCTCACACGAAGCCATTGAAGCCAAAGGCAGTATCACCATTTCCGATGGAGAGGTTCGAGGAGTTTCGCAAAGCGATGATGCCATCAACTCTGGCGGTGACTTCACCATATCGGGTGGTTATGTATATGGTTTTTCTGCTGGCAACGACGGCCTCGATGCTAATGGCAATTTTTACATCAAAGATGGTGTGGTCTTCGCGACAGGCACCAATGCGCCCGAAGTGGCCATCGACGCCAACACCGAAGGCGGTTATAAGCTATACCTTACAGGGGGCACTTTGATTGCCATTGGTGGACTTGAAAACGGATCGTCTCTCACGCAGAGTTGCTATTCTGCCTCGTCGTGGTCTCCAGAAACCTATTATTCCTTGACTGTTGGTTCAAAGACCTATGTGTTCTACACATCTTCGAGCGGCGGCACACCCCTTGTGGTTTCAGGATCAACGACACCTATCCTTACATCTGGTGTGACTATTTCAGGCGGCACAAGTTATTTCGGATATATGCTGTTTGAGGATCCAACCGTCAGCGGCGGCACATCGGTCAGCCTTTCGTCCTACACGGGCGGAAATGGTGGTGGTGGACCAGGAGGTGGAGGAGGCCCTGGTGGCGGTGGTCACGGACCGTTTTGATTCCATTGTAGAGACGCAATGCTTTGCGTCTCCCGATTATAATTCATTTTCGAGACGCAAAGCATTGCGTCTCTACGGCAAAAACAAAAAACAAAATGATTAGAAATATCGCATTGACAATAATCACCGCAGCTCTGCTGCTGCCCATGGTACTGAAAGCCCAAACCGATGTCGCCCTCGACCCTGAATTTGGCGGCAGGGTTTCCTTGAGTGTGGACAAGAGAATCACCAAAGGCCTGCACGTCTCCCTTGAGGAGGAGGTGCGTTTTGACAACAATTTCGGCAGCCTCGACCGCCTGCAAACCACGTTGGCGTTGAGTTACAAGGTGCATCCGAACATCAAGTTGGGCTTGGGTTATGCCCTTATTAACGGCTATGGAGCCAACTCCAAATCGTTCAAGAATCCGCGTCACAGGTTCATGGCCGATGTCACAGGAACGGTGCACTATGGCTACTGGAACTTTTCGCTGAAAGAACGCTTTCAAGTGACAAGACGCACGGGCGATTTCAACATGTATCAGAACCCCAAAAACGCCCTGACGCTGAAAAGCCGCTTGAAAGCCCAATACAAGGGCTTTGGCAAGATGCAGCCTTACGCCTATTTCGAGGTGCGCAATTACCTAAATGCGCCAGTCATTGCAGCAGCTTACGATGGCAATGTTTACGTCATCTTGGATGACTTTTCCGAGGAAGGTGAGGCCGGCTGGTTCCTGACAGGCTTCAACGGCGGCTATGTCAACCGTTTGCGGGGGTCATTAGGTGTGGATGTCAAGTTGGACAAGCACAACACTTTGAATTTCTACTTCTTAGGCGATTATCTCATGGACAAGGTAGTGGATGCCAACGCCGAAGGCACCAAGCTGAAGTCCTACACCAAAGAGACTGGCTTCCGAGGCTGGATTGGCGCGGGATATGAGTTCGCATTTTGATGGCCTTCTGGTGGCGTTTTACTCTTTTTCTAATTGTTCTTCCAGAAACTCCGCTGCATCGGCCACACAGCCTGTGCACTCACGAAGAACGACACCAGTTCCGACACCTTTTAGCATCTTGCATTGGGTAGCGCCGTTGCGCTGCTGAAACTGGGTCATAATTTGCCTCATGGCTTTCCTTGCCTTTGCCTTGTTTTGGGTGGCCAATCCCAAAACTACGCTAGCTCCAGTGAGTGCGCCACAGGTGCCTTCCATGTTGCCCATGCCTGCGCCGAAAGCATTGCCCAAGTTACAGGCAGTCTCTTCATCAATGCCAATGAAGTCGGCGTAAGTGCTGATAATCGCTTGTGCGCAGTTGTGGGTGCCACAATCCAGCTTCTCTACTGCTATGTATTTTCTTGTTTCCATGATGTTCGAGGTTGTATTTTCTGCAAAGATAGTACTTATTGAGGAAACGCCAAAACCTACACAAAAAACAAGCACACTCCAACAACACTAATAATAGCTCCAAGAACCTCGCGCAAGGTCACTTTTTGATGGAACAAGAGGGCTGAAGGAGCGATGATGAGGATGGGCGTGAGCGCAAAAAGCGTCTGGGCAATACCCGCTGAGGTGTATTGCGTGGCCAATAGCGATGCACTGACGCCGATGAAAGGTCCGAATATGGTGGACGCCAGCACGCACCACATGGCTTTGCGGTCGCTCACGGCATGATGCAATTGAGCCAATCCGTCTTTGTTGAACAGCACCAGTGCCAAGAAAAAGCCCACCAGTCCAATGTAAGCACGGATAGTAGTAGCTGCAAACGACATGCTGACACTGACTGGAAGCGGCAACACAGCATGGGCAAAGACCGAATTGCCTGAGATGCCAGCGGCAGTGAGGGCAGCATCGTAATGCGTCAAACCCACCTTGCTGAGCACCAAGCCGAAGCCTTGACAAATGCCAGCCATCGCCGCAAAGAAAATGCCTTTTGCCGGCAACTTGAAACGTATGCCGCGATGTTCGGAACCGTCGCTTTTTGACAAGATGGACAACGCGATACCACTCAAAGTGATGACCATGCCAAGGATGGCTATGGGACGCATCTGTTCGCCGAGGAGCAGCCGACCAGTGAGTGCCGCCGTGGGTGCCGAAAGGGTCATGAAAAGCTGGCCGAAGCGGGAGCCGATGTGAATGTAGCCCTGCATCAGGCAGTAGTCGCCGATGACATAGCCCACCACGCCCGAAAGCAGCAGCCACGTCCAAGTGCTGCCGTCGGCATAACGCGGATACGGCACACCCATAACTAACCAGAGCGTGACGGTGAGCAACAACAGCGACATCGTCATGCGGATGGTGTTGAACGGCAGTGAGCCCATGCGCTTCGAGCCCACCTCCGCAAACAACGCGGTGGCAGTCCACGAGAGGGCCACGCCCAACGAAATCAGTTCCCCTATAAACATATACAGCAAAATCGCGGCAAAAATAGGAAAAGTTTCATGTCTTTTGAGGCGTTTTTGTACTTGTAAAAAGAAGTTGAACTTATAATCGAACAATTATGGTAAAAGGACTTACTTATCTTGATGTCTTGCGTGATGAAATCTTTGAACAAGTTTAACCCCTTGATTTACTGCCAATTTGTCATAAACCAAGCCAAATTTGCATAGCATTTGGATTGGCCGCGATTTTGATGGGCCAAGGTCGATTAATTCAGAAACGAAACAAAGAAAGGAGAAACACAATATGAACATCAATCAATTCACCATCAAATCACAGGAAGCCATCGGGAAGGCTCAAGAGATAGCGCAAAGCCACCAGAGCCAGACCGTTGAGGCTATCCACCTGCTGAAGGGTATGATTTTGAGCGACGACTACTTGGTGCCCAACCTGATGAAGAAGTTGGGCGTCAACCTGAATCGCCTCAACGAATCCCTCGATCAGGCCATCAACTCGCAACCGCGCAGCAGCGGTACTGAATTGTATTACTCCTCGGAGGTCAGCAAGATCTTCAACGATGCCTTGGCGCAGGCCAAGAAGATGGGCGACGAGTATGTCTCCATTGAGCACCTGTTGCTGGCTGTCTTCGAAAGCAACAGCACTGCCTCGCAGATGCTGAAGGAACAAGGCGTTAATAAAGGCGACCTTGAGACTGCCATCAAGCAGTTCCGCAAGGGCAAGAAGGTGGAGTCGCAGGACGCCGAACAAAACTACGACTCGCTGAACCGTTTCGCCAAGAACCTGAACGACTTGGCGCGTGAAGGCAAGCTCGACCCGGTTATTGGTCGTGACGAAGAGATCCGTCGTGTGCTGCAAATCCTAAGCCGACGCACCAAAAACAACCCTATATTAATAGGTGAGCCGGGCGTGGGTAAGACCGCCATCGTGGAGGGCTTGGCCCAGCGTATCGTCAACCGCGACGTGCCTGAGAACCTAAAGAGCAAAACCGTGTTCAGCTTGGATATGGGTGCTTTGCTCGCCGGTGCCAAATACAAGGGCGAGTTTGAGGAACGTCTGAAAAACGTCGTCAAGGAAGTCGTGGACAGCGATGGCGAAGTCATCCTGTTCATCGATGAAATCCACACTTTGGTCGGTGCAGGCGGTGGCGAAGGCGCCATGGACGCGGCCAACATCCTGAAGCCGGCCTTGTCGCGTGGCGAACTCCGTGCCATCGGTGCCACCACCTTGAAAGAATACCAGCAGTATTTCGAGAAGGACAAGGCGTTGGAGCGTCGTTTCCAGAAGGTCATGGTGGATGAGCCTGACGAGGCTTCGGCCATCAGCATCCTCCGTGGCTTGAAAGAGCGTTACGAGACCCACCACCACATCCGTATTTTGGACGAGGCCATCATCGCCGCCGTGCAACTGTCGGTGCGTTACATCAGCGACCGTTTCCTGCCCGACAAGGCCATCGACCTGATCGACGAGGCCGCCTCGCGTCTGAGGTTGCAAATCGACTCGGTGCCTGAGGAGCTTGAAGACGTTGAGCGCGCCATCCGTCAGTTGGAAATCGAGCGCGAGGCCATCAAGCGCGAGAACGACACCAAGAAGGTGGAAGAGATAGGGAAGGATCTGGCCGAACTCAACGACAAGCGCACAGCCATCAAGGCTAAATGGGAGACCGAGCGTAACTATGTGGAACTCATCCAGAAGGAAAAGAACAACATAGAAACCTACAAGCACCAGGCCGAGGTGGCTGAGCGCGACGGCGACTATGGCCGTGTGGCTGAGCTGCGTTACGGCAAGATCCGCGAGGCTGAGGCCGCCATCGAGAAGGCCAAGGCCGACTTGAACGCTGTGCAAGGCAACCATCCGTTGGTGGATGAGGAAGTCGGTTCTGACGATGTGGCTGAAATCGTCTCTCGTTGGACGGGTATTCCGGTCAACAAGATGATGCAGAGCGAGCGCGAAAAGCTCTTGCACCTTGAGGACGAACTGCACAAGCGTGTGGTGGGTCAAGACGAGGCCATCACCGCCGTCAGCGATGCCATCAGGCGTAGCCGTGCGGGCTTGCAGGATGCCAAACGTCCTATCGGTTCCTTCATCTTCATGGGTACCACGGGCGTGGGTAAGACCGAGCTGGCCAAGGCTTTGGCTGAGTTCCTGTTCGACGACGAGAACGCTATGGTGCGTATCGACATGTCTGAGTATCAGGAGCGTCACACGGTTTCTCGACTCATCGGAGCGCCTCCAGGATATGTGGGCTACGAAGAGAGTGGCCAACTAACAGAGGCAGTGCGTCGTAAGCCATACTCTGTGATCCTGTTGGATGAAATCGAGAAGGCTCACCCCGATGTGTTCAACATCCTGCTGCAGGTCTTGGACGACGGCCGTCTGACCGACAACAAGGGTCGTACCGTCGATTTCAAGAACACCATCGTCATCATGACTTCCAACATCGGCGCGAACATCATTCAGGAGAATTTCGCCACGCTTAATGGCAGCAACGATGAGGAAGTCTTCGAGAAGACCCGTAACGAGGTGATGGAGCAGCTGAAGCAGTTCATGCGGCCTGAGTTCCTGAACCGTGTCGACGACATCATCATGTTCAAGCCTTTGGACGAGAGCCAGATTGCCGACATCGTGAGGATGCAGTTCCGCAGCGTGCAGAAGATGCTGGCCGCCAACGACATCAAGATAGAAATCACCGATGCCGCCGTCGACTTCATCGCAAGCCAGAGTTATAACCCGCAGTACGGTGCACGTCCCGTGAAGCGTATGATGCAGCGTGAGTTGCTCAACTCGCTTTCGAAGATGATACTGGCCGATTCTGTCGATAAGGCTAAGACCATTATCGTGGATGTGAATGGCGAAGGACTGATTTTCAGGAATTAAAAGCCTTTGCTAGTTCAATCGAAAAGCCAAGGAGTGCGAAAGTGCTTCTTGGCTTTTTTGTTATGTTTCCTTAAAATGCTGCTATTAATAAAGTAGACACGGGAGGGTGGAAAAAATAGCGGAAGTGCTATCTTTGTGGGCTGAATGAAGTTCCTCCTGGAGGGAGGGCGTAGCCCGACTGGAAGGAGGAACTTCATTCGAGCGCCCGAACGGCATGGACACGACGCCACCCGGAAAGGAGATTCTACTATGGCAAGACACCTAAACCCACTTGAGAAAGAGTTCCTGATCCGCCGCTACCGGAGCAACCAGCGGGTCTCCATCAACGACTTCTGCGAGAGCAACGGCATCACCGTGCCGTCGCTGAGGAAGTGGATGAAACAGTACGACGAAGGCGGCCTGGAAGGCCTGGCCCGCGCCGACGCGGAAATCAAGGAAGTACTTCCCGAAGGCGTGGACCGGACGGAGGAGTCCTACAAGCGCGAGATCCTCAGACTCCGCATCGAGAACGAGCGGCTAAAAAAAAGCTATGCCGTTCAGACGAACGCGGATGGGGAACGGGAGTATGTTCGTTTAAAGCCGAAGAGTTCGAAATAGTGGACCTGCTGTCCCGCGACTACGCCGTCAAGGACATCTGTCCACTGATGGGCGTGAGCCGTGCGGGGTACTACAAGTGGAGAAAACGCGAGCCGTCCCGCCGCGACACCAGACGAGAGGAGGTCGTCGCCCTTGTCAAGGAAGTGCACGAGGAGCATCCCACCCACGGCTACCGCTGGACAGCGGCCTATATGCGCATCAACATGCAAGTGGACATCAGCGACAACTACGCCTACAAGTGCTACAGGCACCTCGGCATCAAGGCAGAGACCAGGCACCGTGTGCACTACAAGCCCAGGAAGGTGAGGGACCTGTACCCCAACCTCATCTTCACCACATGGGAGACAGTGGACCGCCCACGGCAGGTCATCGTGTCCGACATGACGGCCTTCAAGATGTACTGCTACTACTACGAGGTCACCTTCTACTTCGACGTGTTCACCAAGGAGATCCTCTCCTCGAGAGTGGCAAGCCGCAGGGGCGACAGGAACCAGTACACCGACGGCCTGTCGGATGTCGTGGGCCTGCTCAAGGGGAACCTGGAGCCCGTCATCCTGCACACGGACCAGGGCAGCGTGTACGCATCCATGGCCTACAACGAACTCATCAGGGACACGAACATCGTCCGCTCCATGTCCAGGGCCGGAAAGCCCACGGACAACCCCGTCAACGAAGCCCTGAACGGCTGGATAAAGGAGGAACTCTACGTCGAGTTCAAGATCGAACAGTGCTGGAGGAGTCCCGACGCCTTCAGACAAACCATCGAGAGATATGTCAAGTACTACAACACACAACGGCCGTGCTTCGCCATTGGCTACGACACGCCGGAAAACTACCGGAAACGCTATTACAAGGGCGAACTGCCCCGAAAGCAAACTTTTGAGAGCCGCGTGCTCAGCACCGAACCCAAGTTCGTCCAGAAAAGGCGGCAAAACGCTAACAAACAGGGCGATGAATCCTTCGTGTCTACTTTTGGAAAAGAAAACACGACAAAAAACGAAATTATGTCTACTTTTGTAAACCGATTCGGGCCAAAAACAACGCCCGTGTCTACTTTGGAAAATATTAATCAATAAAAATTATTTTCCGTGTCTACTTTCTATAGCTGGTACAAAATGGGTTAGATAGTTGTTTTTTCGTTTGGAAAAGTGTGTCGTTTTAGGAAAAG
>Ga0310786_10005750_pt1 | contig 16711 bp, 8 predicted proteins | sample AusTroGonzalo_MG_FD_203881 | JGI IMG/M metagenome (GOLD analysis project Ga0310786, IMG submission 203881) | Bovine rumen microbial communities from tropical cattle in Woodstock, Queensland, Australia - Gonzalo_03 (v2) (version 2) | ecosystem: Host-associated > Mammals > Digestive system >... | reverse complement strand
GGTTACCCATCGCCAGCGGATAGGTGCCCGTGTAGTCGAGCAGTTCGGCCAGCACCACACCCTTCATCGTGAGATAGACGGGCTTTGCGGAGCCGTTGCTGGTGATGACGGCCATCTTCTGGAAGTGTCCAAGCTGACGGGCGTCGTAGGTCATCGTGATGGTGAACTTATCGTTGCCGCCGACCTCGCGAGGATACTCCACGGTGGTACAGCCACAGTCGGGCTTGATGCTCTCGATGACGAGTTTGCGGTGGCTCTTGTTCCGCAGCTGGAACGTGGCGGTGATGGGTTGCTGATAACCCGTACGGCCACACTCGATGGTGGCCTGTGTGACAACGAGTTTCTGAGCCTGGGCCGATGCCAGGCCTAAGAAAGGAAACAGTAGTATAACTATCGATCGTCTGTTCATATATTATTATTGTTTAATGTCTAATGTCAATGACGGTGCGACGCCACGGAACTCAGGCGCATAGGCACACTCGACGGTACAAGATCCCGTCTCGTAGAGGCCGGCACGGTCGATATAGTATTCACTCTCGATGACATGCGTACCCTTCGACAGGCAGTCGAAATAGTAGTTCGTCGTGTAGTCCTTCGGCGTGCAGTAGGAGCCCTGATGCCAGCCGCTGAGCTGACGGACGGGTTCGAGACAGCCCGCACGCTTATCCACCACCTGTACGAAGTCGTAGTCGCGGTCGGCAGTGATGGTGATGCGCATCCTCACACGGTCGCCCACTTTCAGAGGCGAGGGCTGAGTGGTGAGAGGTGAGCCCTTGGCGTCGAGGAGTTCACGCTTCACGGTGATGCCACTACCAGAGGCGGCGATGTTGTGGGTGGCCTGCACGAACTGGGCGTAGACGGCACCCCATGACGTGCCCTCGCTGGTCTTCTCGACGGTGAGCGTCTGACTGGTGGCAGGGATCGGGGCCTTCACATAGCCGATGGCCGCGGTGGCCTTCGGCAGGTCGAGGGGCTGATCGTCCACCTTCACCACAGCGTTGTCAGAGGTCAGTTTCAGACTGCCTCCCTGCAGGAAGGCATAGACGGCGTTGACGCTGTTGATGGGCGTATCCCAAGCCTGGGTGCGCTTCTCCTGGAGGAGCCAGCGGCGCATCTCATCGAGCGTCTGCTGGTCACTGGCAGCCAGCCGTTGCAGGGCCTCGATGGCGACGGTCTGTGTGGGGATCTTATAGTCGTACCACGAGTAGCCGGCACGCGGGGTGTCGTAGTAACGGCCGATGTCCTCACGGTAGACGGTCCACTCCTTCAGCGACTGGGCATACTCAGCGGCACGCTTGGGGTCGCTCTTCGAGAGGATGACGGCCGTGAGGGCCTTCTCATAAATCGACTGCGACTTGATCTCCTTCTTCAGGAGTTTCAGGAGGTAGTTGTTGGCACGCTCCACCTCGTCAGGCAACGTGCGGCCGTCGAGGGTGGTGAGATAGAGCCACTCCAGGGCCTTGAAGCTGGGGAACGACACTTTGTGGCCTTCCCTCTCCCACTTCTTCAGTTCCTTGACCTCCTCGACGATTTCCTGGCCCATGAAGCCGAAGGCATCCGTGAGCATCTGCTTCGTCTCAGGCTGTTCGCCTGCCATCTCGTTGAGACGCACGAGCATCTCACTGACGGCAACAGTCATATAGAACGAGCCAGGCATATCCTGCCACCACGACCACGAGCCGTCTGCACGCTGCAGTTTGTTGAGTTTCGTAATGGCGTCACTCAGACGGTTCTGCATGAGGTTCTCATCGAAGAAGTCTGCCAGGCGCTGTTTCTGTTCGGTCTCGTTGTCGGCATCGAGCACCCAGGGTGTCTCGTTGAGCAGGAGGTCTTTCAGATCCTGGTTCTTCGCCAGGGCACTGGTCAGCGAGGTTTCTTCTCCCGTCTCCTGTTTCCAGAGATCGAAGGCGGTCTTCGCCTGCGGGTTCTGCTGGAGGATATAGCGTCCGAGGGAGTTGGCATAGAAGGATGCAGCCTGCGAGATGGCGTTATCGTCAGAGGGAGTGCCTACCGTAGGCAAAGCCTGGATCATCAGCCATGCGGGCTGGTTGGTGTATTCGAAGGTGAGCTTACTGCCCTTGGCGTCAGCAGGGATGAGCGCAGCCAGGTCGACTTTAGCCGTACCAGGCTGGTGCTGGGTGATGGGCATCGTCACCGTCACGCGTTCCTGGCTGGGCAGGAGCGGCAGATAGTGCTGTTCACCATCAGAGAAGTCCTTGCCACTGACGGTCATCTGACAGACGAGAAGCGAGTGTTCAGACAACTTCGGATCTGAGGCATCGACGGCAAAGGTGACGGCAGTGGTCTCACCAGCCTTCAGACTGACATTCTGCGACTGTTCATAAACCACGGCGTTGGTCTCAGGATTGAGAAGTCTCAGCTTCGCCTTGCCCGTGAGGTTCTTCTCGCCCGTGTTGAAGATGCGGGCAGAGATGGCTCCCTGGTCACCATCGCGGAGGAAACGGGGCACGTTGGGCTGGATCATCACGTCCTTCTGTGCCACAGCCTCGCCCACGATCGAACCCACATACATATCACGGGTATGGGCCAGAGCCATGAGCCGCCAGGTGGTGAGGCTCTCAGGCAACGTGAACTTCAGCGCCACGCGACCTTCGGCATCCGTCGTCAGCTGGGGATAGAAGAAGGCAGTCTCATTGAGGTTCTCCCTCACCTGCACCTGTTCTGTCTCAGGCTCAGGCTGTGCGACAGTGGCAGACTCTTCGGCCTCTGCCTCCACAACACTGTTTTTGGCATAGGCCACTGGCGCCTCCATCGCCACCATGGCTTCGTCGTAAACCATGCCGTCCTCACTGTCAGCCATTCTCGTCATACCCTTGGCAAGCATAGCACCACGGGCGAAACGACGGTAATGGCGATAGTAGAGGCTGGGGAACACATTGGGATCGAAGTGGCTGAACACCAGTTCTTTCACAGTGTAGGAACTCCAATGACGGGAAGACATTGTATTTATCTTAGTATGACTGGGATAGGTCCATTTGTTCGTGGGCAGAGGCAGGTCGATATATGGCACGAGCGACCACGAGTGGGCCTGCAGCATGTCGAGGCTCTGGTCGTAGAGTGTCGCCATCAGCTGGGCATCGACGGGATTGCCGTTGCAGTCTTTCACCGTCAGCGTCCACTCTTCCTGCTGACCTGGTTTCAGACGGTCGCGGAAGGTGGTCCATGCCAGTGTGAGGTGCTTGTCAGGCAACGGGCGCTGGATCTGTGCCGAATGGGTATGGCACTTGCCATTCTTCACCCAGGCGAAGGTCAGCAGGAGGCCGTTGCCATACGACTCCTCATAGTTGAGCTTCAGATTCAGGAGCTGATTGTTTCTGTCTATGGCACCACGCTTGATCACCGTCTTGCCGGAGAAGATACTGTAGACGATATGCACATCCTGATCGGAAGAACCCACCTGGATGGTGACGGGCTTGCCGTCGTTGGGGAAACGGGAATCAGACTGATAGAACCAGTCGTCGGTCTCTGTGGCAGGACTCTGATCATCGAGTGAGAAGATGACGAATTCACGCTTCAGACTGTCACCCTCGCAGGTGGCCTCCACGGTGTGTTTACCAGAGGTGAGAGATGGGAAGTGAGAGGTGAGAGATATGCTGGTGGAGGTCTTGGTCTTCTGCCATTTGCCACCGTCGATGCGGTATTGAACCTCGGCATCGAGTTTCTTGCCTGCGGCATTCATCAGATAGAAGGTCATCACAGGCTTCTCGTCGATGAGCATCTTCTCTTCAAGGTCGACACTCAGCGCCTGTTTCTTGTTGCCCAGAGGCAGTGAGAGCTGTCCGCTGTGAGTTTCGCCTGCGGTATCTGTCACATCGGCAGTGACCACAAACTGATAGTACATCGGATACTGCGTCTCAGGCATCTCCAATGGCATCGTCACGTCGAAGGAACCATCCACGCCTGTCTCGGCCTCACCCTGGAAGATCTCGTCGCCGTCGCTTCTGTAACCCAGGGTGGCCGTCTCCCAATAACGGCTGTAAGACCACCACCAGAAGGCTGTACGACGCACCACCTTATAACTCACCTTCGCACCCTGAACTGGCACGCCGGCATAGGTCATGGCATTACCCTTCACCGTCAGCGTGTCGCCAGCGGCATAGGCTTGTTTTACCTCAGGGAACTCGACATGGAACGTGGGACGCTTATATTCCTCCACACGGATGTAATGGTTCTGACCGTTCACACGAACGCTGAACGAACCCGTCAGACCAGATGAAGGCAGGGTGAACTCACAGGAACAGGCACCATAGTCGTCCGTAGTACCCCTCTGTTCTGACACCACCTTGTTATTGGCATCACGCAGTTGGAAGTTGACAGGCACATGCGACTGCGCCGTCTGTTCCATCCCGTGCTCCACCTGATAGAGGATGGCATTGACGAAAACCTTCTGACCTGGGCGGTAGATGGCACGGTCGGTATAGATACAGGTCTTCTTGACCAGTTCCTCACGGTCATAGTAAGTGTAACGGTTGTTCTCACTCAACACAGGACAGGCTTTGTCCGTATCTGTATATGTAAAGACATCCCTGCGACGACTAACGTCCTGCGTCTTGAAGAGATACTCGCCCTGGGCATCTGTCACCACGTCGAACACATCAAAAGCGGCATAGGTCTTGTATTCCTTGATGCGCAGATGGGCCCCAGCGATGGGCTGGCCTGTTCTGGAACTGACCACCACATAACGCACGCCCTCAGGACTCGGCTGGTCTTCGGCGATGGTATAGACATCCGACACGAAATATAGGCGGCGGACAATCTCTGTCTTGGGAATAGACTGGAACTCCAGCATATACACGCCCACGGGCAGACCTTTGATCGTGATGGAGTCCTCGAAGAACTCATAGGTGGTCTTACCTGTATATTCACGCGTTGCTTCATAGACAATCTCGCCCAACAGCGGCTTGATCTTCTTATAGCCATCGGCGTAATCGGGAGAGATGTCGATGTCGCCCTGGGCATTCACCTTGTAGACGGTCAGTGAGACAGAACGGAGGTTGCGGATGTCTGTCAGCGATACCTCCTGGGACTGTTCCAGCAATACCACCCGCTGGTCATACGACAGGCGGAACTGGTGATTGGTCAGCTCGCGGCGGTTGTTCTCAAAAGTGTTCTTCAGGCGTGGCCAACTGCTCCCCCACTTGCTGAGGGATTCCTCGATATAGGCCAGTCTCTCGGCCTTCTGGTCGTAAGGGATGTTACGATAACGCTCCATGGCCAGTTCGCCGCATTCAGGCAGGTCTTCGTATTCCTTGATAACAGCGTCGAGTTCGTCTTTCGAGGCGTAATAATACACCTTGGCTGCGGTGATGCAGGCTGCACGACGATTGCCTACCTTTTTATAATAGTCATACATCGTCTGGTAGTTCTTGTGGTCGTCCACCTCGAAGCCTACCACATGCAGGAGGTCGTTGTGGAAGATGCCTGCATCAATACCCTTGATGACAAACGGACTGTAGGCAGCGTCCTTCACCTGTGCAAGCTGTTCGCAGAGTTCTGGTGTCAGCACAGGCTCATCGATGGACATGCCCAGGCCGCTGTTACGGGTGTAGACACGATGGAGCGCTGTCTGATATACCGTCTTGAGCACCATGTCGGTAGTAGCCTCAAATCGCTGTTGGAGCCGCTCCATGGCAGGTCTCAACGAGTCTGGGGCGATATGCGCCATCACCTCGGCACTCTGCAACTCTGCCGTCAGCAACTGACCGTAGTCCCCGCCTTTCTCAGCCTTCGCCACGATCTTCTGCAACAGTTCGTATTCGGTCTGTGGAAGGTCCTTCTCATTGGCCGCTTCCACCTTCTTCCACAGGGAAGAATAAGACTCTCCAAACAGGAAAATGGGTATCATCATCACAAGCAATAAAGTGAAACATTTCTTTGTCATTGCACCATATTTTTTGGTTTAACTATGCAAAGGTAACGAAATAATTTCAAAATCATTTGGAATTTATGAATTATTATATTATCTTTGCATCGATATTACTTTCCGACATGATAAACGAACAATTACTCCATCCACGAAGCATCGTCGTCATCGGCGGCTCCAACAACACGCACAAGCCCGGAGGGGCTATCGTACGTAATCTTCTCAACGGGGACTACCAGGGAGACCTGCGTATAGTCAACCCGAAGGAGGACACCATCCAGGGTCTGAAGGCCTTTCACGATGTGAAGGATATCCCGCCTACGGACCTCGCCATCCTCGTGGTGGCGGCGAAGTATTGTCCTGACTATGTCGACTACCTCTGTGCAGAAAAAGATGTCAGGGCGTTTGTCATCATCTCCGCAGGCTTTGGAGAGGAGACGAAAGCTGGGGCAGAACTCGAACAGCGCATCCTCGACACCTGTGAACAGTATGGAGCAGCCCTCATCGGTCCCAACTGCATTGGACTGCTGAACCGCAACCATCACAGTGTCTTTACCCTGCCTATTCCGAACCTTGATCCGAAGGGTGCAGACTTCATCAGCGGCAGTGGTGCGACGGCTGTATTCATCCTTGAGAGTGCAGTTGCTAAAGGATTGAAATTCAATTCTGTATGGAGTATCGGTAATGGTAAGCAGATTGGCATTGAAGATGTGTTGCAGTATATGGACGATCACTTCAATCCTGAGACCGATTCAATGGTAAAACTGCTCTATGTCGAGAACATCGCCAACCCTGATAAACTGCTCTATTATGCCAGTCGCTTGATCCGCAAGGGATGTCGCATCGCGGCCATCAAGGCAGGTTCGAGCGAGAGTGGCAGTCGCGCTGCCTCAAGTCATACGGGAGCACTGGCATCCTCCGATGCTGCCGTCGAGGCCCTCTTCCGCAAGGCAGGCATCGTGCGCTGTTTCTCACGAGAGGAACTTACCACCGTAGGGTGTATCTTCACCCTGCCACCGCTGAATGGCAAGAACTTTGCCATCGTTACCCATGCTGGAGGCCCTGGTGTCATGCTCACAGATGCCCTGTCAAAGGGTGGCCTGAATGTTCCAAAGATCGAGGGTCCTGTGGCAGATGAACTGAAGACGAAGTTGTTCCCAGGCTCGTCTGTGGCGAACCCCATCGACTTCCTCGCCACTGGCACACCAGAACAACTCGGGCTGGTCATCGACTACTGTGAACACAAATTCGACCAGATTGATGCCATCGCCGTCATCTACGGCACCCCTGGACTCACGCAACTCTATGAGGCCTACGACGTGCTCGACCAGAAGATCCGTGAATGTAAAAAGCCCATCTTCCCCATCCTGCCCAGTCTTCATACCGCAGGCCATGAAGTCGAGGAATTCCTGAAGAAAGGACATGTCAACTTCAGCGACGAGGTCACGCTGGCCACGGCCCTGAGTCAGATCATGAAGACTCCTCAGGCATCGCCCTTTGAGGTGGAGCTCTATGGTGTCGACATCACGCGTCTGCATCAGATCATCAGTGGTATTCACCAGCAGGGGTATATCTCCCCCGATTTAGTCCGCGAGATTCTTTCCTGCGCTGGCATCCCATTAGTGCCAGAACTTGTATCTTCTTCGAAAGACGAACTCATCGCCTTCGCAGAAAAGACGGGTTATCCTGTGGTGGCGAAGGTCGTAGGCCCTGTGCATAAGAGTGATGTTGGTGGTGTGACGCTGAACATTCGCAGTGCCGAACATCTTGCCCTTGAGTTCGACCGTATGATGCAGATTCCAAACGCCACGGGCGTGATGGTGCAAAAGATGTTGAAGGGAACGGAACTGTTTATTGGTGCGAAATACGAGGAACGCTTTGGCCATGTCGTGCTCTGTGGACTGGGCGGCATCTTCGTCGAGGTGTTGAAAGACGTATCATCAGGCCTCGCTCCCCTCTCCTATGCCGAGGCCTATTCGATGATCCACTCCCTGCGTGGCTATAAAATAATAAAGGGTACCCGTGGGCAGAAAGGCATCAACGAACAGAAGTATGCGGAGATCATCGTACGTCTCTCCACCCTCCTCCGCTTCGCCACGGAAATCAAGGAGATCGACATCAATCCCCTCCTCGCCGACGACCAAAACGTCATCGCTGTCGATGCCCGCATCCGCATCGGATAGTATGGACTCCCTCAACTTCGAAATAATAGAGCCCCTATCCTCAAGCTTCTTGTGATAATTGAGCGCTGAGGGTTCTATTGATAGTGTTTGCGGTTGAGCTTGCCGTTGTAGGTGCGGGCGATGGTGTCGACCTGTTCGTAGAGCATGGGAACTTTGTAGGGTTCGAGACGGTCGGCTAAATAACGGGCCAGAGAACGTTTGTCGAGCGTCTGACCTGAAGGCGTGACAACCAGGAGTTTGAGGGCCCGGCCTGTGACTGGATGACTGGCAGAAATACAGATACAATCACTGACCAAAGGATTTGACATAGCCACCTCTTCCACCTCGATGGGTGACACCTTAAATCCTCCCACATTGATGACATCTGAAGCACGCCCAGAGAGATGGAGCATCCCCTCCTCATCGAGGGTGCCGATATCAGAGGTAAAGATGGTATCATCACGAAGGACTGTAGCCGTGAGTTCCGGATCCCCCACATAGCCACTCATGAGGGTATCACCCTGACAGGCGATAAGGCCTTCGGGGGTGATGAGCACACGAGAATGAGGCATCGGACAACCTAAACAGTTGGCCATGCAACGACCATCGTTATAGTTGTAAGTGGCGATGATACCCGTCTCCGTAGAGGCGTAGGTATTATAGAGGCGCGTCGTGGGCAACAGTTCGCAGAGACGGAGCATATCTGCCTGTGGCAGAGGGGCTGCGCCTGATTCGATAAAGTCAAGTTTGTCTGCATAGGAGGCCAGCTTATCAGGGGCAAACTGGAGAATCATCCGGATGGTGGCAGGCACGAAGAAGGTGGCCATTTTCTGAGCCGGATAGTCGAGGGCGCGGAAGAAGGCGTTGAGATCTTTCATGCCTTCGATGATGAGGATGGTGGCGCCCAGGATGATGCAAGGCCAGATCTTCGACAGGCTGCCAATATGATTGAGAGGGCCATTGACCACGAAGACCAACTCATGAGAGAAGCCTTGACCAGCAATCAGATTCTCTGCATCAGCGATGAGGGCACGATGACTGACCATCACGCCTTTAGACTGGCCCGTAGTGCCTGTAGTATAGAGGATGTCTGCGATGGGAAGTGAAGAGTGCTGAGTGATGAGTGAGGAATGGGCTACCGCTGATGAAATACGCTCAAACAGGGCGTCAGGCATACCATGCTCCAAAGGGGCTGCTACTCCACCAGCCAGATGAACGGCCATGTAGGTAATGAGGAAATCAATGTCCTGCGAAGAGCGGAAACAGACGACTTCATGAGGACGGAAATCCTGCGAACGACGGACCACTTCCTGCCACAACTGCGCATAGGTCAACGACCGATCCCCACAGACTACCGCCACCTTGGACGAATAGCGTTGGGCATTCTGTTCGAGATAATCGACTAATCTCATTCTTATTTAGCTGATAGTTTAGACTCCACAAGGGCAACGAGACTGTCGAGGGAACGGAGATTGCGAGGCGTGGCATCAGTGGCGTCGAGGGTAATGTTATAAGCATCGGAAAGGGTCATGAGGATGGTCGTGACACCTAAGGAGTCGAGCTCACTGAACAGGAAGTCGCTGTCGAAGTTGACCAGCGGCAGCACATCTTCCAACATTTTACGAATATCTTCTTTCATTACGAATCATTATTTAAGACAACGAATTACACAGATTTTTTATTACAGAGTTTGATCCAGAGGCGGAAGGCCAACGGGGGAATGACGAAGGCCATGAGGACAACGGAGAACATACCCACGATGGTGACCTCAGCCAAAGAGTGAAGGGCAGGATGACGGGCTATGATCAACGAACCTATGCCAATGAACATGATGAGCGCAGAGAGCATGATCGCCCTGCGATATGAGGCGAGCATGGGACGATGGTGCTTATACTCATAGACCGTACCCTCTGTCATAAAGATGGTATAGTCGTCACCCTGACCGAAGATGAAGGTGCTCAGGATGATGTTGATGATATTGAACTGAATGCCCAACAACGCCATGATACCCAGTATCCACAACCAACTGACGGCCATCGGCAGGAACGACAACAGTGCCAACGGCAGACTGCGGAACGAAGCCCAAAGGAAGAAGAACACGATGCAGGCACACGCCCAGCCGATATAATTGAAGTCGTCGGAGAGATGGGAGGCGATGGAGGAGAAAAGGGAAGAGTTTGAAGTGAAGCGTGAAGCGTGAAGAGTGAAGAATGATGTCTCCTTGGAGAGGAGGGAGAAGAAGGGATTGAAGGAGTCTTGAGTGAAGCCAGCGCGGGTGGCCTCATCACGAAGGGAGAGGGAGAGCTGATCACGATGGGAGGCCGTCCACGACTGCCAGAGTTGGAGGCGCTCCTGTTGGGCCTCAGGTGTAGAGGGCAGACGACGGTTGAGTTCCTGTTGACGCTGGGAGTCTGAAGGCATCAGCTGTTGCAGGAGAGCCATGTCTGCACGCTGGACAGGCGTCATATAATTAATATGTGTCAGATCGGCATCGAAGGCGGTATGAAGACTGTGATAGCCGAAGAAGGCCGTGAGCAAGACCAGAACGCCAAAGAGGATTTTGGACTTTTTGTTTATCGTTTGTATTTTATAGTTTATAGATGATTGGCTGGCTAGCCGCTCAGAATCCGCAGAATAATGATCTGTCAAATGTCCACTTTTAATTGTCGACTTTATAAAGTGGGGAAGCCAGATGAGGGTGAAGAGAATCGTGCCGATGAGAAGGAAGGAACTGAATAATCCTAAGTCGCGCAGGGCAGCTGCACGAAGGGGAACAAGGGCGAGGAAGGCACCAACAGTGGTGATATTACCTACCACCAGGGGTTTGGCAATCTCCTTCAGGGCCTGACGCACATCGCTGGTATGATCCAGATGGGCAATGAGATGCAGGGGATAATTGACGGCGATGCCCACAATGATCGAGGAGATGCCGATGACGATGACAGACACCTCCTGATGTACCCACGACAGACAGGCGATGGCAAAGACCCACCCCCATCCTATCGTCAGCGCAATCAACAGGATATGCCTCAGACTGCGCAGGAAGAACCAGAGCAGCAGCAAGATCAGTACCGCCGCGATACAGACGGAGAGCAGCGAGTCTGTCTTGATCTGCGAGGCATTGGTGACGGCCACGACAGGGGCGCCACAAAAGCGGATTGTTAGAGGTGAGAGAATACTATCAGCCTTGGCATTCAAGACCTCTAAGAGCTGTTCGTTAGAGGCCGTCTCACTTCCACCATAGGGGGAATTGAGCATTACCAGTGCCCTGCGATGGTCTGCCGTGAGCAGACAACCGTCGTAGATATCGAATCGCGACAGCATTGCCGTATCTCTCATCAGCGACACCACAGGCGAGAACAATCCCAGCGGGTCGTGCGTGATCTCGTCTTCCACCATACTGCCCATACCCATCGGCATCAACAGGCGTTCCTTGGCCTCCTGCAATCGCGAGGCAATAAACTCCGGCTGCTGTAACAGGCTGTCCATCCTTTGATAGTCCGCAGCCTCCAACAGGTAAGGCAACTGACGATACGCCTCCTCCTGCTGTTCCTCCATCTGCGAAAAGTCCGTCTGCACAGTCACGCCCTCCAGACCGTCGACAGCATCGAGGAAAGTCTCCACGCCCTCCACGAGCAAGTCTGGATCATCAATGGTACTGTCGCGTTGTTCTATGATGGCGACGATGAGACTGGTCTGCGCCTGACGGTCGTAATCGTTAAGGGCAGCCCGTTCCTTTTCGTCGAGGGGCAGGAAGTCGCGGATATCCTCCCTGTAAGAGAGACGTGTCACAGACAGCACCATCAGCAGCGTCACCACCGCCAACGATGCCAGACACCACCAGCGGTGGCCGCTCATCCAGTCATAGATCCTCAACGCCAGGTTTAACATTTTCTTTCTACAGGATTAGAATAAATGCCCAGGAAGATATCCTTCAGCTGGTCGAGGTCGCAGTCGACATATTTCTCCAGCCTGGCCAGTCTGCGCTCGAAGGCCTCACGCTCTTCCGACGTATAGAAGCCACAGAAGGCCTTGCTGCCATAACGGATGTCGTGGGCGATGTAGTTGTTGGGCCAAAGGCGGTAGCCAGCGTTGATACGACTGTCTATGAGCTGTGCCACAGCCTTGTGGTACTCGTTGTTCGTCAAGTCGTCATACTGCATCAGTTCATCCTCTGTGATAGGCTCGCAGAGTTCGAAGTGCACCCTACCCTTCGCCTGCAACAGTCCTGTGAGGATACTGTTCAGGTCTTCGCCTGGCTTTTTGATATACTTCGAAAACTGCGACTGGTAGAGTTCCAGCGCCTTGAGGATGTCACACGACTCCCACTCATAACTCACGGCCACAGGCACGATATTCAGTTCGCTCAACGCCCGGATCTTATCGTCCGTCCTACTCATGCAGAACATCTTAATAATACCCTGGTCTGTAGCGTCGATGCCGTCCTTCGTCCGTCCATTGCGCTGGGCAATCCACACGCTCTGGTGCTTCTCCAAGATGGCATGGCGGATATATTCCGACAGATGGAGCGAACTGCGATAGAAGTCCTTGATGCTGCCACCAGGCCGTTCCACCTTGAACATCTTATTACACTTGCCGATGTCGATAACCAGCTGGCTCGTCATGAGGTTCGCACCAAAAGTGATCTCTGTCGTGTCGAAGTCTTGTGTCACGAAATAATACTGCAACAGGCTCGAGTCGAGCATGATGTCGCGATGGTTGCTGACGTAAAGATAGTTCTTAGTGCGGCTCAGGCGTTCAATACCGTCACACGTGAATTCACTGATGCTCTCTTCAATCACACGCTCATTCACACGAGCCATCGTCTGCGTCTGGAAATCGTGCACATTCTGATAATTGGCTATACGCTGACGCACCTCTTCAATCGGCTCGCCAGGATAGACATACGATGCCAACAGCGGGAACGAGGTGCTCGCTGCGATACGCTTCATCGCCTCAAGAAACTCCTCCGCATTATACGGCCGAATATCATCGAACTTATTCATTCTTTGAACTTTATGATTACAATTTGCTTACCCACGCCAGGAAGGTCTGTTTCCACTGACGGCACTCGGGGGTGCCTTTGGTGTCAGAGGCGCCAAAGCCATGACCACCCGTCTGATACTGCATATACACATGGGGTATGTGGCGCGTCTGCAGGGCTGAATCGAGGAGCACAGAGTTACGATAGTCAACCACAGGGTCGTCCTTGCAGTTCACCAGGAACACGGGCGGACAGTCGGCAGGCACATGCTGCTCCAGCGACAGGCTGTCGCGAAGCCTGGCGTCCTTCATTTTGCTCTCACCCAACAACGCACGCCTCGAACGTTTGTGGACACAGTCCTTCGTCATCGTCACCACAGGATAGACGGGCACCACGAAGTCCGGACGCTCCTGAGGACGGAACCATTCTGCTGCCGACATCACCAGATGACCGCCAGCCGAGAAGCCCATAGCGCCTACACGATGAGCGTCGACACCATACTCCTTGGCATGCTTGCGCACATAGGTCAACGCCTGACGGAGGTCGTCCTGCGGATCAGGGTAACGGTTGCCACGGAAAAGGAATCGGAACCTCGTGATGAAGGCTGGCGTGTGGGCTGTACGATAGCGCAGCACAAAGGCCGAGATGCCATTCTGCTGCAACCATCGCGCCACCATATGACCTTCCGTCTCCATATCATGCCAGAAGTAGCTGCCGCCAGGGCAAACCACCACGGCCTTATTCCCCATACCTGGCGCGAGGTAGGGTGTCATCTCCACTTTCATGCTTACATCCATCCCTTCCCAAATATTCACCGTCTGCCCTGTCTCGGAAAAGACAGAAAGGTGAAAAAGTGAAAAGGTGAATAGTATCATCAATATTCTCTTCATATCTTCATATCCTCATATATAATCATCTATAAATATAAACTCCTCACAACTTCTCAATCACTTTATTCAGTCCGAGGATGGCCTCACAGGTGTTGATTGCCGTCAGAGGCACACCACAGAAGCCGTGCAGGTTGTTGTTCTGTCCTGTCAGCAACAAGTTGCGCACCTTCGTCACCACGGGCAACTGCGAGAGGGTGATGTTCTTGCAGTCCTTGCTAAAGCCGCAGATAGAGCCCTCCTTCACGCCATAGAAGTCACGGATAGACAGGGGCGACGAGGCGTTGATGTTCTCAATAGCCTCACGGAAACCCGGATGCAACTCCTCGACCATCGCCAACAACTCGTCTGTCCGCGCCTGTTTCCACTGTTCGTAGTCACTGCCCCGCCGGCCTACGGTGGTATTCTCCCACCGTCTCACCATGTCAAACTGCATGGGTGCCGTCACCAGCACCTTGTTCGACCACGGGCCCTGATTCTCCTCGGGGGGCGTCATCAGCAGGAAGCCCATCGGCCAGGAAGCCTCATCACGACAGAAATTCCAGATCTCGTCATAGCGCAAGGTGAAATATTCAGAGTGGTTAATATAGGGGAAGCGTCCGTCCTTCATCTTGATATAAAGCGAGAAGGCGGAATAACTGTTGGGAATCTCGTTCATGCGGTCACGGAAGGCTTTCGGGAAGGTGTGCTCGTCCATGAGCGTCAGCAGCGTACAGGGATGAATGTCGGAGATGAACCAGTCGGCCTCATACTGACGACCCTTAGCGGTTCTCACGTAGTCCACCTTGCGGTTGTTGACCTCAAGCCATGTTACTGCGTCGCCAGCCACCACCTCACCGCCATGCTCACGGACCACATCGGCCAGAAGATTGGCAAAGTGGCTGCTGCCACCCACAAAACGGCTGGCACCGTTGATGTAGAGTACACTGATGACAGCATGGACATAGGCAGGCGTCTGTCCTCCCCTGCCTCCATAGAGCGGGTTCATATAGGCCACCACACTGCGCAGCCGCTTGTCACTGATATATTTGGCAATGAACTCATCAGCCGCCAGGAGGAAGTCGTCGGAATGGTTGTAGAGACCTGTGCGCATCGGACGAAGATAGAACAGGTCGAGCTCTTCCGTCAGGGCAAAGAGGGCATCGACATAGCGCTGGAGGTTCTCCCGCTCATGGGGAAAGTCCTTAGCCAACGTCTCGACATAATGTTCCCTACCCTTGGCGATGGTATAGTAACGATGGTCTTCAGCGAAGTAGAGATGGTCAGCACAGTCGGCATCCACCTCCTTGAGGCGCACCTTCCCTTCGATACCCAGATAACGGCAGATACGCCAGATGTTTCCTCCGGGCTGCATGCCACCCACGACGTGCATACCCGTGTCGAACACCTCGCCAAACCGCTGGAAGGTCTGCAGACCACCACCAATGGTCGCATTCTTCTCCAGGACAGTCACATGGAGACCTTCCTTAGCCAGGATGGCGCCACAGAACAGTCCGCCCAGTCCTCCACCGATTATAACGACTCTCATCACTTTGAACTTTATGTTTATTTTCAACTATCAATTGCCAGCGGACCAACGATTTCCGTACACGTCACGATCGTCCCCACCAGCACCCCTAAGATGCCGTGCGAGTTGATGTTCTGTCCCGTCTGAAACACATTGGGCACCCTCGTACGATGAGGAACCCTGCAGGCAGCACCCAACGACACGTCCTTCGCGATGCCATACATCGAACCACCCTCCGTACCGGTATAGTCCAGATAGGTCAGCGGTGTCGAGGTGTAGTAGTCTGCGATATTGTCACGCAGCCCAGGGAACTCCTGTTCCAGAGCTGCCAACAGCCGTTCTGCCTTCTCATGCTTGAAGGCCTCGTAGTCCTCGCCACGATGACCCACCTTTGTGCCCTTCCAACGCTCCACGTCAGCCATCTGCATGTACGAGAGTATCACACCCGTCTTGGCAAATTGCGGCTGGGGCTCATGACAGAGATGCATATAGAGGTAGCCCTTCGGCCAAGATACCTCGTCGTAATGCTCACAGTCCCACGGCGTACCCTGCAGATAGCCATAGAAGTTTGAGTTCAGATAAGGCACCGTATTTTCCTTGAAATGTAGGTATACAGAGAAGCCGCCCACCGTCTGTGGGATGGCGTTGATGCGTTTTCTGAAAGCCGGTCGTATGAGGTTTGTATCGAGCAGTTCCAATGTCCGCATGGGATGGGCATCAGAGATCACGATATCGGCCTCCAGCCATTCTGAGCCGTTTATCTCCACCCCCGTGGCATGGGTGTCGTCACAGACAATCTTGGTAGCCTTACTCCGTGTGAGCACCCGTCCGCCATAGCGACTGATGGTCTTCACGAGCGACGCTGCCACCTGGTCACTGCCACCCACAATACGGTAGGCACTCTGGTTGTAGAAGTCCATGATAAAGGCATGGGTGGCAAAGGGGGTCTTGTCCTTCTCCGCTGCATAAAGGGGCAGATTACCTACAAGCACCTTAGCCAACAAGGGGTCTGTAATGACAGAATCGATTACCTCGTTGATGGTACGCATCTGGAATTCCAGATTCACAGCAACGTCCGTCTCCACATGGTTCAGTGAGTGCATCGACGAGGCACTGGCCACCTTGTCCACCAGGTCAAAATACCTCTCGAGGGCATCGCACTGCTTGGGGAAGTAACCGCTCATCTGGTTGATAAACTCCTCACGGCCATTGGCGAAACGGAAGTGCTGACCGCAGAGCGACACGATGTCATAGCCCGTCGGATTGAGCTGTGACAGGGTGATGTCT
>Ga0310786_10005749_pt1 | contig 16712 bp, 21 predicted proteins | sample AusTroGonzalo_MG_FD_203881 | JGI IMG/M metagenome (GOLD analysis project Ga0310786, IMG submission 203881) | Bovine rumen microbial communities from tropical cattle in Woodstock, Queensland, Australia - Gonzalo_03 (v2) (version 2) | ecosystem: Host-associated > Mammals > Digestive system >... | reverse complement strand
CGGCGGCCGCAGCACCTGGGGAAGATTCAAACGGCACTATTGGGGAGTATTGATCCGGTAGTGACATTCTGGGGCACGGCACAGGCGGACGCCCGGGAGAGCGCTTGATGAACCAGCTCGGGATGCCGGTCAGCGACGACACCATCCTTCGGCACTTGAAGCGCATGGCTTTACAGATCGACGACGAGCCCCCCGCTCGGATCATCGGTATCGATGACTGGAGTTGGAGGAAATCGTGGCGCTACGGCACGATCATCGTTGATCTCGAGCGCCGAAAGGTCATGGACATTCTCGAGGACCGGAGCGTGGCGAGCGTTGCACAATGGTTGAAGCGGCATCCCTCCATTGAGGTGGTCAGTCGAGATCGATGCGGGCTATACGCGCAGGCTGCTCGTGAAGGTGCCCCGCAAGCGTCTCAGGTGGCTGACCGCTTTCATCTCTTCCAGAACCTGCGTCTTGCGATCGAGGAACAGATGAGCCTCTCCGGCCGAGCTACAGGCAGGGCACTGCTGCCAGACGAGGACATCGAGACTGATCATGACGATCGAGCTTTGCATGAGGAGGCGCCTGGAATGCGGTTGCGCAATCAGCTTCGACGGACACATAGGCAGTCCCGGAAGGAGGTGTTCGAGACGGTGCACGCCTTGAGCAAAGAAGGCCTGACCTGCTCGGAGATTGCGCGTCGCACTGGATATGGCCGCCGCAGCATCGCGAAATGGCTGACGTTTGAAACGCCACCCGACCGACGCAGGGGAGCGTTGCAGCCGACATCTCCCCTGTATTTCGAAGCCTTTCTCACCCAATGTTGGAAGGACGGCAACCGCCGTGGGCGGCATCTGTTTCATGACATCAAGCATCGCGGGTACACCGGCAGCTTTTCCAATCTTGAACGCCTCCTGGCAACCTGGCGCCGCGCCGAGAGACCGGAATCGGATAAGGATAAGGATAAGGATAAGGATGATGCGGCGCCGGCTCGGGTTGGCGTCGTCGACAGTACATACGATAATGCGCCTGTGCGTGATCCGCACACTGGCCACTGGATCTCGCCGGTTGTCGCCGCTGCTCTCTGCATCAAGCCGCGCGGCGCGCTGACCGTCAATCAAGAGCGGAAAGTGGACGCCCTCAAGCAGGGATCAGATACCTTTGCGACTTTGCGCAGCTTATCCATGCGGTTTCGCGGAATATTTCATAGCCGAAATTCGGCAAGGCTCGAAGATTGGATTGATGATGCCATTCATTCTGGCCTGGTTTTCCTGGCCCGTTTTGCCCGCGTCCTTCGCCGCGATATCGACGCCGTCTGTAACGCCATCGACCTGCCTTGGAGCAATGGTCAAGCGGAAGGTCAGATCAACCGACTGAAGACGATCAAGCGCGCTATGTATGGCCGAGCGGGTGCAGAGCTTCTCAGAGCGCGGATGATGCCCATCCAATTGTCCGATCTCCACACAAAGTGAGGCAGACCCCGAAAAACGGTCAACTGACACAGAACACCGAAAATCACGTCGAGGAGACCTCAGCGCCGTCTCTCAGCACAGCCTCCGGCGGTGATGTTTCCACGCCGGAGGTGTCGGACGGAAGCCCCCTCCCCCCTCTTGTCGGCGAGGACCAGACATCAGCTCACCTCGCCACTCTTGCCGATCGTGCCCGGGGCTACGTGGAGGCGGCCAGTTCCGCCAATACGCGAAAAGCCTATGCCTCCGACTGGAAGCATTTTGGGGCCTGGTGCCGTCGGTCGGGTCTTACCCCCCTTCCGCCGCATCCGCAGACTGTCGGCCTCTACATCACCGCCTGCGCTTCCGGCACGGCCGAGCGCGGCACCAAGCCGAATTCCGTATCGACGATCGAGCGGCGCCTCTCCTCCCTTTCATGGAACTACGCTCAACGCGGGCTGACGCTTGATCGCAAGGATAGGCATATCGCCACCGTCATGGCCGGCATCCGCAACAGCCACGCCCGCCCCCCGGTGCAGAAGGAAGCGGTCATGGCGGAAGACATTATCGCAATGATCGAGACGCTCGAGCGCGGCACCCTGCGCGGCATGCGTGACCGCGCCATGCTGCTGATCGGCTATGCCGGCGGCTTGCGCAGATCTGAAGTCGTTGGCCTCGACCTCAAGGCGGACCAGACGGAAGACGGTCGCGGTTGGATCCAGATCCTTGACAAGGGCATGCTGATTACCCTGCGCGGTAAAACCGGATGGCGGGAGGTGGAAATCGGCCGAGGTTCCTCCGACGCCACATGCCCCGTCGCTGCTATTGAGACCTGGATGAAGTTCGCGAAGCTCGCTCATGGCCCCCTTTTTCGCCGCATGACCGGGCAAGGGAAAGCTGTTGGGTCGGAGCGGCTGAACGACAAGGAGGTCGCTCGGCTTGTGAAACGGACGGCCATGGCCGCCGGCGTCCGGGGCGATCTGAGCGAGATCGAGCGCGCCTTCAAGTTCTCCGGTCATTCCCTTCGTGCTGGCTTGGCCTCGTCCGCCGAAGTTGATGAGCGGTACGTCCAGAAACAACTTGGTCATGCATCTGCAGAGATGACCCGGCGATATCAACGCCGACGCGATCGGTTCCGTGTGAATCTGACCAAAGCGTCGGGTCTTTAAGACACCCTCCTCTGTTACCTGTTACGGCACCTCAATATCTGGGCGCACGCTGCTCCCGAACGGTAACGAGCGGACCTAAATGTAGGGGGGGCGTCGTCCCGGTGATCCTGTACAGGATCATCACACCTGCCCTGCTCCCGTAAGGGTGCAGGAGAGCTTGAAACGATCCTCTAATATTGATATGTTCCCGATCGGGAGCAAAGGATGATGACATTGCCAAAGAAACCGCTCGATTCGCTAGTCGACATCCAGAAGTTGGTCAAACAAACTAGTCCGGCAATTGATCTGGCTCGGACTCTGGCTTCGATCGAAGCGCCTGCGAAAACTTTACGTGATCTCGGCAAGACATTAACTGTAAACTCTGATCTTATGAAGTCGATCGAGTCTGCCTCTGACATTGCTAGGCGATTGATGCAGCATTCGGATCTGGCGGCCAAGCTGACGGAAGGGTTGCCGAAGATTGATCTAAACCTTCCTGATATCTCCACCTCGATAAAGGCGTCCTTGCCCAAGCAATTGCCGGATTTTTCAGCTCTCCCGCCTGCGCCTTCCCCGGTCGCTATGCCAAAAGCAAGTCCAGAGACTTTTGTACAAGCGGATTTTCAAATCGACAGCATCGCAGATTTGGGACGCATGGTCCGTCGCCTACGAGAGCGCCGAAAACAGTCGCAGCAGGAATTCGCAGATCTGGCAGGCGTGGGACGCAGGTTTATCTCTGAACTCGAAAACGGCAAGCCGACGCTGGAATTTGCAAAAGTTCTCCAGGTCGCTCGAGCGGCCGGCATTTCCTTTATCGCGCGCGACCGGTCACTGTAAATGGAAGTGCTAGCTCTCGATGTCCGCCTTGACACATCCCCCGACCCGGTGGGAGTTCTCGTGCGAGATCAACGCGGCGGTCTGGCATTCGCCTATAGCGAATCTTATGTCTCGCAACCTGGTGCCATAACTTTGTCGCTGTCCCTGCCCTTGACACCAGAGCCGTTCGAGGAGGCCGTGACCCGTCCCTTCTTTGACAACCTGCTCCAAGAGCGGGATGGCGCGCTTTCCGACATTATGGCTCGCGAGGGCATCGCTCGTGACGATATTGCGAGCTTGTTGTTTCATCTCGGCAAGGATTGCGCAGGTGCCATCTCGGTTCTACCCTCTGGCTCACCTCCGACCAAGGTGCCCGGCGATTATCAGAAAGACTACCAGCGCATCGACGACGACCGACTGATCGCGATCGTTGACTCGCTCCACAAGCGACGGCGGCTGCCTCCGGGTACGGATGACCCCTCCCCTCTTGCAGGCATGCAGAGCAAAATCGCTCTTACTCTCCTGCCGGACGGCTCTCTGGCCGAGCCGATACCAGGTACTGGCGCGCCGACGACGCATATCCTGAAAGTTCCTGACCAGGACCATATCCACGACGGGACTCTCGAACATGAGGTAATGCGACTTTCTCAGGAGGTAGGGTTTTCGACCGCTGATGTCTCGCTCCTCCCAATCGCTGGCGTCAACGTCCTTCTGGTCACGCGGTTCGATCGTGCTCGCGACAGAGACGGCCGCATCGTGCGAATTCATCAGGAGGATTTCGCGCAGGCCCTTGGCCTGCCGTCGGCGCTCAAATACGAACGCCGAGGAGTTCCCGGCCGGCGTTTCGACGTTGATGCGGTCCGGCGAATACTCGATGCAACAGTTGATCCCGCCGTAGAAAGAGAACTCTTCATTCAAGCGACACTTTTTGACTTGTTCGTCGGCAATGTGGATGCCCACGCAAAGAACTTCGCGCTTCTCCATGAGCCAGGTGTGAGGATCCGTACTTCACCCCGTTACGACATTCTCCCTACGCGCCTCGACGATACACTCACAGATGAACTCGCTTACCGAATTGGTGATGCCACGACCCTGGACGAGATAAGTGGAGAAGACTTTGATCTCTTCCTCCAGACTGTTGGCATTTCGAGCGCCGCGGCGCGCCAGCGCCTTTCGAAAAGATACGCCACAGAGATTGCCGCCAAGCTTGCCGGACATTTGGACCGACTTGGTAGGGGTGGGCAAAAGCCGCTCGCCGATCTCATTGCATCCAACATGCGCACACTTCTAGGTGCACTGGATATCGAAGTCCCCGGTCCAGCGAAAGACCGTGACGCGTACATCGGACGAGCCGGTGGATGGCTGTTGAGTTAAGCGTATCCAGAGAGGTGGGTCGAAAGATCAGGTTCATAGTCGAACCGATAAGCGCCGCGAAAGCTGCCCCCCGTTGCTCAAATCGGGAAAAGCAACGAGCGATTCTATTCGTCTGGCTCGCGTAATTGATCGCGAGCACGTGAATTTAGACCCCCTAATGGATGTTTTCGACTCTTATTTTCCCTAACCGCGCGAACGAGGTCCTTCGACAGGAAGTCGCTAGCCCATTGCATTTCCAGTATGTTTTGGGGCCAGGCCCTTGGCTTCCGTTTTTCGGTAAGGGTTTGTTAACCTTAAAGAGCTTGCCCAATGGCCAGAATCGAGGCTTATTGCAACAGCGGTTGAAAAAGGGTTTTGCCGCGTTGAACCGCTGTTACTGAATTTTGGGTTAGGCATGAAAACCAAAGCTGACGCGCAGGCATCATCACGAGAAACACTCGTAAGCCTTATAGACCGGCATTCGTCGGCTCTTGCTGTTCAGTTACAAGCGCATCATGTGAGCACGTTCCCGCCGACGGCGCAAAAGGGAATACGCCATTTCCAACCGTCAGAAGCTGCGAAACTCGTGGGTGTGAAGGAAGTCTATCTTCGTCAGGTCTCTAACGACATAGACAATCTAGAGGTAAGCACGACACCTGGCGGTCGACGCTCCTATTCCGTCGTTGATATCGACAAGATCCGCCGGCATCTCGACAAGGTCGGCAGAGCAGACCGTAGATATTTGCCTCACCGCCGCGACGACGAAGAACTGCAGGTTATTTCCGTCATGAACTTCAAGGGTGGTTCGGGCAAAACGACCACGTCCGTTCACCTCGCCCAATACCTGGCGTTAAAGGGCTATCGCGTACTCGCTATCGATCTTGATCCGCAGGCAAGTATGTCAGCCTTGTTCGGGCATCAGCCCGAAATCGATGTGCACCCGAACGACACGATGTACGGCGCAATACGGTATGACGACGGGCGTCGGCCGGTGAAAGACATCATCCGGAGAACCTACATTCCGGGACTGGACCTTGTCCCCGGAAACCTCGAACTGATGGAGTTCGAACATGACACCCCTCGCGCGCTGATGACGCGGCAGCCGGGCGATGTGATGTTCTTTCAACGTCTCAGCGGTGCAATCGATGATGTTAGTGATAACTACGATGTCGTCATCATCGATTGCCCTCCTCAGTTGGGCTACCTCACGCTCTCCGCCCTCACCGCGGCGACATCGGTTCTCGTGACGGTCCATCCGCAAATGCTGGATGTCATGTCGATGAATCAGTTTCTCGCAATGGTCGCTGATCTGCTGCGAGAAGTCGCCGCCGCCGGCGGCAATGTTGATTTTGCCTGGCTGCGTTACCTCATCACTCGGTTTGAGCCGTCCGACGGACCTCAAAATCAGATGGTCGGCTATCTTCGTTCTATTTTCGGCGCCCATGTGCTGAATTTCCCGATGCTGAAGTCGACCGCCGTGTCAGATGCGGGGCTTACGAATCAAACTCTTTATGAAGTCGAACGCGGCCAGTTCACACGCAGCACCTATGACCGAGCCATTGAGTCGATGAACAGCGTCAATGACGAGATTGAAACCCTGATCAAGAGAGCTTGGGGACGAGCGACATGAGCAGAAAGAACCTCCTGAACTTAATCCAGGTCGATGCCGACATGCCCGGAAAGGTTGCCACATCCGACAACAAGCTTGTCGGGCAAGTCGCCAGCACAATGCGAGAAGAGAAAGCCCGGCAGGCACGCGCCGACGACATCGAGCGGCGGCTTGGTGAGGGTCAGTCTGTCATCGACTTGGACACCGCTCTCGTCGAGCCCTCTTTCGTTCGTGACCGGATGCCTGGCGATATCGATGGTCTGCTTTCGTCGATTCGCGAGCAGGGTCAGCAGGTGCCAATCCTGGCACGTCCCCATCCTGAGAAACCGGGACATTATCAGGTCGCCTTCGGTCATCGTCGTCTGCGCGCGCTCCAACAACTCGGCTTGCAGGTAAAGGCGGTTATCCGTGCCTTGACGGACGAGGAACTGGTGATCGCCCAAGGGCAAGAAAACAACGAACGCGAGGACCTCACCTACATAGAGAAGGCACGGTTCGCTCAGCGACTGAAGGAGCGTTTTGCCCGCGAAGTGATCACATCGGCGATGTCTGTCGACAAGGCCGAGTTGTCGCGAATGCTTTCCGTAGTTGAAGCTATTCCCGCCGATCTGATCGATGCTATCGGACCTGCCCCCGGCGTTGGACGGCGAAGCTGGCAAGAGTTGGCGGATTTGATCCATAAGGACGAAAACAAGAATCGTCTGGAACTGGCGCGATCGGACGAGTTGCAGAGCATGACTTCGCAGGATCGCTTTAAGGCGCTTCTTAGCGCCTTAAAGCCCCGCCGTGTTGTTCGTGGTTTGCCTGAAGTTCTCTCGACGTCGTCCGGTCAGCGACTGGGCCACGTCAAACAGAGCAAGTCAAAAATCGAAATTACACTCGACAGGAAGGAAGCGGGGGAGTTCGCGGCCTTCCTGCTCAATGACGCGGTTGCTCTTTTCGAAGAACGCCGTGCGAAGTCCACTGGAAAAGAGGAAGCATAACCGCAAAAGAAAAGAGCCCCCAAAACGTCGCCGTCTCGGAAGCCCCTATCTGTCTAAGCATCAGTAGAATCGCATTTCCGGGATTCATCGTCAAGAGTCTAGGCGCCGTTTCGGCGAACGAATTTCTTTTGCCTGTTAGAAGGTGAAGAACGATGCGTACGGAAAGTGTGACGACGCCTTTTGGGCGGCGGCCGGCAACGCTTGCCCTTGTCAGGCGGCAACAGGCGGCCGGCGAAATACCGACAAGCAAATCTGCTGACAAGTGGAGGGTCTTCCGCGATGCGTCTGCAGCGATGGAACTGCTGGGGCTGCAGTCGAATAGCCTGTCTGTCCTCGACGCGCTGTTGAGCTTCTTCCCCGAAAAAGAACTGCGAGGGGATGCGCAGTTGGTGGTTTTCCCGTCGAACATGCAACTGTCACTGCGAGCGCACAGCATGCCTGGATCGACCTTACGGCGCCATTTGGGTGCGCTGGTTGATGCCGGTCTGATCATCCGCAAGGATAGCGCCAACGGCAAACGCTTTGCGCGCAAGGGTGCTGACGGGGATGTTGAAAGCGCGTTTGGCTTCGATCTCTCTCCTTTGCTCGCCCGTGCGGAAGAACTCGCGCTTCTGGCGCAGCAGGTGATCGCGACGCGTGCAGAGTTCAGGAAAGCCAAAGAGAAGCTCACAATTTGCCGACGAGACACCCGCAAGCTCCTAACGGCTGCCATCGAGGAGGGCGCTGATGGTGATTGGCAGGCGATCGAGGAGGTCTACGTCGGACTGATCGGCAACCTCCCGAGGACGCCAACACTCGTTGAGGTGAGGAAAGTACTTGAAAGCATGGAAATGCTGAAGGAAGAAATCCTCAATCGCTTGGAAACAAACGGAAAAGCAGAAAATAATAGCACCAATGATGCTCAAAATGAGCGCCACATACAGAATTCAAACTCCAACTCCACTACTGTATTTGAACCTCGCTCTGAAAAAGAGCAGGGCGAAAAGTTGAGCAAGCCAGCAAAGCCGAGCGAGCCGCTAAAGGTCTTCCCCCTCTCCGTTGTGCTGAGGGCTTGCCCGCAAATCTCCGATTATGGCCCGGGCGGAGCCATCGGGAACTGGCGCGATCTCATGTCTGCGGCCGTGGTGATCCGCTCGATGCTCGGCGTGAGCCCCTCGGCCTATCAGGAGGCCTGTGAAATCATGGGACCCGAAAATGCAGCGGTGGCAATGGCCTGCATCTTCGAACGGTCGAATGTGATCAATTCTGCCGGCGGCTATCTGCGCGACCTTACACGACGCACCGAGCAGTCGGAATTCTCGCTCGGTCCGATGATCATGGCGCTTTTGAAGTCGAACGCTGGCGGGCAACTGAAAGCCGGATAAGGCGACGCGTCTTCCCTGAGGCTTGTTTTAGCTGTGGAGCCTCAACAGGTTATCCGCGGTTAGGCCGAGACGGCTGATTGGGGTTTTGGACTTTAGGCTGCTGTGAGGGCGATGCCAATTGTAGCGGTGGGGCCAGATTGGCAGTTCTGCAGCGCGGCGCTCCGAGGTTGGATAGGCGACAGCGTAGGCCCATTCGCGCAGCGCCGTCTGGATGAAGCGCTCCGCCTTTCCAATGGTCCTGGGCGTGTAGGGCTTTGTTCTGACATGCCTGAGGCCGAGCTTGCGGCAAGCCTTTCCAAACGCTTTCGATCGGTAGCATGAGCCGTTGTCGGTCATAACGCGGGTGACGGTGACGCCGAGGCTGGCATAGTAGGCGATTGCGGCGCCGAGGAAGGCGACGTGGGCCAGCCGGCGCCACGCGACTTGCCCTTTTATGGATCGCCCGTGCTGCGGTGTCCGACGCGGTCGGCGCGATATCCTTCAGGCGCGACAGCCCGGCACTCCTGAGCACCCGGCTGACGGTGGCCGGCGAGACGCCGACCTCGAGCGCGATGTGCTGGCCGGTCCAGCGCTGACGGCCCAAAGCAACCACACGCGCGGCAACCACCGGATCGGTCATGCCTGCGCGACCATGGGCCTTGAAGCGCTCGACCCAGCGCGCCACGATCTTCGCCGATACACCAAAGAGCCGTGCTGCCTGGACTTGGGAAAGACGACCCGCAATCACCGACAACGCCATCTCCTCTCGACGCAAAGGCGTCAGACGGGCATTCTTATGGATGTTCATTCAGACCCTCCGATGGATACTGAAGCTTGGTAACTCCAGTCTCCCCGGTCCAGTCCGAATGGACAACCTCCTGAGAGCTTACACTTAGCAAACATCCAATCTGTGAGTGGCACTCAGTTTGCTCATAATTTGGGGGTCCATCCCGGCTAAGACCGTCTTCCGACGTACACTATCGACGTGACCCAGGATCCTGTTTGCGCTGGGGTCTGATTAAAAATCTGAGAGATCCTGTTTCACCAAGATCTCAAGGCGGTCATCGCCTCTTTTGGTAGCGCTCTGCGATTGAATGCCGACAGAGGTGGCTCGGTTTGTCTGAACAGTTTCGGGCGTTTTGTTAAGTGGATTTCCGCCTCGATTATGCTGCCACCATCATTGGTGCCAGCGCGTTGAAGTAGGCCTGATCCGGCGTCTGCCGGTCAAGGGATGAATGTGGGCGTCGGCTATTGTAAAAAGTCAGATATCGGCCAATGCCGATGCGGGCCTCCGACACGGTCTTGTAGGCGTGGAGGTAGACCTCCTCATATTTGATCGACCGCCAGAGGCGTTCAACGAAGACATTGTCCCGCCAAGCGCCCTTGCCATCCATCGAGATGGCGATTTCCGCCTTCTTCAGCAGCGCCGTGAAGTCCATCGAGGTGAACTGCGAGCCCTGATCCGTGTTGAAGATGTCGGGCTTGCCATAGCGGGCGAGCGCTTCCTCGACCGCTTCGATGCAGAAGGCCGCTTCCATCGTGATCGACAGCCGCCATGACAGGACCTTCCGGCTGAACCAGTCGACGACGGCACAGAGATAGACGAAGCCCCGCGCCATGGGAATGTAGGTCAGGTCCATCGCCCAGACCTGGTTGGGTCGGGTGACCGCCAGCTTTCGCAGGAGGTAGGGATAGATTTTGTGCCCGGGTGCCGGTTTCGATGTGTTCGGGCGACGATAGATCGCCTCGATGCCCATCTTCTTCATCAGCGTGGCGACGTGCAGCCGCCCAGCCTCCAGCCCTTCTCCTCTCAAGAGCCCTTGCAACATCCGACTTCCCGCGAACGGGTAGTCGAGGTGCAGTTCGTCGATCCGCCGCATCAAGGCCAGATCGCCGTCGGACACTGGACGAGGCAGATAATAGACGCTTCCACGGCTGAAGCCGAGAAGCTTCGCCTGACGCACGACGGATAGCTTGTGCTCGCGGTCGATCATTTCTTTCCGCCCAGCAATCCCGCCTTGCCGAGCGCACCGGATAAAAAATCGTTCTCCAGTGTCAGCTCGCCGATCTTGGCATGCAGCGTTTTGACGTCCACAGTTGGGCCCGCCGATTCAGTCTTCGCTTCATCGCCGAAAACGCCTGTCGCCCCCTCAAGGAGCTGGTCTTTCCATTGCTTGATCTGGTTGGCGTGCACATCGAACTGCTGGGACAACTCCACCAGCGTCTGCTCACCTCGGATAGCGGCAAGTGCCACCTTCGCCTTGAAAGCCGGGCTGTGGTTCCGGCGCGGTCGTCTCGTCATGGTATCTCCTGTTCCCGGCATCTAAGCCGAAGTCAGGCAGAAATTCCACTTATCCCCGCTGTTCAAATTTCCCGAGCCAGCTCTGTGGACGCGCGCCCTGGAGGGTCGCTCAACTCCCCTCGATATTATCGCCACCGGAAATTACCGGTGGGAGCGGTTGAACCAGCAACTTGCCACTATTGAGGAGGCGCTCAATTCGGACACGCCCGATCTTTCCGAATCACTCGGTCTTCCGATGAGCGAAGCAATGGCAGCTCACGCGGCGCGGGCCGAGATCGTCGAAAGGGGGAAGGGCCTCCTTCGAGGTGAAAAGCTTCGTGCGAGAGCTTTACAGAAATTTGACACGGAGATCGCGGCGATATGGCTTGGGACGAGAGCATCCAGAAAAGGGCTTTCGCCGCTCGAGTTTGCGATGGCATCGGACAGCGGCCTGCGGATTTCTCTTGAGGAGCTGGAGCAGCGGCTTGTGAACAAGAATCGTATCCCTGTGATCCAGGAAGAGCTTCGAATTTGGGTGGAGAAGAAATTTGGCATTAAGGGGCTCAGGTTCATCCAAAGAGGAAATGACGGTCTTCCCGACCGACGAACGCCCCTGCAATGTTGTTATGACGAAGTCAGCTTGGCCAAGATGCAGGAGCTGACCACACTTTGGGTCTAGTTGAGTGGGGGAATTGTCCTGGAAATGCTGCGCCGTTTCGCGCTGCCCCTCAGTCAGGGCGCATTGAGAGCACGCGCCTGCCCATGAGACCAGGTCGTGGCGGATATCATAAGTTCGGGGAGGCGGAAGATATGTTGACCGCGGTCATCAGCAATAACTAATTGATATCAATTGTTTTTTTGTGCCGATGTTTTCGCTCTGTGCCTTCGGTCTCTTTTTCTTTTGATCGGATAGTTCAAATCAGACCCCTGGTACAGCGGACGCAGTCCGTAGCTACAACGTCATACAAAGCCGATCTGGCGCGAACTCCGATGGCAGGCTTGCCTGGTAAAGATTGTCGTTGACCGCGGTCAACAATCATAACTTACGGGTTTGTATAGGTTTTTCGGCGCGGGTCACAATGGAGGACCGATTGCGTCGGCACAGCTGGCTAGAACCATCGAGCTAGGCGCTTTGATCAACCAGGCCTCGCCAGTTGAACGCCCTCCCCGCTCATACGCCGCCTTGATGCCGCTTTGTGCCCGCAACGCGCGGCACTTAGAAATTGGAGCTCTTATCAGCGGCCCTGCTCCGGCTCGATCTTCTTGGCCGGCGGTGACTGCGTCTTGTGCGCTGTGTTGTTACACTAAACCGGACGCCGGCATCTCGAACCTGAAGGGTCCCGCCAGCAGCTTCTCGTCGGGTCTGTTCCAACTTTTGCCGCTGTCGGGGCCCGACGGCACGCGTGGTAGAAACAATGGTCCCCTGCTCCATGCCAGAAGTTGCTTAAGCGACGCGGAGTTCAAAGGTCACTCAAGTGGCGGCGGTGACATAGTATCGGGCATTGCCCGATGGGCTGGCAGACCCATGTCAAGGCCATCCGGCATTCGTTGGTATCAGAAGCATCTGATTGGAGAACCTCGGGAGTTCGGTCATACTCGGAGAGCGCAATTCCAACTGCAGATCCAATGCGCGATGGCCTGCCAGATCGGACGCCTTCGGGTGGGCGTGGAACGCCAGGTGCAATATCTTTCCAGAGAGGGTTCGGCGTTCCTCATTGACGCGCCAATTCAAGCGGTGCTGAGAGATCGCGTCTTACCATCCAATCTCGCAATCGGTCGATCCGTTACCGCCCGTCTCGAAATCAATGACACGAACGCACAAAACTCTGATGGCTCAATCCTTGCTGACCGCTCGTCTGTCTTCTGTTCACAAGTCCAGATCGAGGAGCGATTGGTCCACCTCCCCAGAACGTGCGCCAGTCAGCGATGCGAGAGAAACTTCGAGATGCCGGGAAGTTCTCCTGAATGGGTGGACAGTCGCAAGAAGCGTCGAGTAATTCGTCTACCGTCAAGATGGGGAGGGCGACCGTGCGACTGCGAGTTGCCTGCGTGAAGTCCGAATATTTGATATTTACGATGACAGTCTTGCCGCTAATGTGGTTTGCCTCGCAATGGCTCCAAACCTTTTCCGGCGAGGGCCCTCAGTTCAGCCGACGCAAGACCGAGGTCGTCTATGTCCTCGATGAACGTATTTTCGGCACCAACAGATTTCCGAATCCTATCGGGGCGAACTTGCCGTTGGTCGATGCCCCGGGCAATGCCGTTTAAGTTCGGCCCCGACTTCCCGAATCAATTCCTTGGCTCTTCATGCGTTCTCCCGTCGCCGGACGAACACCATTGAACTTCTTGTCAGGGAGGCCCTCGATTAAACCGGGCCCCTGTTTTGGGGCACTGACAGCCTGGCCATTTGGCTCATTCAAGTCGCTTGAGGAGTTTGTTGTAGGAATTGCCGGCTGATGCATTCAAACCAGTCATCGCGTTGATCTTGGCCCGGATCTCCAATGCGATGTCGGCAGCACTGTTCATCCCCTTCAAGTTTTCAGTGACATCGAGATAGGTCTCGTCGAGAGAGAGCGGTTCGATCAGAGGCATGTATTCGGCAAAGATCTTGTGGAATTGCCTGGAGACGGATTTGTAGACATCAAAACGTGGGGGCACAAAAATCAGGTCGGGGCATTTTCGCTTGGGAGTTATCGAGGGCATCACAGAATGAATACCGAATTTACGTGCTTCGTTGCTGGTCGTGGCAACCACGCCCCGTGCGGCGGAACCGCCAACGGGGAGCGGCCGCCCGCACCGCAACGGATGATCGCGCTGCTCAACGGACGCATAGAAGGCTACCATATCCACATAGATGATTTTGCGGATCGGCGAGGCGGTCCTCGTGCGCTTGGGCGTGCTCTCATGGATGAGCGAAACAAAAAGAGAGCATAGCGGCGGCTGCGAGAATATCCAAGCGTCATGCCGATCTCTGTTTCCGCGGGTGGCGCCGTTGGATGCCGAGTGACGAGGTAAGATTAGCTTCGGTCGATCTCATCACCGATCACAGCTCATTTGCCCAATGGAGGGTAGGGGAGGGGGCGCCCCTCTCGTTTCACTATGCAGGACATCGTTTGGATTTTGAACCGCACCCAAACATTGGGAGTTTTCCGGTTCAGATCAATCTGGCCGAAAGCGCATCGGGCACCTGACGCGCGCCGATCCCATCGGGCCGGTCGCGCAGTCTTGAATGGCTAAAAACACGGGAGCGCGCGCCTTCCCAGTAAACGCCCGCCCGCCGTGCGGTCTTGCGATCACCTATGGATAGCTGGTACAGCAGCGATAGACATCGAGGCATCATCCTGTGAAGAAAATCAACCGCAGCTTCACCGTCGAGTACAAGAACGCACGGCGTAGGTCGGAGCGCAAACCGGATTCGATATGGGGAGACCTCGATTTGAAGTCAGTGGCTCGGCAGGCAAACGAAGCGGCATTTTCCTCAGCCCGTGAGCATAGTGACGCCTCCCGGGTGGACGAGCCTATCGGGCAGGACAGATCGATAGAGCCGATGTTGACACCGGCGCTGCCGCAGCAGAACAATGCATCGGCGATAGAGGAGATCCATATGCCCGACGAAATAGAAACCGCGACGGAAACCAATACGCAGGAGCCCGTCGTGACGATTGCTGCGCCGGTCAAACAGCGCAAGCCGCGAACAAAGAAGGCGGACGCAGATCAGTCGCAAAGGGCGGCCGTATCGGGCCGCACCGATGCGACAGAGGGCTGGGGCAAGCGCGGTCGCAAAGCCGGAACGATCGTGGCTGCAAGAACTCCAAGGAGCAAGCTTATCAAGAGCGAGAGCAATACCTCTGTTGCTTCACCGACCGCCCCGGTGGACGCGATCGACGACATGGCGGAGCTCCTGCGGCTCGAAGACGAAAACCGCAGCCTGCGCAGGCAGCTTTCCGAAAAGCTGAGGGCCGAAAATGCGGATCTGCGAAAGCGGCTCAATCTCGCTTGACGGGCGAAGGCATCCTCTGCCAGCCGTGACGGTCATCTCGGCGAGGTCACGGCGACCGCCCGGTTCGCGCTCGCTTTGTGTATGCGGGTAGAACACGAGGTTAATGACAATGGCATCCTTATGGAATTTCGTCGCCCGTTTTACGTCAAGACGGCGCCAAGAGCCGCAACAGCGCCTGCAGGCTCCCGACGATGAGCAACAGGACGACGCAAGTCTGCTCGGTGCCAATGCGGTCTCTGACGACGGGGCGGCCGTGAGTGATCTGCCGCAAGCTGGGCTGATCGCGGGGGAGGCGGCGAAAGCGGTCGCCGCAGTCGACCTCGCGGTGGGACCCTGGGCGGCACAGGCTACGGATTTTGCTGCTCCTTCCGTGTCGTTTCACGACGATGTTGTCGCTGCAGAGCGAAGGCGAGGCAAGAACAAGACCGATGAATCAGTCGCCCGACGCCAGCTTGCGAACGCTGTCACCGTAATCCCTCTGGCGATCACCCTCGATGACGAGATAAAGCTCTTGCGTAGCGAGCTTATCGGCAAACTTCGGCTGCAGAACTCTCAACTCAAAACCATGCTGGAGCGTTTCAAATGCTAACTCGCGCCCTGCGGTCATGCGGGGCCAACCGGTGACCGTACGGTCGCGTCACCTCAGATAACGATCCGGGCGCTCGGCGCTTTTCCCATGATTGCGAGGTGAGATCACCAAACCAGGTGCGCGGACAATGCTCCCCAGACTGCGTGCTGGGTTGGAGGACACAAGCCCGTTCAACTGCATTGCGCGTACGGTGATGGCGTGCAGGAGGATGGGCACCGACGCGACGATCATCCGGTAGATTCAGAAATTGGAGACGGAAGTAAAAAACGGAGTCGGAGGTACCGATATGCGTTCAGCGACTCAAGAGTGAAGGTACCGTTGAAATGTCGCAGCGGACAGAATCTAGAATATTGAAAGGGAAAATCGAACAGGTAGCGACGTATGCCAATAGCAAAAGATCGGTGTCTGTTTGGACGCGTTCATTCATGCTTTTTCACATCATTTGGGGCCAATGCTTTCAACAACTTCGTAACTTTGGATAAATGCACTTCCCGTCGTTCAGCAGGGCAAGAATACTTTTCTGGCTGATAGGAACCGTTAGCACCTTTTCCACTATCATGACCGGCCACTCGATTTCCGGATCGGCTGTTATATCGTCACGCATCTCTAGCACGGCGCACTGAGCCTCCTCACGACTATCGAAGAAAATATCTGGTATGCCTGTTGGCTTCCAACGCTCCTCGGCTGGAGTACCCGCATTTGAGTACGTGTAGAAAGTAAAGACAGTGTCCTGTGCCAACGGTTTCTCCTAAAGCAACCGCGGCGGTACGCCCCCGCCGTCCGATGCTCATTGACCCCCGGTGATCGGCGGATTCGAAACCGCATACCACGGCCCCATGGCCTTTAGTCCCGGAGAACCTATTGCATACGCCACAGGTCCCCCGACCGCAAAGGTCAAGGAGTCTGATGCCTTACGGGTGGCACCAACCGGGTATGAGGGGTTTCGACGCCCCGAAGCGGCGCGTACCGCTTCGTAGCGGAAGATATGCGATCCCGTTGAATTTGTCCTGATATTTTTCCGCTCGTGCGCGCTCATCGCGACACTCTTTGAGCATCAGGTACACTAGAGCGCATCCATTTTACTCGGGGTCATATCCGCATGATTTGAAGTAGTTTGCGCATTCTTGCTGCTCGAACAGTGTGACGATCTGGCCGACCGT
>Ga0310786_10005748_pt1 | contig 16713 bp, 12 predicted proteins | sample AusTroGonzalo_MG_FD_203881 | JGI IMG/M metagenome (GOLD analysis project Ga0310786, IMG submission 203881) | Bovine rumen microbial communities from tropical cattle in Woodstock, Queensland, Australia - Gonzalo_03 (v2) (version 2) | ecosystem: Host-associated > Mammals > Digestive system >... | reverse complement strand
ACTTTTAACTATTCGATGACCAAACCGACCGATACGACAGGAACCGCAACCGTCAGCAACGGAACAATTACCTGTCCGACAGGCTCTGTGTTGCACGTGAAGGCGGTGCCTAGCGGAAGTGTGCAGTTCTACAATGCGAATGGAGTTAGCGAAAATGTCGGAACGCATGTTATTCCCGGCGGATCATCTCAAAAATTTTCTTTTTCAGGCTCAAATAATTTAAAAAATTATCAGCATCTGACAGCCAGTATTTATGATTGGAGTACCACGGGAGGAATAAATTTCGGTCATAACTTTTCTACGAAAAAGCTAAAATTGAGACTCACTAATGCGGTGATTGATTCAATAACGCTGAAAAATCAGGTTATAAGATGGAATGTGAATTTTAATTATAAGTCCGATGAGGTTAACGTTAAAAATTCTATTAATAATCCATATGGCATAATATATGCAGATGTGGTGGGTAAAACGGAAATCTATACTTATTGGTTGGATCCTTGTTTAGATCACAGCGGCTCAGATTATTCTATAATTTCAGACGCCAATCTATCATGTCTAAACGCTAAAGTGAAATGTTATAATTTCCATGTTGGTTGGCACGGAATACAAAGGGGAAAATTAATTATGTGTATGGATTCAGCGAGTGGTGTAGGAACTAAAGGTGACCGTAATTTTACGTATTATCATGCTGAAGATGTATGGACTGATATGGGGATATCTCCTGCTGCTAGCTATGTTAATCAGTGGATTGTTGTCGACCTTACAAATGCACAACCTTGTGACCCTGATTACATAAAAACTTTTTTTGGAAGACTACGAACTAAGAGTAGTGCTATTAACTATGATATGAACGGTGCGTTTTTCTTAAATTCTGAAACGAAATCCTATGCCGGCGCGGTTTCTGCCGCGAACGATGAAAATTTGTTGAACAATCGAGGCGTTTATACTCTCGAGGAAGGCAATGATACCTGGATTTGCTTCTGCGGAGACGGTGACCTCGATGTGACTGTCTCACCTAAGCCGGGAACAATTGCATTCAATTGCGAAAACGAAGATCAGACTGCGCACGAATTATATAAAGAATACAATTTCTGCCTCGAGCCGTCACAGATGACAGACAACGGCGACGGAACTCAGTCGGTGAGCTTTACAGCCACAGACTGCACCGTAACTGCAACTTATGAGATGAAACAACAAACTCAGTTAACCGTTACCAAGCCAAGCAACGTCGCTTTTGCAACTATAAATGTCACGGGACATAAGAAGGAGATGGAGTGGACAGTCTCGGAGTCTCAAGTTGCGGGCTATCCTCATGCAGGAGACGGTTTTCGTTTTGACGGAACTCGAGTGTATAGAGCAAACACTAATGGTAATGGAGAAATTAGTTATAGCGATGATTTCGGCGAGACGTGGGAAAATTTGGAAGGAATTGAATTAAGAAGCGGTTTTCGTCATGGAGATTTACCAAATGCGATTTCTTTCACATGCGATTATGACGATATATATGTGTGCTACGATAACGAGCATTATATAGTTCTGCAGGATCAGTTTTCCGTTGCTTCAGATAAGATGGCGGAATTTGATGCAGGATTCAAATGGTCGCGAGATAAAAATGCGAAGGCAAAATACATGCAAATATTTAATCAAGGAAGGGTCGCCACTTCGAATGACGGTTTTAATTGGTCATCTCCAAGTACATTATCGCTTCCTGAAAGTGATTGTGTTTTTAGGAATGGAGTCTATTATGTTAATGGTGTATGGTATACTCTGACTGCTGGCGCGGCAAATATGTATTGGTGTACTTCAGATGATGGAGTAGATTGGGAAACAATCACTAATACAAAAGCCAATACTAATGATTGGAATACTGGTAATTATTTAGGACTGGCATATGGTTCTAATTTAATGATGATAATATCATGCGCAGGACGTTTTGTTGGAACATCACGAGATTTTAAAACAGTTAATTGGCGAGCACATAGTACAAGCTTAGGTTTGGGAATCGGAGGACTTCGTGATATTTGCTATGCGAATGGAAATTTCATAGTCGGTCAAATGGGTAATGGGATCGCCTACACCACATTCCACGACGGAGTAATGTGGAGATTAAACAGCAACACGAATGTAAAGGAACAGACAGGGGTTAGTCGTGACATCGATCATAATATTTCAGAAGTTATAAACACGGAGGAATATAGTAATACAGTTTACAGTGCAAACATGACGATAACCGACATTTCAGTGACATATGATAAGATAATTCCGTTAAATCCAAGCACAGTGATAGAATATAAAAAAATCAGATTGCCTGAGAACAATTCTTATATAGATTATTCGACGAATCCGTGTACGCCGTTCTTATCTGAAACATATAGTTCTTTTTATACAGCTGAAGAAGCATGGTACTACGATGAAGAAGAGGGATTGGCTGTAAATAAAACAATAAATGCTTATTATGCAGCTTTCCCATTGAGTTTTCAGGGGGATTACAGCAGTCTTTATTATGATGATGGTTGGTTGCAAATAAACCATTATTCTAAGGATGGATGGATTGAATATTCGGGGCATAAAATAAGGCAATATAATACAATGGGATTAATCAGAACTTATACTCCGTTTGATAATTTTGTGTTTGGAAAAAATGGTAATTATAATGATTATCACGACATCCATGGGAAATTGAGCTATATTATGCAAACCGTAACTCTGCCAATCAACGCGGCACTATGGGCAGGAGCGAGTGGCGATAGTTTACACAACCGCAAGTGGCAATCAGATAAAAACGAAAGCGAAGAGTGGGTTTGGAATAATCTTGATGCTACAGAGGCAGTGAAAGAGGTTACCAAGAGTGCCTGTGCTAAATTAAAAACAGACTACGAAAACAACCTGCGCGTGTATCTAATTAAATTCCGCAAACAGACTCAGTACAAACATAAAGTGACAGGAGCAACAACGAATTTCGATTATTCATACCTGAACAACTGCGCGACAAACACTTCCTCGCCGTATATGTACGACATTACAACTGAAGCCGATCTAAAAACTGCACTTGATGCGATTTATACAAATATTTCAAGTTGGGCTACCCGAACCGAAGCAAAAAATGTTTAAAGGAAGAAGTTTTGCTCAAGTTTGAGGTTGTATCAAGTAAACTCGCAATTTCTTGCGCTAAAAAGCTGTTGCGTTTTTATCCTCAACCTAATTCAAATTTGTTTTTGCTGACCACTCTGGATCAATAGCATTGCTCGAAGTTTTTACTACGTGTTTGTTATATCCAGTGATATCTACACTGTAGATTTTTTCGCGACGAGCATAATCTTGTTGTGAATACATGATTACACGACCGTTCGGAGCCCAGGTCGGTCCTTCTACTAAGTATCCTGATGCCAACATTCTTTCGGTTGCGCTATTTGTGTCATTCGGTCGGATTATTCCGATGAAAAATCCATCTCTTCCGAATTTTGTAAACGCAATCCAATCGCCTCTCGGAGACCAAACTGGTGTGGCATAACGTCCTCTTCCAAAGGATAATCTTCTTACATTTGACCCATCTGCTTTCATAATATAGAGTTGCTGATTTCCGCCTCGGTCAGAGTTAAATACGATGTATTTTCCGTCGGGCGAGTAGCAAGGGGATGTATCAATACAGAAAAACTTTCGTGCATCAGTTATTCTTATAAGTTTCTGCGTTCTGAGATCATATCTGAAGATTGAAGAAACAACTCGTCCACTTCTGTTTTTTTCTGAAAGACTGAATATAAGATTCTTTCCGTCCGGAGAATATCTAGGAGCGTAGGTCATTCCCTTTATATTCAATCCTTTCATCATTCTTCTGTTTTGTAAATCATAACGATAAACTTGAGCATCTAATGGAATACGACGACCGTTGACGATTTTTTCTCTGTACGAGAAGAATGAAAATTCATTTCCGTCCGGAGAAAATCTTGGAGTTAAAACAATAGTGTTTCCGCTGGTTAAGTATTGATTATTGTGACCGTCTTGATCCATAATCGCCAGACGATATTTCTTTAAGCCGCGTTTATCCTTCTCGGTTGCGACATAAAGAATTTTCGTATCAAAGTAACCTGTCTCTCCGATGATTCTTTCGTATACTGCATTGGCAACCATATGGGCAGCTTTTCTCCACTCCTTGATATCTCCGGAAATTGCAAAAACTTTGATCTTTTCAGACGAAGAAATATCGTAGAGAGCAAATTCAACTGAAAACTTTCCATTAGCGGTTTTTGTTTCGGCGTTCATCAGATATTCCGCATTTATAGTCCTCCACAATGAAAAAGTCGGAACCTGATTAACTCCGCTTAGGTTTTGCATAAACGCTCCGTTTGGAATAGCTCTGAACAATCCGGTACTTTGCAGATCGTTTGTAACTACGGATAAAAATCTATCTTTCAGAGAAGGTACTCCGTTATTGATATGCAAAGCTATACTGATGGGTTTCATAACTCCTTCGTTTATATTTACCACTACTCGTTTTTCATCAGCATGAGTATTGCAAACCGAGAATATAACTACGAAAATTACCAAAAACATTTTTTTTATGAAAGATATCATCTCTTAACTCCCAAGGCTTTATCCGTATTAAAACTAATTTCGAAATCTCTAAACAAACGCATCTTCTCCGCCGGTATTCTTAACGGACTGGCTTTTAAGATAGCTCTTTTTGCGCTATCCGCCGCAGATTTAAACACCGTATCTGAATTATATCTGTCCTTATCGAGAATTTCTATAGATGAGGCAGGAACTTCTCCATTATCTTTCACTTTTATTCTTATTCGTATTATTAAAGTTTCAGCGTTTTTAACTCCACCCGCGACAACCCAATGAGGAATGATCTGGTTGCTTATGATTGCGGCGTCACTGTCCACGAATCCCATACCATCACCGTAAGAACCAAGTCCGTTTCCGTTACCTAAGCCCGATCCGTTGCGAGATGAACGATTCCATTTATTTTTTTCATTTCTCATCATTTTCGCAAACGAATCATCTTTCTTTTTCTTTGCTTCATTATTCTTTTTGATTGCATTTGCGATTTTTGCTAATCGTTTCTTTTTAGCTTTGTTTTTTTTCTCAATTCTTTTTATGGCTTCTAAGCGTTTTTTTCTTCGGCGTTCAGCTTCTCTTCTCTTTTTTTCTTTCTTTCTTTTTTCCTCAAGACGCTTTTCTTCTTTCTCTTTGCGTAATTTCTCTTGTTTCTCTCTTTCTGCTTTTTCTAAACGCAAAACTTCTTCATTTTTTAATTCAGGAGGTAAGGATTCCCCTGATTCTTTTGGTTGTTCTTCAAATTTCGGTTCTGATTCCGGCTCAGGTTCGATCTCTGACTCAAGTTCCGGTTGAGGTTCTACAATACTCGGACCTTTTACAAGCTGTTCTTCCAGTATTTCTTCTTGTTTCGATTCGGGTTCTTCCTGCTGAATTTCTTCTTCTGTTGTTTTTTCTGGTTTAGCTTCCTTCGGTTGATCAATTTTTAATTGTTGTGATTCCTCAATTATCGGACGATTGTTATAATCATCCAAAGCTTGCTGTAATTCAGATGCTCCCGCTAATTCGATATTTAGGAACATGTCATTATTAATTCGGGATTCGAAAATGTTTAAACATCCGAACGCAACCACGAAACCATGTATTGTTGCTGATGCTATTCCTGCTTTAAGTAAATTTTTATTTTCGGACGACATGCTTTCCCTTAGCTTTTGGCAATTCTGTTACCAAAACAACTTTCTTAAATCCCGAACTGCTAATTTTTCCCATTAATTCCATAATTACGCCGTAGGGAAGGGATTTATCTCCTCTAACGAAGATTTTCGCATCAGTCTCTCCTGCGATAGCTTTTAACTTCGTTGCTATGGTTTCGACATCCACCTCAATTTCTCCGACATAGACTTTTCGTTCCGCATCGATGTAGACGACGATCGGCTTTTCTTGAGACTCAACGCTCGGAGCGTTAGCTTCCGGAAGACTTACTTTTACTCCAACCGTTAGTAAAGGCGCAGCAACCATAAAAATAACAAGTAATACCAACATAACGTCAATCATCGGAGTGACATTCATCTCGCTCATGAGAGTTTTTTTTGATCTGGATGATCTTCTGACTTTCAAAGCCATACTAATTCTCCGAGTCTTCCATCTGGCGAGAAATTATTGCGGAGAATTCGTCCACAAAGGCTTCTAAACGAGAATGATAACGATTAATTTCGTTTGCGATTTTATTATAAGCGACTACGGCAGGAATTGTAACAATCAATCCCAAAGCAGTTGTGAATAATGCTTCAGCGATTCCCGGAGCAACTGCCGCTAAATTTGTATTTTGAGAAATTCCTATCGCTTCAAAGCTGTTCATTATACCCCAAACTGTTCCGAACAATCCGATAAACGGAGCGGTAGACCCTACGGTAGCTAAAAATCCCAAATGTTGCTCGAGATAATCAACTTCGCGTCCGACAGTAACTTCCATGACTCTTATAACTCTATCTCTTAAAGAGATGCTCCCGATTTCCGTTTTGATTTTTTCTTTTGCTCTCCTCCATTCTTTCATTCCGGTTATAAAAACCGAAACGAACGGATCATTTGATTTTGCGTTGACGTTTCCAAAGAATACGTCTATCGATCCGCAATTCCAGAATGCGTCTTCAAATCGACTTGCGTTTTTTTTGAGCTTAGAGATCATCGTGAACTTTGCGAACATAACAGTCCAGCTCCAAAAAGAACACCCGATTAAAAGAATAATTATCGATTTAACTACCCACGATGCCTGCGCAAAAAGACTGAACATCGAAAGTCCTTGATTAGCAACCATTGTCGCTCCTTCCGCTCCCATCATTGAAATAAATCTCCCTCACATGATTCTTGCTGTTTGGGAACAGCTCCCAAATATTTATACCCCTCGACCGTAAGTACTCGGCCTCGCGCTGTACGTTGAACTAATCCTCTTTGCAAAATATATGGCTCGATGACCTCTTCCAAAGTTTCTCTTTTTTCAGAAAGAACTGCCGCTAACGTATCCGCGCCGACAGGACCTCCATCGTAAAATTCAAGAATACATTTTAGATACTTTCTGTCCATCGAATCCAAACCGCTGGCGTCAACATCTAAGCGAGTCAATGCGATATCAGCTATATGCCTGTTAATGATTTCGGAATTATTTACAATTGCAAAATCTCTGACTCTTTTCAGTAATCGTTCTGCGATTCTTGGGGTTCCTCGAGACCGTTTTGCGATTTCTTCTGCTCCTTCGTCTGCGATATTGATTTCTAAAATTTCGGCTTTTTTTGTAATTATGATCTTCAATTCTTTTTCAGTGTAGAATTCTAAACGCAAAGGAATTCCGAATCTGTCTCGCAACGGAGATGAAAGCATTCCCGACCGAGTGGTTGCCCCGATTAATGTGAAATGCGGAAGATCTATTCTTACAGAGCGAGCGGCAGGTCCTTCTCCGATCATTAAATCTAATTGAAAATCTTCCATTGCGGGATAAAGTACTTCTTCAACAAGATGATTCATTCTGTGAATTTCATCGATAAAAAGTACGTCCTTCTCTTTTAAATTTGTTAGAATTGCCGCTAGATCTCCCGCTTTAGCCAGAATCGGTCCGGAAGTTGCCTTGAATCCGACTCCCAGCTCCTTGGAAACAATTTGAGATAGAGTAGTTTTTCCCAATCCCGGAGGTCCGAAGAAAAGAACGTGATCCATCGCGATATTTCTTTTTTTTGCGGACTCGATGAATATTTTTAGATTCTCTTTTACCGATGCTTGACCGATGAAATCTCGCAGACTGGTTGGACGCAAAGAATACTCAGTGATATCATCAACTGTCGCGTCTAATTCTTCGTTCATCTTAAACTCCCGCCGAAAGTCTGCCCAATATCTGTCTCAAAAGTGTATCAAACTTAGGTTCGTTGTCAATTTCGATTGTCGAAATTGTGCGCAAAATATCAGATTTTTGATACCCCAGATTCATAAGAGCAGAAATCACATCATTTACAGTGTTGGACTGAGGTATTTGGGTTCCGACAGCCATATTCAAGTCGACTTTTCCTACAATTTTATCTTTCAACTCTGAAATTATTCTTGTCGCCAGCTTTGCTCCGACTCCGTCTGCTCTGGTAAACATCGTTTTGTCTTCAGTCAGGAAGGCGTTGTAAATATCATCTTCCGATAATGCTGAAAGAATTGAGATAGCGACTTTACCTCCGACTCCTTGAACAGAATTAAGCTTATTAAACCAAAATTTTTCTTTATCCGAATAAAAACCAAATAATGTCCAGGCATCTTCACGGACATTTAAAACCGTGTGTAATTTTACGATTCCGCCATGTTCTTGCGCTTCACTGATTGTTCGAGATGAACAGATGAGAGAATAACCCACGCCGTTGACATCCAAAATTATAAGATTTTCGGCAACTTCCTCTATAGAACCTTTTAAATAACTAATCATATGTCCCACTCCTTAAATGAACACTATTTAAAATTTCTCGATTATGTGCGTGGCAAATGGCAATCGCTAAAGCGTCGGCCGCGTCCAATTTTACCGTGCCACAATTAAGTAAAATCTGTACCATTATTGAGACTTGATCTTTTGTTGCGTGACCGACTCCGACTACCGATTTTTTTACTTTATTAGGAGTATACTCAGACACAGACAATCCGAGAACTCCGGCGCAACATATCGCCGCACCTCGAGCCATTCCTAACTTTAGAGACGAATTAGGATTACTGTTAACAAACACTTGCTCAATTCCGACTTCCGTGGGTGAAAACTCCTCAACTACATCAGATAGATCCTTATAAATTTTATTTAATCTGAAACTGATGGAATCGTTTGCTTTTGTAACAATAGTTCCATGAGATACGTGCTTTAAATGATAGCCGTCATAATCTATTACGCCCCAGCCCGTAATATGCAAACCCGGATCGATTCCCAAAATGCGCATTTGTTTGCTTTCACAATAACCATATACTTTTTAACATAGATTAGAGATCTTTTCTCCATAAAAATGCTTATCAAATGAATTGATTGTGGTATAATCTCCGTTGTTAGTTAGTGTGGTGTTGGTGTTTACTTCTTCGCAACTGATAGATTTAGTCCACAGTTATGATCCGGATGCAAGTGCAGATTTGATTCGAAGGGCTTACATTTTTGCGATGGAATCCCATGGTATGCAGAAGAGGGCTTCGGGTTCGCCTTACTTCTATCATCCTGCAGAAGTTGCGAGAATTTTGGCAGAGTTACACATGGATGTGGCCACTGTCATTACAGGGCTTCTTCATGATGTTATAGAGGACACCAACGCAAGTTTTGAAGAAATCGGAGAAATTTTCGGAACAGAAATTGCTTTCTTGATAGAAGGAGTAACGAAGCTTTCCAAAATTAGCTACACTTCATCGAAGGTTCGGCAAGCGGAAAATTTCCGTAAATTCCTGATAGCAATTACCCAAGATATAAGGGTTCTTATCGTAAAGTTGGTAGACCGACTTCATAATATGAGAACTCTAAACTATATTTCATCCGCGGATAAGAGAAAGCGCATCGCTCTTGAATCTTTGGAGATTTATGCTCCGTTAGCTGAGCGTGTCGGAATGAGTGTCATCAAAAATGAGATTGAAGATATCGCGTTTTTTAATTTGCATCCGAATGAATACCGAATTATTACTCAAAAACTAGAGCATATTCGAAGTCAGGATGAGCATTTTGTAGATAACACAATTCTTGCTTTGAAAAAGGTTTTTTCAGACGTAGGAATTAACGCGACAATTACGGGACGAGAAAAAACTGCCTATTCCATATGGAAGAAAATGCAGAAGCAAAATGTAAATTTGGAACAAATCCATGACATTATCGCTTTTCGTGTAATTGTGCAAACAATTAAGCAATGCTATTTGGCTTTGGGTGTGATACATACAAGTTTTCAAATCATGCCAGGACGATTCAAGGATTATATTAGTATTCCGAAGCTAAATAACTATCGTTCTTTGCACACGACAGTGATTGGTCCGTTTAAGCAACCAATTGAAGTTCAAATTCGGACAGATGAGATGCATAGAGTAGCTGAAGAGGGTATCGCTGCTCATTGGGCTTATAAAAATGGAGATGTTGTAACTGGCGGTAATGATCCGAAAAATTACAATTGGATTAAAAGTTTGATAACAATTCTTCAAAATTCAGGAAATGCCAACGAAATTATGGATAATTCCAAGCTTGAAATGTTTGAAGATGAGGTTTTTTGTTTTACGACAAAAGGAGATCTTATTACTTTACCGAAAGGAGCAACCGCAATAGATTTTGCCTATGAAATCCACACAGAAGTAGGAAATACCTGTATCGGAGTAAGAATCAATGAAAGAATGGTTCCTCTCAAGACGGTTTTGAGAAACGGAGATCGTGTGGATATTCTGACTTCTCCTTATCAACATCCGGAGGCATCATGGGATAGTTTCGTTGTTACGGGAAAAGCTCATTCATGCATTCGAAAATTCATTCGTTCTCAAGAACAAGGAGAATATATTTCACTTGGATTCCATCTAACTAAATATGTATTCGATAATGCATGTATCAGTTTTAGTGAGAACCTTATAAATTTGAAAAAGTTTAATTGCGAAACTTTGAACGAATTTTATTCTAAAGTAGGGCGAGGACTCATTCTTTCTAATGCTATAAGGGTTACTCTGCCTTCTGCGGAAAATATGAATCTGTACGGAGATGCGTCAATTTGTTTGATAGATTATGTTCCGGGGATTGCGGTGCATTTTGCGGAGTGCTGTCACCCTATAATGGGAGATAAAATTATCGGGGTAATCGAGCCGAAAATAGGGTTAAAAGTTCACGTAACCAGTTGCAGACAGTTAGAAACTCAGGTGGATAGGAACTTTATCAAAGTAAGGTGGAATCAGGAGAACGAAGAGGGCGCAGCTTTTATCTCTCGTCTTCGCATAGTAATGTTAAACAAACAAGAGAGCTTTGCTCTGGTTACGAATATCATCAGTTCTAATGGAGGAAGTATAGCAAACTTAAAAATAGAGCACCGTTCCAATGATTTCTTCAGTCTTTTAATTGATATAAAAGTTATGGATATGGTTAGGTTAGGAGAAATTCAAGCAGCGCTCCGAGCTTGCTCTAATATAAAATCAGTTAGAAGAATGTAAAAATCCAAGGTCCAAAAACTCACGCACCAACCTACGATTTAAATGATTGGCTAGACGCAATCATAAGTGAAAACGATGACCCTGAATTAGAAAACCCGGCTACTTAACTAATACTGCTTTTAAAAGCCCGTCTTCATTAATGATAGTATAACGATTATCCGCTGACTCTTCTTGATTAGAAGCTATCTTAATCTTTTGTTTTTCAACACAATTTCCATGAACATCCTCGAATTTAAAAACAACCCAAGTATCAGAGTTATCATCTGTTGATAGTTGAGATAACTTTAAGGATAAATCCTCCTTCCCGCCAATGGACTGACCATTTCTCGGTATGCTGAAGTCACTTGAAACGTTCTCAACGACGTCATTTATCAATTTTCTTACCTCTACATTTACCTTTAACTTGCTTGAGTTTTTATTTCTCAATTTGAATTCAAAAGTATTGCTCAAGCTTGGGTAAAGCTCCTTATTATATTCTTGAGTTATCTCCACCTTGGCCTGAGAATCGAGAAAACAAAGACTCGACAAAGCTATCAGAAAAAACCTCTTCATAATATCCTCCCCATACGTCTATCTGAGGGGGATAATACACACAACGCGGATATATGTCAATATTTTTTGATCAAAATTTTTTGATCAAAAAAATAATAAGTTATTTACTACTTTTCGAATTCTTATGCGTGACCACCGATATAATTTTGGATATCACTTCTTTTAGATTTTTTCTTTCCACGACCATGTCGATCATACCATGCTGTAATAAATACTCTGACTTTTGAAAGCCATCAGGAAGCTTTTCTCTGATTGTTCCTTCTATTACACGCGGACCACTGAAGGCAATCAAAGCTCCCGGTTCCGCAATATGAAAATCTCCGAGCATCGCAAAAGAAGCAGAGACTCCTCCTGTTGTCGGATTTGTTAACAATACAATGTAAGGTAAAGAGGCTTCTTTCACTTTGTTGATTGCGGATACTGTTCTGGACATTTGCATTAGGGAAAAGATTCCTTCCTGCATTCTGGCTCCTCCGGAACACGGAACAAGAAGCAAAGAGCAGGATTCTTTCAACGCGCGGTTTGCTCCTGCGATTATCCCTTCGCCAACGGCACTTCCCATTGACCCGCCCATGAAATCGAAATCAAACAGAACGGCTACACAGTTATTCCCGTTCATCTGTCCAAAAACGACACTAACAGCGTCCTCTCTTTTGGATTTCTCTCTTGCATCTTTTAATCTATCGGCATATTTTTTGGAATCCTTAAATTTCAACGGATCTTTCAATGATGATTCATAATTTACATATGAAAACCTACCACCATCAAACAAGTTTGCTATTCTTTCGTTTACTGATAATCTGAAGTGATAGTTACAATGAGGGCAAACTTGCAAATTCCCGGATAAATCCGAATGAAAGATCATTTGTTCGCATTTCGGACATTTTTTCCACAAATTATCAGGGATATCGTTTCCGACTAAAGCTCTTATCTTCGGTCTAACAAAATTCGTAAGCCAATTCATTCGCTCACCCTTCGCTTTCGTTTAACAAATCTTTTAACTTCTTACCCGCTTTAAAACATGGAATCTTTTTAGCCTTGATCTCAACAATTTCTCCATTCTTTGGATTTCTTCCTTGAGTTTTAGGTCTTTCTTTTGTTGAAAAAGCTCCAAAATCCCGCAGTTCTACTCTTCCACCTTCTCTTAACTTCTCAATCATCATGTCAAATATAATGGACACGATTCTCTCAACATTCCTAAGATTCATGTAGGGATAAATCACTGCAATACGAGAAACTAAACCTGCTCTAGTCATTATAAATTCCTTTAACAAAACGCCAAAAAAACCTGACAAACGCTAACAATCGCATATACTTTACTTTGGAAGCTATTATATATGCAAGAATGAAATATTCAATTACTACTTCGTTGAAGGATTTTTATAAAACACAGTTGGGAAATAATTTAATGAAAAAAGCCTCGGGAGATTTATCTAACGAGATTTGATAAACGGGAAGAGGTTTGATCATTCTAGAAGAGAACAAAAGAATTCGTAATTTTTGATGTTCTTTTAGAAAAATTAACCGATATAGTATAAAATACAAAAAAATCTCGTGGTGAATAAAGAGGTTTTGAAGAAGTTGTAAATTGAAGTGAAAAGTAAGTAATGTTTCGGTTTTTGTGTGTAATTTTTATTCTGTTTTTTGCTAATGCGTTTGGGAATAAAGCAGAATTAAGGGATTTTACTTACACAGTTGAGTTGTCCATAAGCAAAGACAGCTCTTTTTTGGAAGATATTTCGGATTTTATATCGGAATCAGAAATACAGACTGAAATAGAGAAATTATCTGTATTTTCCCAACAAGATAAGCCAGTGAGCAGCGTAGTGGCGCTTACTGATAGATTAAATAAAGATATGAAAACTATTCACAAGAATTTACATACTTTTGGATATTATGACGCTGAAGTTGATTACGATATAAAAATTGAAGAGGATAATTCTGTAGCGGTTTTTATAAAAGTTGATACAAAAAAAAAATATGGTTTGAATTTTTCGATTAAGTTTGTAGATCAAGACGAAAAATTCAATAAATATTACTCTGAGATTTTGGGAAAAAAGTATGGACGTTTGAAAGCGTCTATGCTCGAGATTCGAAATGTAATTGAGGAGACATTATCTTTATTGAAAAACATCGGATTTTATAAGCCTGAAGCTCTGAAAAAAAAGGTTTTTATCAATTACAAAAAAGGAACAGCGTTTTTGGATTTAGAAATTGCTTGTGGCGAAAATGTTGATTTTGGAGAAACCAAAATAATGGCATTTCCCGGAATAGATGAACAATTCATTCGTAATCGTTTAAAATGGAATCAGGGAGAAGTTTTTGATCAAGATAAAATATATTCCAGTGTTGCTGAGTTAAAAAATACTCAGATTTTTTCGACGGTTGAAATAGAACCATTGCCTTCGGATTTAAAAGGGAAATCCTTACCGATTTGTGTGAAAGTTGAGGAAGATAAAAAGAATATGCTAGATCTCAGTCTGGTATATCAGGGTGTACGTAACATGAATTTTGAAAAGAAGTCCCAAGCAAGTAAGGGAGTGAAGTCTGTTGTTGCGAAGGTTTCTTGGACGAGATTCAATGCGTTTGGAAAAGGTGAGAAGCTCGTTTTTAATGCGGAAGGAACTCCTCTCAGAAGCACGGAAAAAAGAGTCGATTATGCTTTTGAAACCTTCTTGATTCAGCCGGATGTGTTCATGAAAGACGCTTCTATGGAATATGGCGCTTTTTATCGACAGGAACTTACAAATGTTTTTTTCCAAAAAAACAGAGGATGTAATTTTAAATATTTGTTTCCTGTTGCCGATGTTTTGTTTTTCGATGTCGGAGCAGTGTTAGAACATAATTATGTCGATTCAGATCCAATATTTTTTCAGAATAACAAAAGTCTATCTCATCACTACAGAACAGTATCCGTTCCCGTTTCTTTAACATGGGATCGCACTGATAGCTTGTTAAATCCAACATCGGGATTTAAATTTACATTAAAGGGAGCCTTAATGAGGTTATCGGGAGTGGAAATCAATAGTCTTAAGTTCGGAAGTTTAGGTTTCGCATATCATAGTTCGTTAGATAAACAGAAGAAAAACATATTATCTTTCAATCTTTGTAAAAAATATATTTGGGGCGCGGATATTGATAGAATTCCGATTAACAAGAGATTATATGCGGGAGGTTTTAATTCAGTTAGAGGATTCGCGCATCAGATGGCTACGGAAATGGTGAAAAAATCAAAAGTAACTATGGGAGGTAAATCCTTATTTGAATTTAACACTGAATTTCGGAGAAAGATTGATAACGACTGGGGAGTAACTGCCTTTTTTGATGGAGCCAGGGTTTATAACAACGAATCCAAATATTTTGAAGTAGATAAGAAAAGATGGTTTTTTTCTATTGGTGCGGGGGTACGTTACTATATGGGCATTGGTCCAATTAGGGTAGATTTTGCGTTTCCATTACATAGAAGAAAAGGAATTGATTCAAAAATGCAGTTTATGGTTGGATTGGGGCAGGCGTTTTGAGATTAAATAAAAAAAAATTGCGGAAACTTTTTAAAATATTTCTTGTTTCGATATGTTCTGTCTTGATGCTGTTTTTTGTCGCTCTTTATAACGACTCAAGTCGGAATTTTATCGTAAATTGTGCGCTGAATTATTTGCGAAATGATAATTTTTCGATAAAGCTCAACGGAGCAAATAAAAATCTAACATATATAGAACAAGTTTCAGTGAAATTTTTTGGTAATTCAGTTGATGTTTTCCAAATAAATTTAAAAAGAGATTCGATAATTGCACGGTCACAAATTGAAATTAATAAAGTAGTTTTTCAAACCTCAGGGGAAAGCAATGCAGATGACGGCGATAGTAATTTTGATTTAAGCGGTTTGATTTCTTGCGTGAAAAAAATAAAGTTATTTGTTAAAAGTCTGTGTATCTCCGAAATAAAAATTTTGAATCCAAATGGAGAATATGTTTATAAGAATCTAAATTATAAGTCAGATAAATATCATGACCATATTTTTTTGAAGATGGATCAATCAGGGTTCGATGTTATCGCGGATTGGAGCAAATCGGGAAGCATCGACGGAAGCTTTCAAAATATTATGGGATTTTCGGGAAGTTGTCGTGTAGATCTCTTGAAAAATTCTAAACCAAAATATCAAATTAAAATCGGAAACTCTGATTATGAATTAAAAGCTCAGGGTTCTTTTGTTAATGACATAAAAAATGTTTTTATCTCAGAAGCATCGTTTAAACATGGTGATAAGCAATTAAGTTTCAATGGAGAAATTTTTGTTAGTGAAAGAAGATTGAATTTATCAACCAATTTGTCTTTGGATAACTTTGTTGATGCGAGTAAGATACCTTCAGAAATTACAAAGAATTTTCAAAATATATCCACAAATATTGTGATCAGTAAAACAGAAAAAGGAATAAATTCTCAGATTAATTTTGAAAAAGAAAATCGAAAATTAGGAAGTTCAGTTATAAACCTCAGGGAGAAAATTTTATCAATAAGATCTGATATTTCTTGGGTCGATTTCTGGGGATATAGACTAAAAAGTTTTGTTTTTCAAAGCGATGATTTAAAAAATTTTACAGCGAGTATTTTAGGAGAAGACTTTAAAATTTCTTCGGAAATAATTCGTGATAAAAAAATCAGTATTCAACAATTAGTTTGTGATTTAGATAAAGGGAGAGTTGTTTTAGAAAAACCTCTTGTTTTGGACGATCACGATATCGATTCGTCATTTAAATTCGATTTTAAAAGTTTTGGCTTCTTTAAGAAGTTTTGCAGATTAGAAGGAGTTGCGTCGGGCAGATTGTCTGTTAAAGATGGATCGTATAATGTTGATGCGAATATTGAGAAAGTTGTTCATGAAAATTATGAGTTGTACAGAGGTAAAGTTCTCGGTGATTTGAATAATCTGAAAATTGATATAGCAAGTACAAAATGCTTTGGTAATTTGTTAAAAGACGTAATTTTTACAAAAAAAAATAATTA
>Ga0310786_10005747_pt1 | contig 16714 bp, 14 predicted proteins | sample AusTroGonzalo_MG_FD_203881 | JGI IMG/M metagenome (GOLD analysis project Ga0310786, IMG submission 203881) | Bovine rumen microbial communities from tropical cattle in Woodstock, Queensland, Australia - Gonzalo_03 (v2) (version 2) | ecosystem: Host-associated > Mammals > Digestive system >... | reverse complement strand
AGTGTTATAAATGTTGCCGTTTTTCATCATAATATTCATGCTGCTATTGATGGTGTCATCTGTCATAACTGATAAGACAACTCATTTACATATCATTTTGCTCATTCTCATTGTAATAATGTATCTCACCAATATCATTTTTGTGCTTCTTCTAAAAATTGAGATGCTTTATTAGCCCATCATTTTACAGTTTCATATCACTCTTCTCATTCTTTTTTTGCTCTAGCTACATCCTCTTCTGTTCATAATCGTTTTGCTATTCATTGTTCTAGCTTATTTCATATTTGTGAAATATATGCTCATTCTTGTAATATGTTTTGTGCAGATTTTGAAAACGCTGTTGTAATTCCTCATCAAAAATTCTGTTTCATTCATGAAAACAAATCTACAGCATCACCTATTCATTGACTAATATTGCTATATGTTTCATTTATTAAATTAGCAAAAGTATTTTTGATAGTCTGTTGTTGCTCTTCTAACATACTTCACCCAACACTTTTAGCATAATTATATGCATCTTTACTTGGCACAGTAGTTCCAGTAAATATATCACTAGAAACACTAGGTTGTATCGTGTTAGGAATTTCATTTATAGATGCAACCTGTTGTTGATTGAACAAATTATTATCTCACAATATCTGTGAAACTCTATCTCTTTTTCAAGACAATCATCCCTGACTTTTCTCTTGCCTTTTTGTATTTAAGTCCATCTATATAATGTAGTATTATAAAACTTTCTTTATCATATCATTTGATATTCATGCTTGCTGTAATAAAGATTTTACAATAGTATTATCTTTATATGCTGGTCATAATATTCATGTTAAATATGTTTTTAGTCTTGTAGCTTCATTACTATTTGTACTATCTTTATCTATGTTTTTTAATGCTCTAATCCAAATATTCCGATTATTAGATGTATATCAACTCAATATTCAATCTATTAAATTATTTTGTGAATTACTTTCATTTTCACCAAACTTTACATTTTCTGCTTTTGATATTATACTATTTACATCATTATATGATGAACAATATGCTCAGATATTAGAACCTATAGTTCACCATGCTTCACTCTTACTAAATCAATATAATGTCTTATTATTTTTATCGAAGTTATCATTCTTTAATGCTGTATATGCTTTCTTTCCAGCTTCTGTTACATCTTTCTTGACACCTGTAGCTTTGTTTAATGTTTCAGAATATGTTGATGGAACTACTACACTTCATTTTCATACTGTTAATTTCTCTAATACATCTTTAACCTTTTCAGATTTTACTTCTACTGTTTCCATATCCTTTGCCTTTTCTCATGTACTCTCTTTCCATCATAAATAAGCCCTTACTTTATTTTTCTGCGCTTCTGTATATCAGGCTTTACTCATTAAACTATTTCATACATCTTCTGTTATTAAATATTTATCAAAATAATTAGCAATGGCTTGCAAATCATTTGAATAACTTTTCAACATTTCTGTTATTCAATCCTGATGTGTACTAATATAATATTTCATAATATTTTGAAAATTCTCTTCTGAGTTATTAGCTAATATTTTATTTAGGTCGTCCTGTGTTAATGTAGAAGCTACATTCTTTAATAGAGTAGATTTATCTGTACTAGTTAATCAATACTCTTTTAATTCTGATGTGTTAAAACTCCATCAAAAACTTCAATCAATTATTGCATCCTTTAATTTACTTACACTCTCTGTTGTAGTTCATTTAACCAAATCTTCAGTAGATGTCTTCTTACTACTAGAACTAGAACCTGTAGAACCTCACATTAATGCTTTTAATGCATCTGTAGATAAATTCATTCACTTCATATAATAATCTAGTTGTGTCTTTACATCATCTACAGCACTATCTAATTTACCTTGTTCTACTAACAAACTATTATTATATGTCATTAGTTGTCTTTGTAAAGCTTTTGTCTGTTGTGAGATATATGCACTTACTAAACTTTCTGGTGCAGAACTTCATAACATCTGTCTAGCTTCATCTCATACATATTCTATATCTGTTTGTAGGTTTGCTATTTTTCATTCTAATTCTAAGATATTATTCTTATACTGCTGTATCGTAGGATTACTTAACATACTACTAGCTAAATTCATTAACTGTGTAGCATTTGTTTGATATGATTTTATGAAATCTATTATATCATCACTATATGTTGTGATTATACTCTTTGTGGTTTCATCTTCTTGCTGAATTGTCTGCTTAAGATAATTCTTATTATCTTCTACATTCACATAATTCTGATACAAATTCTCTCACATTTTATTTAAGTTGTTTAACTCATCTTGTTTCGTTACATATATCCTAACCTGTTGCCATAATGGCTCATTATATTGTCTTAAATCACTCATACTTGCTCAGTTCTTTGCCATCTCTCCTGATAAGATAGTATCTCATATCTCTTTATATGACATTCAACTAAGTGATTTATAATTCTCATATCTTTCTCTAGCATTATCTACTGCTATACCTGTTCAACTTACAGGCTGTCATTGTATCAATTGATTTAATACAGCATCAGAATTTTTTATATTGCTATAATCCATAGCACCTGTTAAAGCGTTTACTCATTGCTGTGATATCTGTCATCAATTTAGCTCTGTAAACTTTAAATCTTGAGCCTGAGTAGTAGGTTGCTGAACTGTTGTATTAGCTTGCTGAACTGCCTGAGATTGACTAGTTCATTGTGCTACAGCATTTACTTCTTGCTGATTAATATTTATATTAGGTTGTTGCATAGGATTGACTTCCTGTGCTGATACCTCTGTAGGAACTGCTGTCCCTGTATTCTTTTTAATATCTTCTATTTGTCCTTGTGGCATTTGATATTATTTATATATATAAACCTTTATTACTTGTGATATACGTTTTTTTTAATTAAAAGCAACTACATTCATACGAATTTTGTACTTGTTATATTAGTCCAATTAGGACTATTTCTATATGCGTTAACTAAATTACTCGGTACATATATCCTATATACATTTGCATCTATTAATCATAAGCTATTCGTACTTCACTCTATAACTCAAGTTCAATAAAAATATGCTGTAATTGGACTTGACTGACTTCAACAATCCTTAAATTGGTCTCACCTATAAGACGTATTTCATTGTCACGATAAATATTGAACTCTTGATATAGTAGTTATTCAAGTACATCAATCATATTGGTTATACTTATATTCATTTCATCAATGTAATGTTTGTGGTGGATTCTCTGGTCATGTTACTCTTAATGATGTACAATATCTATATTGTCATTCTCTATATGAGTGTCATGGATTAGTCATGTTTGCAGCATCATGCTCATCAGAAGCAGTTGATAGACTAGTGCATCAATAGTATTGATGTTCTCTAAATCATACTCAAATTGTTGTTAATAAATCACTTATAGATTCTGTAGCAGAATATTGTAAAGAAGTACATCAAGCATATTGAGCTTCTCTATAATAAAATCAAATAGATGTAACTTGTGATATATCTACTTCAGGAACAGGTTTAGTAAGATTAGTGCATCATGCAAATTGTGCACATTTAAATCAATCTCATAAAGATGTCTCAGACACAGCATATCACATAAAACTTCAATCATAAACAACTTCATATAAATAATCTGCAATAGGATTTTTATAAGTTAATGGACTTCATCATGCACTATCTCATCACATTCAAAATCATCTAAGCCATCAATAATCAGGTAATCATGTATCTTCATCTATATGGTAAGGAGTAATTTTTATATAATAAAATTCTCATGGTGTTAATCATGACATAACTTCACGATATCATTGTCTAGCTGAGTTTCATGATATATGTACAGGTTCACTATTTCATACACTGACATACCAATCAAACGGTGTTCAATATGATGCATTACTTCTAGTCCTTCATGCAGTTGGAACATATACTTTTCAATTAACATCTGCTTTCATTTTTAGTTCTACATATTCTCATCATACATATGGTCATGCTGATGTTTTTCTTCGGAGAATATTTCTATTACATAAACAACAATACATTATTAAGGTTGTTGATAAATAACTGTCCAAGATGTATCAGGGACTACTGGTGTATCTTTAAATGGACGTATTGCCAATCAATTTGCTTTATCCCAAGACAAAGTCCATCAACTATTACTAGGATGCCATGCATACGCCATATAATTATAATTATTCCTCTGTATACAAGTCCAAGCAAAGACCTGTGTTGTACCTCATGCATTATAATTTAAATCAATATATGGACTTCTCCAATATGAATCTACTCTAGGGAATTTGAATAGTGGAATAGGAGATACTAATCAAAAGCTACTACAATAAGAGAAAAGAGTATCTATTTCATCTTTAGTTGGTATATGCCATCAAGTTTGACAAGGTCATTTATGATTTGTAGTTATAGATGTATCTCATCACCACATATTTGAATTATTTGGGTTCATCCAATTGCTATTTCATGTTATGAATGTAGAACTTGTATATGGATTTGATGGTCAATATGAAGATGCATTAATTTGTGTTCAACTTGTAGGTGATGTCATATTAAACCATGAGAATCCATAATTATTTCACCATTGGTAAAATAATCATGCATTGCTACTAGTAATCGTATCTCAATCATTAAATACTGTAGTAGCTCACAAGTTTTTATCTGCTAGTGTTATCCAATTTACTCAATCAGAACTTGCACTGAATAATCAACTACTTGGATTCCAGAATATTCATATAAATCAGAATACTGCAGTATATGTTGCATTTCAACTTACAGGTGTAATAGATGGTGACCATCATGTAAATGAATATCATTGCCTTGTAGGTTGTGTTCATCCATATGTAGGTGTGTCTCAATATTGTACAATGTCTGTATCTAATACAGTTCAATCATAATTCTTCCATGTTATTGTATAACTTCTTATTGTCTGAGTGTAAGTAGCAGTATATACTGCATCTCATGTACAAGCAACAATACTAGGATTCCATGTATCAAATGTGAAATCATATTGTGCTGTACTTGCTTTTGTAGGAGTTTGTCAACTATAGCTTGGTGTTGCTCAATACTGCACAGTATCTGTGTTTAATACTGTTCAATCATCGTTCTTCCATGTTATTGTGTAATTCCTAATTGTTTGAGTATAAGTAGCAGTATATGTAGCATTTCATGTACAAGTAACTACACTAGGATTCCATGTATCAAATGTATAATCATATTCAACAGTGCTAGCTCTAGTAGGTGTTTGTCAACTATAACTTGGCATATCACCATATTGTACAGTATCTGTATCTAATACTGTTCAATCATAATTCTTCCATGTTATTGTAAATGTCTTTATTTCATAAGTGGCTACATATGTAACATCTCATGAAATAGGTCATAATGCTGGCGTCCATCAAATAAAATCATATCAAGTTCTACTAGGAGTTGGTCATCAATATACAGGAGTATCTCATGCTACAACACTTTGAGTATCTAATATTGTTCAATCATAATCCTCAAATGTAGCTGTATATACAGCTGTAAATACTGCATTATAAGCTGTATCTTGTGTTATTGGTCATAATGCAGGATTCCATCAATCAAATCTATATCATTGTTTAGTTGGCTCTGGTCATGGATATACAGGTGTATCTCATTCTGCAACTAAAACATCTTCTGTTAATACTCAATCAACAAAGAATGTTGCATGTACAGCAGGAGAATATAATGCTGTATATATAGCATCTCAATCTACAGGTACAGGTTCTGGTGTCCATCATACAAATATATATCATTGTTGTGTAGGTGTTTGTCAAGAATATACTGGCATTTCTCAGAATAACACATAATCTGTCTCAAGAACAGTATTTCAGTCCTTCCATGTTATTTCATACATATCAGCACCATTTGGTATATATCTATCAATAGATGCAAAATATTTTGAATCAATATGGTCTATTATTAATTTACTAACTCAATTAGCTGTAGTATCTTGTGCATATCAATTTACATAATAAAATGGTCTTCGCAATGTTAGTCTATGTCATCATATTCAATCTTGTTTAATTAGGAATTGATATACAACTCATGGTATAACATTATTTAATATAAGCTCACAATCTCATGTAAGTCTTAATACATAATTAAGATTGGTTCAACAATCAACTACAACTGTATCAGAATATGTTAATTCTATTGGAGTTACATTACATCATCATCCTCATTCTATAAATTCAACAGATTTCTCATTTTCTGCAACTCATAATACCATTCATGCTTTCCCTTTAAAAGTTTTCTTTCATGTTATAGAAACATCAGATATTTGTAATATAGAAAACTGTGGTAATAATTCATTTACACCAAAAATTTTTTCAACAGGATTACTAGCTAATTCTGGTTCTTCTATATCAACTCTTATTATCTTATCTTCTTTATCTGCAACTATTTTACCTGTACTTCCTCATTGAGTCTTCATAGATTAAGTTGTGTTCATATAAAATTGGTGATACAAAGTATTGTATATTTCAATTAGCATCAATTGGACAATGCAATTTTATTATATATTCTATTGTATTCCATGGTCTATTAAATTTTTCTGGTTGATTTCATAAATCAGTAGCAGATACTCATGTTAAATCCTTCTGTATAGATGTTATAAATACAGAATCATATATTCATTTAGTCTCTATAGATTTTATACCATATGAACCTGTATCAGGTGTTAATAAATTATTAGTCTCTCTATCATATCTATATCTTAAACTTATTATTCATTTAGGAAGTGCTTGTGGGTCACTATTACCACATACTAATGTTGTACTAACATTCTTCTTAAACAAACTTCATACTCATCAATCATATATATTTCATATAATATATCATTCATTAGTATACATTTCTGGATAATCATTTACTTCAATCTTAGCAAGTTTTTCATACTCTACTTCTCATGGTGATACATATTGATTTAATAATAAGACAAATAATATTCCTCATTGAATGCATATTTGTCATGGTCTTACATATCATGGTCATGAACTAAACGATTCTTTTCACCATTCTACAACTCATCACCATGCCCATCAATGACTTCATACACTTTCTTTAGTAAATGTCCATACTCAATCATTAAACAATGAACAATATAATGTTCAATTATACCAAGCTAATTTAGATGCATAATATCAATCATTATTAGGATAATCATAAAATATTAATTCTGTAGCTACTTGAGATGTACGTCTTCTTTCTGTTTCTCTTATAACATTATATGAATATCAATCTATTTCTAATAACTTAATTCATAAGTTATCTTTAAATAATCAAAAGTCTCTTGTTCAATCTGACACTAAACAATCCTCTATTAATCTTCATTCATATTTAATTGTCTGTACTAATCAACTGTCCTCTAAATCAAATGTTCATTGTGCATAATGGCACTCTGTCATGTTTCAATCTGTTACATATATCTTTAAATAGTTTCATGATTGACTTAATCATACAATATTTTTATTTGCACCAAAATATCTAATTATTTTCCAATTAGCTAAATCTGTATAATCATCTGTCAATTGCTGAAATCTTAACAAAACTCATCATAGAGCCACTAAGAAAAAAGTATCAGCAAAATTATATACTGCATGTATTATTCCATCTGTACCATAAGTCCTATCTGTTCATAATTGTCATAATATCCATAATGCATCTACTCACTGTTGTGGTGTTGCAGCATTATCTCAAACAAAATATACCATTGCTGGACTAGAGTTTATAACAAACACTCAATCTCTAAATTCTCTTATCCATGGTCAGAATGGTGCTGTAATAAATCATTCTCTTAACCAATCTTGGCAATCTAGTCTACTATTAGATAATGATGGTGTTTCTCATAGCTTAGTTAATAATCATGTTTTAAGAGAACAAACATTAGTTGCATTATTATATACTAAACAATAACTATATGTATATTCTGGATTTTGAGACCAGTATTCACTTCATGCAGGTTGTATCTGTATAAGTCATGAATATTTAGTACCCGTTCCATCTGTAGAATATGTATGTGGTCTACTTGATAGCATTACTCATCCCTTCTCGTTCCTTACATTAATGTTTCTTCAATATTGAAATTGATAAGGATATGCTACAGTCCTATCTTGGCTCATTCATCTATACCATCTGTTCTGTAAGTATTGTTTAAATGTTGCCATGTGTTAATTCATTAAATATCTTAAATAAGGGTTTCTGTACTCTGTAGGTTGTATATATCTATCTGCTAATTCACTTAACATTTTGTTGATTCATTCTTGATAATTCTGTTTGAACATTAATACATTAGGGTCACGTACAGTTATAGCATTCTGCCAACTACATCAGTCTAATATAACTGGTATATATTGTCGTGGTATAGTTAATTCATCTTCCTTTGTTGTAGCTGTTACATCTGCTGATGGTCACGCATATCTTAACATTAATCAATTAGTTACGTTCTCTGTAGGTGTAGGGAATATCTTTATTGATTTTCTAGTTAATCTAAACATAGGACATAGCTTTGGTTCATGCTCTGAATAAAATGTCTGTGGGAATGGTTGGTCTCAATCTGGATATTCTTTTGCCAATAAGTATTTACCATCATTCTTATATTTAATACTACATTCTAATAGTTTTAAAAACTGTGGTGCTGTTTGTGTGTTACCTCATGAATTTCATGAAGGTAATACATATGTGTCCTGATTAGCTACAAGATTAAATGTTGTTTCTGAATCAAAATATCAATCCATAACAAATGTTGCTATCTCTGTTTCTAATTCATGATAATATTTATTAAACCAGTTTAACACTAAAGTAGCATCTATATCTCATGCATTCCTAGCATTGTCTGTCATCCATTCTGAAATATGTGTCCCTATTGTTTTTGCTGCCATTACATATTTGTATCATATAAAACATTTTTAAAATACATTTACAGATTTAAATTGCAAATGCATTTTAAAAAGGGATACCCTAAAGTATCCCTAATTATACTACCAAGTATATGATAAGCTTGATGCTGTTTCAACTCTAACCAATGCATCTTGTTGTAAGATGATTGTTCCGAATGCAACTTTACATCCTGCTTTTCTTCTTTGTGCCAATGGGTCACTATCAGAAGCTGTAGCTGGTGTCAAGTATGTTCTAAGAGATTGTAAATCAGCAACTCCATATGCACCTTCTCACATAATGTATGTAGGATATACAGTAGTTGTAGATGCAAATGTTTGAATGAATGCAGATTTAATAACTCTAACATTGAACAACATTCCAATTTCTCCTTTCATGATTTGTCCTCTTCCACTTTCTGTGTATTTAGATAAGTCTAAGAATGCACCTGTAGAAGAACCTGTCATGATATCGTAGATTACATTTGGATGCATTACTGCTACATATGAGTTACCAAATGTAGGTGCAGCTTTTGTTGACAAGAATGCATTAGCTTGTGCCATCAATGCAGGTGTCAAGTAATCAGAAGCTGTAATATCTGACCTAGCTGAATAAGTTGGGTCTGGATATATTACATTTGTTCAGTTTGTTGCCAAACTATCTTGGATAACTCCATCAATAATACGTGCCATGTTCTGTCACAAAATCTTTAATGATTCTGCCACCATAGGAATAGGAGATACATCTTCCAACAAATCTGTAATTGTAGCATACAATCCATATTGTGTAGCTGTCAATGAGATTGTTGTCATTTGTAAGTCTGTAGAGTTTGGTGTAACTCATTCTGTTAATGTAGCATTAGTAGGTGTTACTAATGATTTATTCATCCTTGTCCAAGCTAATGTGTTGTATCAAGGTTTCCATGCTGGTTTTTTTCACATGTCGTAGAACCTTAATTCAGGTTCAAAGTTTTCTAGAACTGTTCTATCCAACCATGTTTGTAATAGTTGTCCTGAATAGTCTATGTTTGCTCTGTTCATAGCCATTTTGTCTATTGGGTAAGATTATAAAATACCCAACTCTTCTATCTTAGATAAAAGCTCTTTACTACTCATATCCTTTACCTCTTTCTCCTTTTCTTTTGGTCATGTGTAGTCTGTTCAGTTAATATCATATCATCAACTGAGCTTATGCTTTGTCTGTTCATCTAATAGCCTTGTCGGGTCTATCTTGCTTAATACAAGATATTTGATGTCTTCGATATCTAAGTCATTATGCCTGTTAGCATAGTCAATGATATCTTCTTTAACATCTGTGAGGTCTGGATTATCCATAAAGAATTTAGCTAGTTCGTTATCTCTATTAGTATCTAGATTCCTATTAGAGTTCTTATACTCCCTCTCAATTATCTTACTATTGAAAGTAGCATCTTGTATAGCTTCTTCTTTCTTTTCTAAATCCAACTCTCAATCCGAGTTCTTAAACTCAGCATCTAACTCTCATGAACGAAGTTTCCTTATGAGTTCATTAGCCTCGTCAAGTTCTGCCTGTAGGCTATCCCTCTCTTGTCTAAGTTCACTCCTTTGATGTAAAAGTTTTTTAATTGAGTCTGGAGTTTGTTTCTTTTCCTCCTTCTCCTCTTTCTCCTCCTTTACTTCTTCCTTTGGACTTTCTTCTGGTTGAGATGTTTGTGCCTCTTGCACTTCTTTATCTGCCTCTCTGTCCTTAGGCTGATTAAGATTTTCTGCATCTCATATTGTCATATCAGATACCATTTTAGTTAGTTCGTCCATAGGTATGGAGTTCAAATCTTTTTCTTCAGTCATGATTGTTAAATTATTGATAAATATGCTATCTCTAGCGTGCAATTTTATTATGTGGAATTGCAATCCACTAGGTGTTGCCGAAACAACTTTACTGATGAGATTGGTAGACCGAATAATACCAACCCCATCTGTATAGTTATTTCAGGTGAATAATTATTATTCATTATCCTTGACAAACTCTTCTGTAAGTTTATCAAGTTCATCATTGAGTTTAGCTATTCATATGTCTCATTCAAGTCTTTTTGGTAGGTCTAATAACTTCTGATACACTGACCTCATCTTTATAAACACTACTGCTACATTTGTTTGCTTATTGACTATAGGTGAATTGAATAGCCTATCCTCTACTATCTCCTTATTAATCTCTAGATATTTCTCTATTGCTTTCCATTCATCACTCTGAACAGCATGCAATAAAGCCTCATCTAAATTATCTAAGTTCTCTAGTTCATCCATCAGTTCTTTTCTTTAAGAGTTAAAACTTTCATCTGTGCTTCATACATCTCTTTCTTCTCACTATCTGTTTCATTATCGATAAGAGATTGTAGCCTAGCTTTTTCATCTGCTCTCATTTTCTGGATAACAGCATTGGTTGCCGTTTCATCAACTATTACATTCTCTTTGATAGATTGTAATGTACTCTGTGCACTCTCTGATGGTTTATCTCATAACATATTCTTAACATATTCTGAATATGCTAATCATACATCTCAGTAATCTAGTAAAGTGTTCAACTCTTTTTCTGATATCTTATATTTGTTAATTATCTTCTCTGCTGACGATTTACCTAACTCCCATAAAGATAATCCATAGAACTCTAATATCCACATACATACTCACTTCATTATATCTGTAGCATTAGGATATGCACTTAACATATCTATAGTTATATCCTTAGGTTTTACTCATAGCTTAATAGCTACTTGTCTTGCTGTCTCCTTCTTTGCCTTGTCTGCATTAATCTTATTAACTCAGTTAAGGCTTCATGGTAAATTAAATTCATCCATTTCGGTCTTTGTTAATAATTAAAACTTCTTAACCTGAACAGCATTCTTCCTAAAGAGTTCATTATAGTAATTATTTACTATCTCTATCTCTTCTTCCTTCAGTCCTTTATCTTCTAGTCTATGCTGTTTAATGTCCTCTGCTGTTATTCCATAGAACTCAAATACTTGCTTAACCTGTACAGGTGCATGTATCATATCTAATTGGAAATCAGCTACATCCTTATATACTTTCTCTACATAATCCCTTAATACTTTCTCATCTTCTTTTGAGATTTTATATTTACTAAGGTCAGAATTCTTATCCAATATCTCATCTGTAAGAATACCATACTTAGCTTGTATCTCTTTCCAAGATAATGTATTGATTACCTCATCTTCAACCTTGCTTTCTTCTTTAATGTCTTCTACAAAAGCAGGCTCTTTCTTTTTAGTTGCCATTGATACTATTTACTAACTAAAACTTTATTCTTATTTGGTGTGCTTGGTGCACTTGTCCTACTCATAGGAACTTTAAATATTACTGCATTTTTTTTCTTTCTAGCCATTTGATTTATTTATAGTTATTTAAAAGGTCTAAAAGTGCAGGTAGTACCGTTTCACAATTTGAAATCTCGTCTTTCAAATCTTCTATCTGGTGTCTTATACCAGGAATGTTTGTAAACTTGTCTGTGTATTCTGTCTTTAATGACTCAGCCTTGTTTTTCAATTCTTCTTCTTCTAAGTCTGGATACTTTTCTTTTGCTCTGTTTATAAAGTCTTCATTAGTAGCAGGTTTAACTTCTGCATCTTCGTATCCATTATCTGTAAACCATTTTAGAGTTTTCTCTAATCTCTTCTCCATTGCCTCTATTAAGAATGATTGTACAATGTAATTTCTTGAATAATCTTCATACAACTTCTCAATAGCTGTTTTACTTAACTTAATGTCGGTCTTCATTTATATATAATTATAATTTAAAAGTTAATATATCTATAGGTTTTATATTACATTCTAGTCTTCATTCGTGTATCAACTCGTGGCACATACAACACAAGAATACAACCTCATTTCGTTTAGTATAATCTGGATGATGTGCAACTATTTTATGTCATTCTAATCAACATATCGAACATACATTAGGTCTTATTCATAACTCTTTTATCTTTTTTGCTGTTCTTACATGAATACTTGAATATCATTTAGCCTTGTTTAATAAATTTATTTTAATTTTATTCTTTTGATACCTTTTCCTTTTGTATTCATTTATTTGTTCTCTATGTTTATCTCTATACATTTTTCATCTAATTGCTGTCCATTCTTTAGTTCTTTTTCTGTATTCATCTGCATATGGTTTCCTTACTTCCATATACCTTTTTGCTAGACATGATTTACATCTCACACATAATCACATCCAACAAGTCTTATCCCTTGTAAAGTTTTCTGTTGTTGCTTCAAAGTAACATCAGCAATCTTTACATTGTGCATAGATTTTTCAATCTTTCTCAAAGTGTTTTCTCATAATGTTTATAGTTAGAGTATAAATATTATTTTATTGGGAGGAGATAATACTCTAACTATTATCTCCAATTACGATAGCTAATCGACCAAATCATAGGTCTTACCTTATCTTAAAGGGGAGGGCTTAGAATTTTGATTCTGTATCATGTTGTTTGTAACACCATTAAACACTCATTCATTCTGTGCCTGTGTCATCATCATATCCATCTGTTGTTGTCAACTAAGGATATATGCCTGCCTTCTCATTTGGATTGCTGCCCTAGTAGCAGGTGTATTTAATGCACTCTGATAGATTGTTAAGTATGTATAATGGTCTTCATCCATACTTCCTATCTGTACAGGTATATTATTGTTAAGCAATATTACCTGCTCTTTTGCATCTAGTTCAGCTTCTGTATATCTACATGCTTGTTCTATCTCACTCTCACTCATTCATAGTAAAGCAAAGTACTTCCTTTTCATAAATCTTTTCTCTACTAATGATGTAGTTCAATCTGCCATAACCATAGCATATAGCTGAGTAAACTTATCTAAGTCTGCTCTGTTTTGATTATCTAAATCACCCTTATTAAGTATCTGTATTCTTGGGTCATTTCCTGTTATGATATGCTTCCTATTAAATATATCTCATGCAGGACTTATTCATCTAGTTAGTTCTACATACTTCTCATCTTTATCACTAAAGTAATACTTATAGAACATATACCATAACTGCCAAAAGGTTTTCTCTCACCAAGCATTTATCTTATTACCTAATATAAGGTTTACATTAGTATTTGCTTGTGCTGCCTCTACCTCTGTAGCTGTTCAAATATTGGCATCTCATATTCATCTAGTTAACTTACTGATACCTGTATCACTCTCAGCTTGATTATCTAAGATTTGAGGGAAGTTATATACATCAGCATTTAATCCTTTTTCTGGTTCAATGAATAACATATTAGATATGTTCTGTCAGTTACCATCTACAGGAATATACTGTGGTCATAATACTCCTTTACCTAATATCTTCTTAGACTTAGTATATATGTTTCTATCTAAGAATACTCTACCTCCTAATGCTTGTTTGATAGCTTGTATCCTTATTAAGTTATACATCAATGTCTTTAATTTCTGTTTATCCTCTACTATATCATACAAGTTTATTCCTCGTGGGTCTCCCTCTAATGGTTCATAGTAGTTTAAAGCTACAGGAAACTTTAATCCACATTTATCTAGTTTATCTCCATTCATTAATGGTCAGATAACTTTAGCATCTAGGATACCTTCTCTCTTCCACATAGTAACTTGGATAGGCTTTCCTTGATACATAGTATAATGTGTATATATTACTGTATCTTTCTCTATAGGATTGTTAACTCAGTTTATCTGTCTAGGTACTGCTCTATCTTGTACCCTCTGTTGACTTTCAGGTGTTAGTCCTGGTTCAACTGTTATCTTCCTTCGCTTTCATTCTTTTTGCTTTGCCTTGATAGCCTCTACAGGCATAATAGTTTCAAATCACATAAAGTCAAAGTTGTTTATGTGAGAATGTCATCTAGGGTCAGGAAACCAAGCTAATGGGTCTACTACTTTATATGTAGGATTTTTGTTCTCATCATCTCGTCATGTTAATACCCTAACTCATACTCATTTAAGGAATCTGTTTTTCTGATTCTGATAATCCTTTACTTCCATATCTAGATTATCATAATCGTATGAACATACATTCTGGAAGTTCCTTGCTTCTACGAAATGATACAAATCTCTACTAGACCATTTAACTTGTAATTTGTTCTGATAGTATAACGCTAATAATGAATTAGTTAATCACCTAATCATATTAACCTTTACCTTCTCGTCCTCTGCTACAGTTTGATATAGCCAATGCCTATCTATAAACTGTGACCTCTTTGTCTCTGTTGCAATTCTAGATGATTGAAATTCTGCTACAACTTGGTCTTTTATTTTCTGTAAATCGTTTTTACTAAACTCCATCTATTAATTTAGTAACTAAATTATCGGTCTTTCATCAATTGTGATATACACTTTTATTATGATAAATCAAGACATTTTTATTTTAGCTTGACTTTTTCATCATTCTAAAATACAGATAAAAGAAAAAGTAACCATATAGGTTACCTTTCATTAATTATTATAACATGAACATATATTATGTGTAACTATTTTTTGTGCGATTTTAAGTCTAAGAATAAAGTCAACTATTAACAACTAGTCCATCATCTTCTCATGTAGTTAATGGTTCATTATCAAAGAAATATTCTGTACAAGTTCTGAAATGACTATTCTCATCATGTACTGGTGCTCTCTGTTCTGTTACCAGTTCTCTATTCTCTCATTTCTGTGGATAGTGGCTCTGTATTATACTCTGCTCTCGTTCATAATTATCTTTATCATAAAATAATCTATTCATTCATAGTTGTGTCTTAGTTATCCTTTCCCTTAATGTACTCTTCCTATTAGTCGTTATATGTATTCACATCTCCCTTAACGCTTTCCTTATACTATCATCACTAAGCACTGTCCTATTATCACTATTATATGGGTCTCCAAAATGGTCATGAAACCTAACTAATTGCATAAACTTCATAACCTTGAAGTCCTTTTCATCATATACCCAACTATTACCTGCATATGGCTTACCTAACACTAGTCCAGCAAAATCTTTTATATTCCAATTAACCCTCTTAAACGATTTAATTAAATATACATTTCATGTCTGGAAATCTTTTTGCCATAAACAAAATGCTATACTATCTCTACCAAAATCCCAACTACCATATGTATGTCTGTTCATATCATATACGTATGTACCTTTTGTTGCCATCTGTAAAAATAAAGGATAAACTGCATTTACTACACTTGTCTCATAACTGATATCTACCTCCTGTGCTAAATCTGTTGCTGTCCTTGTCATCTTCTGAAACTCATACCAAACATTTGTCTTTAATGGATGCAATCTTCGTGGTAGCCTTATCTTCTTGTTTAGTAAATGCCTATATGACTTATGGTTTGTCATAACTTTACCATATACGTTTCATGTACCATTAGGTGTTCATCAAAATATCCTACACTCTGTAACATCCTTTGTCTTCTGTAATGCTGTCTCATCTCTAGGTCGTAATGCAAACTCATCCATAAATACTACCTTCCTTCTTCATCATGTTCAGAAATTAACTCACACATCACCTGATATCTCTCAACATCACTCTGCACTTATATTCATATACTTTATTAATACATCTTTCGGTCTTAACTCTTTAGGCAATCTCTTTAACATATACCTTAACCTCTCAAATGCTGAGTCCATATTTCACTGTGCATCTACATAATCCTCCTTATAACTACCTAATAATACTGACCATTCCTTAAATAAAAATCACCATAAAAATATTCATAACATCGTCCAACTTAATCCCATATCCCTACTCTTCTCTACCCAGACATCTATACCTACCTCTACACTCTCTATAA
>Ga0310786_10005746_pt1 | contig 16714 bp, 15 predicted proteins | sample AusTroGonzalo_MG_FD_203881 | JGI IMG/M metagenome (GOLD analysis project Ga0310786, IMG submission 203881) | Bovine rumen microbial communities from tropical cattle in Woodstock, Queensland, Australia - Gonzalo_03 (v2) (version 2) | ecosystem: Host-associated > Mammals > Digestive system >... | reverse complement strand
CCACAAGTAAGGACATCATCAATTATATCATCAAGACAAGCAACGAAATGATCGACAACAGCTGTCTTACAAAGGATAAGATACTCGGTCTCGGAGTGGGCGTTGTTCCGTCCATGTGGGGCAAGCTCAAGATATTCTACAAGGACGGCGTGCTCGATTTCACAAACTTCATCGACAAGCTCTCCGGCGGTCTCAGCTGCGATATCTGCTGCGGAAACGCTATCGGTCTTATGGCCCTTGCAAGCAACGATTTCCGTACACAGAACGGCTATCAGACCAATCAGGCGTTCATCCACAACGGAAATCAGGTCAACCTCGCTATCATCAACAAGAACGAGCTTTCAAGTGATTATGTTTCCTATACCTCGACTATCGAAAAGTATATCGTAAATCCCAACGGCAAGCAGTATGAGGGCTATCCCAACGGCTCCGTAAAGGCTGAGCTTTCCCGCACAGCTATGCTCAATGCCTTCTATGAGATCTATTCCAAGGATAAGACACCTGTGCTCTATGAGCTCACAGAGGGTGACAAGTCCAAGATAGATACCGATAAGGTGTTCATGGCACTCATGCGCGGCGAAGAGCCTGTCAAGAGCCTTGTGGACGATATCATCGCGAAGTATACCGTGCTCATCAATAACCTTGCGATAAGCCACTTCGCAAAGAAGATAGTCCTCCACAATTTTAAGCTCAACGATAAGCAGTTTGACTATGTAAAGCGCGAGATGATACGTCTTGTGAGCGAGGAGATCGCAGACAGAGTCGTCCTCAGCAAGCTCGACGGAAAGAACAACTTCCTCGGCGGCTGTGCCCTCGTTATCCAGGACAATTTCTATACCCGCGGCGGAATGCAGTAAAACAGAAAGGGAAGGAGTATTGCTCCTTCCCTTTATTTATATGATGATTTTTCAGCTTGTTGAATTGTTTCCCGGGACATCAAACGGGCGTCCCGGCATTCTTAGCTCTTAGTTCTCTATTCTGTTTATGCCTGCGCGATATCCAGCCGATGACCGCGAGCAGTACAAGTGACATCAGCATACCCGTGAGAGCGCCGCTTGTGTCGATGAGGACATCTGTGAACATACAGGAGCGTCCGGGAGTGAAGCGCTGGTGAAACTCATCTGAGCAGGCGTAGAGGAAGCAGAATATAATAACCCCGGCATTTTTCGGGCTTTTCAGTCTGCGTTTGCCAACAGTCATTGAAGCGCAGAAGCCGAGGGCTGTGTATATCGAATAGTGTGCGAGCTTACGGATGATATGCTCCGCTTTATCCATTATCGAGACCTGTTTTGATTTCGGAAGCTTATCGTAGTCCTTAAAAAACATCTCGACTGCGGTCTCAGTTACTTTTCCGCTCTTGGAGGAGGATTTTTTTGCATTGTCGCATGAAAACATGAATATCACGATCATGCAGGCGATGGTAAATGCTGCAAAAATAATGCGGGCAGGGTATAGCTTTATTCCAAAGAACAACTTACTGCTCCTTTCATTTCAATCTCTCATGAAATACATTATACCTCAGTTTCGGTGCTTTGTAAATAAAACAAGTGTAAAATTGGTATAAATTGCCGAAAGAAAGGTTATTTTTCTGCCTTTTTTGGATGAAAAATTTCCGGAAAGCTCTTGTATCTTTCATCAGGAAATGATATAATATAAGTTGATAGTTTATGCTTCATCTTAGTTTATATATATGTCCCGGAGGTTTAAATGAGACGTTTTTTCGCTAATGTCTGGACCAAGAGAGTTGTTTCGCTCCTGAGCATCCTCTATGCTGCTGGCGCTTTCATGCTCTGCTGGTTCTCCTTTTTCTACGATATCCACATCCACGGTAAAGTTTCACAGTGCCTTATAATCATAGCAATATCAATAATGGCGCTCGTAGTTATGCTTTACACGAGAAAGCAGTTCATCACAAAGCTTGTGAGCTTCCTGATACTGCCGCCGATGCTGCCGGTCGTCCTATTGTATTTCGGCGAATGGGGGATGATAATCCCGATAATCGTCACGGGTCTGCTGATATTGCTCCTCTCGGGCGCGGGAGAGGGTCTGAAGACAGCCCTCGGTACGGTAACGCTTCTGCTTTATGTATTCGGCGCACTCGGTTACTTTCTCTTCTCTTCGTTCTTCGTTATCGACGATAATACAGAGGTCGTTGCCGAGGGAGTTTCGCCATCCGGCAGATACCGTTACAGAGTGGTCAACACTATCTCCGAAGAGACTGAAAACAGCTGTACTTCGATATATGTCGAGCCCAACTACGCCGACAAGGAGTTCCTCTTCGCAACCTTCACCCTCAAGAATATGGAGAGGGTCGTTGACCTTACAAGGCCTGTCAGCGAGGTAGTCAACATTGAATGGAAGACTCAGACAAGAAGCGAGATAACCGCTGAGCTCAATGCGAAATCGGAACACATTGTTGTCCGCCTTTCAGACAAGGCTCTCGAGAAGCTCGGTATCTCTGACGCTGACCACTACACGCTCTACGGCATCTCCTCCAAGCAGAAGGCTGCTCTCGGCAAGAAGGTATCGGATTTCAATGATATCCTTCTCAGCGATATCCCGGACGACAAACTCTCCGCCTTCAACCTTGCAAAGGACGAAGCCGGAAACTATTATGTTATCGAGCCTACTCCGGAATTCCTTGCAGCTACGGGCTTTGCGGAGGGCACAAGGATATACCTCAGAGACCTCACAGAATCTCAGCTCCGTGCTTACCATATCATCATCGACAACGCGATCTACCTCAATACGCTTACGGATGCACAGCTCGCACAGCTTGGTGTTCCCGAGTCCGGTGACGTTATGTACTTCAACGGTGAGATATGCTTCCGCTACTATGTTGCGGAGATAGAGGAATACTTCGATACCGAATCGAGACATTTCTCCCTTGATCTTTTAGAATAAGAAAGGACCGGCATTTTGCCGGTCCTTTTTTTGATTATTTCAGATATTTCATCGGATCAACGAATTTGCCGTTGTGGGTCATCTCGATATGCAGATGCGGTTCGATACCGCTCTCTATATCCGCAGTATCTCCGGCAGCTCCTATGACTTCGCCGCCTGCTACGGTATCACCTGCCTGCACGGATAGGTCAGTGCCGAGACCGCAGTATTTAGTTACATAGCCGTTGTGATGGTCGAGGGTCACGACAGTTCCCCAAAGAGGACTATCCTCGATCTTCATTATCTCTCCGGCTGAAACAGCGTAGACCTCCGCACCGGTCTCAGCCTTGATATCGACGCCGTTGTGGGTCTGCCAAGTGCCGGTGGTAGCGTTCTTTACAAGCTCGCCTCCGCTGAAATCCGTCAGTATCGTACTGCAATCCGAAAGGGGGAGATGAGCGTTTTCCAGCCGGAAACTCTTTTCTGCTGCTTCAGTCTTAGGCTCTGTCACTATCTCGGCGACCGGTATCGTAACTATCACCGAAGATCGTGTCGAAGGGGGAGAGGTCGTGGTCACAACAGAAGTCGTGACCGGCGGAGCAGTAGTTACCGTATAGCGGAATGACGTTGTCTTTGGAACATCCTCCGCTCTCTTGGCGACTACAGTATCCGGGGACGAGGTAGCTTTTCCCTTGCTGCCATCCTGTCCGTAAGCGAAAAAGCAGGCTGAGCCTATCATTACAGCACTTATACCAAGGGCTGCATAGAAGCCCCTTGTGCCTTTTTTCATGTTATCATCGGGTAAAGATCTTTTCTTCACGAATAACACCTCCAAGGCTATTGTTGACGATTTCCGGAAAAATATTCGTGCAATGCGTGAATATTCATTAGAAAGGGTACTATAGCTGCGATGCTTATATAGCAGTATATCAGAATTATTGAGACAAGCCCTTTTGATTAAAGTGCTTTTCAAACTCTGTTCTAAGCCTTGTCTTTAGTTTTTCTCACAATGGTATAAAAAAGTCCGGAAGCATTATTGCTTCCGGACTTTTTGTTTCTGCAAGATTGTTATACCATTATGGAAAAAAAACATAATAAAGTCTTTGGAATGGGTTTCTCCTGATTAGTTCTCGAAATACTCCCATATTAGTATCAAGGTTAAGGCTTTTTTACCATATATCATCGTCGCCGGGCTTGGGAGGCTCTGTCGGAACGGCAGTCGTTGTGGTTTGCGGAGGTTCTGTCGGTATGGTCGGCTCGGTCGGCGGCAGAGTTACCGGTATATCCGGGACTTGCGTGGTCGTTGTGAGCGGCTGCTCTGCCGGGAGAGTAGTTGTCGTAGTACCGAAGTGTACGACTTCCGGTTCATAATTCTCCGGGGGAGTTGTTGTGGTGGTAGTCGTTGTGGTAACGGTCTCACCGGGAATAGTAGTGGTAGTTACCTTGCTCATATCAAGGGGCTTGCGTACCTCAGCAGGTATCTTTGCTGTCGGCTCAACGCCGTTGAGACCGTAGCACTCCTGATAAGCGAGGATGATATCGCGTATCATGTACTTGGAATACTCACCGCCCTCGATAACGCCTGCAAAGGCTATCTCAGGGTCATCGGCGGGAGCGAAGCCTATGAAAAAGGAGTTCTGCGCGTCAACGCCGGTGGTCTGGGGAGTACCGGTCTTGATAGCCACATCGAAGCCAAGGTTCGAGAGGGAGTACTGAGCCGGGACATTGTGTGAAGCGTCTATCATACCGCTGATGATGAGGTCATAGACGTAATCGTAGTTGGTCTTTATAGTTTCCGCAACGGTAGGCTCGGTCTTGGAAACGAGTTTTTCGGTGGTAAAGTCGTAGAGGCTGTCCACGAGGTAGGGCTTGTATCTGACGCCGCGGTTTCCGATAGTGCTTGCGACAACAGCCATTTGCAGAGGTGTCATTCCGGCATCCTGGTTACCGATAGCTGCCTGTGTGAGGTAGCCGATATACCACGGTATACCGTGAGCTGCGAAGGTCTCGGGGTTACAGAGATAACCGGCAGCATCACCTGTTTCGATACCGGTGTTCTGACCGAGACCGTATAGCTGGGCGTATTTGGTTATCTGGTCGATGCCGAGACGGTCTGCGAGCTCATAGAAGAAAACGTTGCAGGATACCTCTATGGCACGGCGGACGGAAATGTCGAAATGCGTTCCGGTACATTCAAAGTGGCTGCCGTAGTACATATAGTCGTGCAGGCAGCGGAATGTCGAGCTGCCGTCGATAACGCCCTCGTTGAGACCTGCGGTAGCAGTTACGGTCTTGAAGGTCGAACCGGGACGGTAGAGACCGTATGTGCAGCGGTTGAGGAGGGGAGAGTCTTCAGCGCTGAGGAAGTAATCGAAGTGCTCGGAGTAGTCCTTGAGATTATAGGTCGGAGCAGTTGCAAGACCCTTTACAGCGCCAGTCTTTGCATCGAGAACGGCGATAGCACCGCATCTTACGTTCTTGAGCTTGGGATTGGTATTTATCGACTGGAAATTCGTGAGGAAGTTTTCGAGGATGCCCTGCAATTTCAGCTGATAAGCGCCGTCAACAGTAAGGCGTACCGTATCGCCGGAGTGTGTTTCGACGATATTGCGGACATTCACGACTGAGCCGCCGTCAACGGTTATCTCCTCCTCGCCGTTCTGACCGCGGAGGATGCGCTCCATAGCGCCTTCGATACCGCCCTTTCCGACAAGGTCGTTGAGAGCATAACCCTGATCGCGAAGCTCTTCGTATTCCTCCGCATAGATAGGACCAACTGTTCCTATCTCATGGGGGAGGATATCTCCGCGGACGATGCGTCTGTCGGAAGACTCTATCGCTTCGATACCGGGATAGACATTGCTGAGCTCCTTCATATCGACTACAGTCTTCTGGTCAACTCCCTTTGCGAGGACGAGATCGAGGTTATAGGCGAAGTCCTTCACCATCATCTCATAGCGCATACCGGCTATGATACGCTTTTCCTGCTGGGTATAGGCATCGCTTATCTCATAATCTGCGATGAGCTTGTCTATGCAGTTCTCGGCGGAGGCGTAAACGTTGAGCTTCAGCTGAGAAACGAGCTCGGAAGAGTCTTCGGTGGTGAATTTGTATGGAGTCTCCATGCTTATGGGGAGACTGTCCTTGAATTCATGGCCGTGTTCCTTGAGGGCAGTGCATATGCCGAGGATAGCCTTGTTGCCTTCAGTCATATCCTCCGGGAAGAAAGCCTTGCGGAGAACAAGGTCAGTGCGCGGATCGTTCGTAACGAGAACGTTTCCGCTGTAATCCACAATGGCGCCGCGGGTAGCCTTTATCTGGCGGTTATATGTGAGGGCGTTCTCGCTGTAACGGACGGGCGTTTTGATATCCTTGTCGCCGACTACCTGTATCTCCATAAGGCGGAGAGCACTCAGCACGCCGAGCATGATAACGACGAGAACGACGATTATCGACTTGATATTTTCGGTTAAGCCTTTCAAAATTGCCTCCTTTTGCGCTTTTGAAAGGAACGGCGCCCTCGCCGTTCCGGGGTTGGCAGAACATACTTAAAGGGACGCCGAGGGCGGCGTCCCCTACGAATTGTTTCCGGTGGTGTGCGCTCATTGCTGTTGATTTCTTGTAATGATAGCTTCCTCTATGGTAAGGTGAGCCTTCGGCATGAGAAAACGGTTTATCAGCTTTATCAGGAGATAAACGAAAAATGATGATATCACCGTATAAAACCATACCTTCATGGATACCTTCCAGAATATGCGCTCCACGTCGTCATATTTCCACATCTGATAGTAGAACTTGTAATCGAGCCAGCATTGTATGAATGCCGCAGCAGCGGATATCAGTATACAGTTCACGAACTTGTTCTTGAGGTAGAGTTCGAAAGCGAGCGAGGTGGCTATGCAGAATATCGAGAGCAGTACGGCGTTATAGCCGAAGAGCTTGCCGCAGCTTATATCTATCAGGAATCCGCACATCGCTCCGGTGAATACCGATGCGTACTGATTGTTGTTCACTGAGATGAATATAGGTATCGGTATGAGCAGTATAGGCTTCATCCATGTGCCGGAGGTCATGAAGATGAAGCTGAAAAAAATAAGGAAATAGTACAGAAACCATCTTGCGGCGGTCTTGATGTAGAGTATCCGTTTTTCACGCGGTGTTCTGAGCCTCATCAGTCATCCTCCCTCTTTCCGCTGAAATCAGTGATGACTATGACGGAGGTGAGGCGTGTAATGTCGCTGCAAGGCTCTATCACGGCTGTTACGGAGAGACCGTTTGAATCATAGCCTATGCTCTTGATAGTGCCTATGGGGTAATCCCTCGGGAACATTCCGCTTGAACCGGCGGTTATCATGAGGTCGCCTTCTTTGAGCTTATGCTTGGGGCTGACGTGGATGAGCCTTGTTCTGCCGCTTTCGGCAGCAGCAACTCCGCCCTCGATGATACCGGAGTCAGCATTTGACGCCGAACATACCGCAGCAACCGAGAGGTCGGGAGAGAGTATGGTCCTGACAGTTGAAACGTGCTCTGATACCTCGACGGTTATGCCGACAAGTCCCTCAGCCGTAACAACGGGACAGTTCGGCTCGATGCCGTCCGCCTTGCCCTTGTCGATAGTGAAGGAACGGAATGGGTCATTCGTAACGAAGCCCATGACCTTACAGGGAACGGAGAGGATATAGTCCTCGTGCTCCTCCTTGATGCTTACGAACTTTCTGAGCTCATCGCGTTCGGCTTTTATGGAGTCGTAATCTGTGAGCTTCTTGTTCATTTCGCCTATCTGAGCCTTGAGTCTTTCGTTTTCCTCATAGTATTCATCGGCGTTCTTCATCTTGTCGAGCTTCTTCTCGAAGCTCATGCTGATGCTGTTTGAAGCCTTTCGGAAGGGCTTTGTAAGCGTGTTTATGAAGGAAACGCCCGAAACGGAATATCCGCCCTTGGTAACGGCATATATCATTATGCCCACGAGAAAGGCGAGAAAAGCAAGCAGAATTTTAAATCTGGTGCTTTTTATAAATTCACGCATCTGCTCCTCCTTAATAATACTTTATGTTTTCGGAAAGAGCGTCCTGATAATCGTTGATATGCTCGAGTATCCTTCCTGTGCCCTCGGCAACGCAGTCGAGGGGGTATTCGGCGATATATACAGGCATACCGGTCTCGCGGTTGATGAGCCTGTCGAGGCCGCGCAGGAGAGCGCCGCCTCCGGCAAGGGTAATGCCGTGGTCGATGATATCCGCGGACAGCTCGGGAGGAGTTTTTTCAAGAGTGGACTTTATAGCATCGATAACGCGGGAGAGCGGTTCTACGAGGGCATCACGTATCTCAGCGGAGCTTACAGTGACGTTTTCGGGGAGACCGTTGAGAAGATTTCTTCCCTTTATCTCCATGGTTTCCTCCTTCTCACTGGGAAAGGCATTGCCTATTTCGAGCTTGACGTTCTCGGCAGTCCTTTCGCCTATGAGGAGGTTGTATTTTTTCTTGATATAGTTGATGATGGCGTTGTCGAATTCATCACCGGCACATCTCACAGAACGTGCAGCGACTATTCCGCCGAGTGAGATAACGGCTACCTCACTGGTACCGCCGCCGATATCGACTATCATGCTTCCGGCAGGGGAATTTGTGGGTAGACCCGCACCGATAGCGGCAGCCATAGGTTCTTCCACGATGAGAACGTTGTTTGCGCCTGCTTTCTTGCAGGATTCGCGAACGGCACGTCTTTCAACGGCAGTAACGCCGGAAGGTATACAGATAATTACATTAGCCTTTGTGAAGAGAGTACCGCGGAGGGCTTTTCTTATGAATTCCTGAAGCATAGTCGTGGCGATATCGAAATCAGCGATAACACCGTCCTTCAGGGGACGAACGGCTACGATAGAGCCGGGAGTCCTTCCGATGACCTCCTTGGCTTCCTTGCCGACATAGCGGCACTTATCCGTGCGCGTATTGACAGCGACAACAGAAGGCTCTCTTAGTATGATGCCTTTTCCTCTCATATATACGAGGGTATTTGCGGTACCGAGGTCGATACCAATATCTTTAGTAAACATTTATGCAGCTCCTTAAATTAGTTGAGAGTTTAGAGTTGAGAGTCGAAAGTGCAGAAACGTTGTTCTCTGCTTAGCTCTTAGTTCTTAGTTCTCAATCTGATCATTTTCCTGTTATAAGCTTCGGGGCAGTCTTGTAGTAGACCATGACGGCCGCGAGAACGAGAAGGATCTGACAAACGTTGAATGACAGGAAAAAGCCGAAAGCGAGCTTGAAGGAATCTGTGTCAATGAACGTGCCGGGATCGAATTTGAGTGTTTTTGAGTAGCCGAGCCATTTCAGCGAACCGTAGGCGTTTGAGCCGATGATGTCGCCGAGGAATGAAGCTGCCAGAATGAGCAGCACCATGTAAAGTGTCTTTTTCATTTCTTATCTCCTTCTGCCTTACAGGCGTTTTGTTCTTAAACTCCTGACGAGCCGAAGCCGCCGGAGCCTCTTTCTGTTTCGGTGAGGTCTTCACCGACCTCAATATCGGGTATGAGTATCCGCGTCGGGATGAGCTGCGCGATACGCATACCGTTTTCAACGGTAAAATCAGACTTGCCGTTGTTTATTAGTGGGATGAACCATGCGCCACGGTAATCGCTGTCAACAACGCCGACGCAGTTCGCAAGAGAGATGCCGTGCTTGGAGGATAATCCGGAGCGCGGATATATCAGCAGAGCAACGTCAGTTTCATCGCAGGCAGCCGCGAGGCCTGTTGGTATCATTTTTATGTCGCCTGGAGCGAGAACAACTGGCTCGTCGAGACAGGCACAAACGTCCATCCCGGCGCTTCCAGGAGTGGCGCGTGAAGGTATTACTGCCTTAGGATCGAGCTTTTTGAAGGTTATTTTCATATCAGATACCTCTGTAATAAAGACCGCGAGTGATGTGTGAAGAAGGCTTTTCGCCGAGTATCGCAGCCTTGGTCTGAGCAGCGTCCTCGTCATTGAGGAGAACAGCCGCAAAGCTTATACCGTGCATTTCGGAGAGTCTGTCCGCCATGAAGAGACAGTCTGGATTGAGTATCTCGACGTATTCCTTCGAGCAGGCGACCGGAAGTTCTCTTCCGGTGCGGTCAGTGAGATGACCGGGACATTTTCCGCAGCCGACTTCGTTCTTTATGGGACAGTTTCGTGTCAGCATGAGCGGAACTCTGCCGTAAACAGCTGCACCGAGCGGGAGCGAGGCGCGTAAGTCTGCAATCTGCTGCAATGTTGCCTCAACGGAGACGATGCAGTCTTCGAGACCGAGACGAAGCATCTGTTCCGCACTGAACGAATTGTAGATATTGAGTGTGAAATTGCCGTGCAGACGAAAGCCGAGCTTCCTGCCTACAGCAATTGTATCGGGAGTGTGGCACAAGAGACGTTCCACACCGATGGAGCGAATATATTCCAGTTTTTCCGTAAGCTCTGCCGCATCGGAAATAAATCTCGGCGGTACAGCCATGATCTTTTCTACCGGTACATTTTCCAGAAGCTCCGGAGTTATCAGTTTTAACGGTACACCGACATATTCACTCAGTTCCGCAGCAGCTGTGACCTGTTCAGCGGTCCGGCAGATCGTCCGCACCGGCATCGTGCCTGCCGGTGCTTCCCTACGGGAAGCCGCCGCAAGCTCCGGAACATAGTCGGTAACATTAAAATGCGGAGTATATTTTTCAGTAACAAGCGGAGTAAGCTGTTCAATGAGCTTGCGGCGCAGCTCGTTGAGCTGACCGGCAGGCACAAAGAGACTTCCGGTTATATCGGCAGTTACCCTGCCGCAGCGGAAAACAGTATCGCCGAGCTTTGAAAGCTGTCGGGAGAGCGACTCCTCATCGGCAGGACGGCTCATCGCCTGTGCAGGCTCTTCGCCTTCTGCGGTAACGGAAATACCGCCGCATACCGCCGTAACGGAAACAGGCTCACCGGTATGCAGTACAGCGTGGAAGTCCACGGTATGCACGGGGCGTTCAAAGCGGTAAAGTTCATGTATCTTAGGTATGAGGGTATGTGCGGCGGTAACGTCCTCTTTTTCGCGGACACCGAACATATCCTGTCTTTTTCCGGTAAAATAGCCGTCTGTGAAGCCGCCGCGGGAGAATATGCCCTTCAGCAGTGACATATCCGGTGCTTTTCCGTCAAGAGCGGCGGAGAGTTCGTTAACAGCGGAAGCGACGTACTCGGGACGCTTCATACGTCCCTCTATCTTCAGCGAATCCACACCGAGTTCGGTCAGTTCCTCCGTACGGGGAAGGAGCGATAGGTCCTTCAGGGAGAGTGCGGCTTTGTTCCTGTTGCCTGAGGCTGAGAACGGAAGCCTGCAGGCTTGTCCGCAGCAGCCGCGGTTCGCGGAGCGTGACCCCATGAATGCCGACATATAGCACTGTCCCGAAACGGACATACAGAGTGCGCCGTGAACGAAGATCTCCACCTCGATATCCTTTGAGCATATCTCAGCGATAGCAGACTTGTCCAGTTCTCTGGCGGGAACTACCCTTGAATAGCCAAGTTCGCCGAGCATTTCGGCGCCTTCCGCAGTGTGGACGGACATCTGCGTTGAAGCGTGGAGGACTGCATCAGGAACGCATTTTCTTATCAGTTCGGCACAGCCCCAGTCCTGCACGATGAAAGCGTCAACGCCTATTGAGGCGGCATATTTTATGTATTCGCAGAACTCAGGAACTTCCGCATCTGAAATGAGCGTATTTACGGCTAGGTCGAGCTTTGCACCGTAAAGGTGACACAGCCTGACAGCTTCAGCGAGCTCCTCGTTGGTGAAGTTGGAGGCGCTGCTCCTTGCGGAAAACCTCTTTCCGCCGGCATAGACCGCGTCCGCACCGGAACGCAGAGCTGCACGGAGAGTTTCCATGCTGCCTGCCGGGGCGAGTATCTCCGGACGCTTCATCAGATGCTGTCCTTGAGTTGACGGAGCTTGACCATATTTTCAAGCTGAACTATCTTTGATTTGAGTACCTCGATCTCTTTTTGGGCAGCATCGCGTTCGATGCGTGTTCTTCCGGCTTCATCGACATATTCCTTTGTCTGTGTACGGATATTGTCGAGACGCTGGTTAGCCTTGTTGAGGTCGTCGAGGAGGCTGAGAGCCACCATCATTGAAGCGGCATAGGGCGAAGAGCCGCTGCCGGAGTTCATTATCTCGTTGATCTTGGCTTCGAGTGCTCTTGCGAGAGCGTAGACGTAATTGGGGGATTCCGAGGTCTTGAGCTTGTACTCCTTGCCGCAGATCGAAACTTTAACATCGTTGAGCATTTTGTTTCTTCCTTTCAGGTATATTTTTGACTGCCGTAAAACGAGCAGAAAAGTACCACTCTACATTATACAACATTTTTTTTCAATATGCAATAGCTTTTGAGCCGGAAATCACATTTTTCTGATTCAAAATCAAGCACTATGCACTAACAACAGTCTGTTTCTTGTTCAATAGTACCGTTTTAAACCTATGACACGTCCGAGGATAGTCACCTCATCGAAGATGAGCGGCTCCATTGTGTCGTTTTCCGGTTGGAGACGGTAATGTCCTCTTTCCTTGTAGAAGGTCTTGACCGTTGCCTCTTCGCCGTCAACGAGTGCGACCACGATATCGCCGTTTTCAGCGTACTCCGTGCTGCGGACGATAACTATGTCACCATCGAGTATTCCGGCATTTATCATGCTCTCTCCGCGTATTTTCAGTGCGAAAAGTTCAGAAGGGTCGCAGCCCTCAGTCTCGAAACCGATGTAGCCGGTTATGTCCTCGATAGCGGTTATAGGCTGACCGGCTGTAACAGTGCCTATGACAGGGACAGATGCGGTCGAGCTGTTGGGAAGGCGCAGAGTGCGGTTGAGGTTGGAGGTCTTCTCGAGAAGTCCCTCGCTGACAAGCATTTCGATATATCTGTGTGCTGTCGAGGTCGAATGGAAGTCCATTGCGTCCATTATCTCCCTTACAGAGGGGGAAGTTCCCTCATTGAGACGGCGCTTTATATAGTTGAAAACCTCTATCTTCTTATCGTTTACTGACATATTATCCCTCCGAAAGCTTTTTCAGTATCATCTTTGCTATCTTGTATGCGTCTCCGCAGCCGAGGGTTATAACAAGGTCGCCCTCCTGCACGTTTTCGCACACATAGTCGCATATCTGCTGGAAATTGGCGTATTTGCGCTCATCCGTCCACTCCTCGTCCTCATTTTGTGGGAACCAGATGCAGTCCGGTATCTTTTCTGCGAGGTGACGGGTGAAGATGCCGTAGGTGTTTTTCTCACGGCTTCCCATGATGTCGGTGAGGACTGTCTTGTCTGGTATCTGGAGAACTCTTGCGAAATCATCGAGGAGTATCTTCGTGCGCGAGAAGGTGAATGGCTGGAATATCGCCCATACATGGCGGAAATCCATCTCCATTGCAGTCCGGAGAGTTGCTTCGAGTTCAGTCGGGTGGTGGGCGTAGTCGTCAACGACCGTTACGCCCTTCTCGAAGCCGAGCTTCTCGAAACGGCGCTTTGCACCGCGGAATTCCTCAAGTCCCTTCTGTACGGCAGAGAAGTCCACGCCGAGGCGGTCGGAAACGGCGATAGCCGCAAGAGCATTGAGAACGTTGTGGATGCCGGCAACATGGAGAGTTACCGTGCCGAGCTTTTTCCCCTTCTTCATAGCATCAAAGGTTGTGAGGAGACCGTTCTCATGGGTGATATTTTCCGGGTAAAAGTCACAGGAGCTGTCTCTGCCGAAGGTGACGATGTTCTTGTCAAGTCCCTCAACAGCCTTCATCGTATTGGCATCGGAGCCGTTGACAACGAGGAGCTTTGTGGTATTTCCGGCGAATTTCCTGAATGAGGCGATGACGTTTTCGAGAGTTCCGAAGTAATCGAGATGGTCGGCGTCAACGTTGAGTATCACCGATATATCGGGGAAGAGTTTGAGGTAGTGGTCCTCGAACTCACAGGACTCGCAGACGAGGACATCGCTCTTTCCCGCGATGCCGCTTCCGCCGATACAGGGGAGCTTTCCGCCGATATAAGCTGAAAGGTCAACGCCGGCTGTATAGAGTATCTGAGTTATCATTGAAGTGGCAGTTGTTTTTCCGTGAGTACCTGAAACGCAGACCGCGTTATCATAGCGGCTGGTGATTATACCGAGCATATCAGCACGTTCGAGGACAGGCACACCGCTTGCTCTTGCAGCCATTAGCTCCGGATTATCCTCCATTATTGCAGCTGTGTGGACGATGAGGTCAGCTCCCTCGATATTCTCAGCCCTCTGACCTATGAATACGGGGATACCCATTTTTCTTACAGCTTCGAGTGTTTCAGTCTCGTTGTTGTCCGAGCCTGTAAGGAAGAAGCCCTGGGAGTGGAGTATCTGGGCGAGCGGGTACATACCCGAGCCTCCGATACCAATGAAGTGGATGTGCTTTTTGCCGTTCAGAATATTCTTATCCATACCTGACACCTTTCATGTGAAAATATTTGCCCGGCGGAGAAGGCTTGCCGAGGCAGAAAAATGGCTTTGACGCGCGATATTTAACTATGACACGTCACTGTTGTTATATATTTTTTCTATATAACTAAAAAAATAGCTTGCAATTTTACTAATTATGCTTTATAATATAGTTGGATCGGTCAATGCAGCCAGGTAAGCAGCACTCTTTAACACATGGCGTGCATCCGGCAGTTCCGGAAAACAGACCGTTATTTTGAGACAAAGGAGGTTAGAAAACATGGAAATTACAGATGTAAAGATCAGGAAGATCATGACCGAGGGCAGACTCAGGGGTGTCGTTTCGGTCACAGTTGACGGTATGCTTGCCGTTCACGATATCAAGATCGTACAGGGCGATGACCGTCTGTTCGTTGCAATGCCGAGCAGAAAGGACGAAAACGGAGTTTTCCGTGATATCGTTCATCCGATATCTGCTTCTGCAAGAAAGCTTTTTGAAGAGCGTATTCTTGAAGCTTATCAGGAGCAGCTTGCTGTAATGGAGGCTGAAGAAGCCGAAGCTTCTGATGAAGCTGCTGACGCTGAATGAGAGACATTACTTTATTCACGACCTGTCCGCGAGGCAGGTCGTTTTGTTTATAGATGAGAGTTTAAGGTGTCTGTTTTGTCGGCAGACACCGCAACTAATAACTAGATCCCGAGTATTCTTGCCGCCTTGAGAATAGCTATCTGTGTCTTGCCGTCACGGAGAGTACCGTCCATGACGAGCTTTACAGCCTTAGTCAGCGGTATCTTTTCAACATCGAGGAATTCGTCCGCGTCGAGGGACTGCTTGCTGAAGCTCAGTCCGCGGGCAAGGTACATATAGGTCACTTCGGTATTATATGCCGGAGTGGGGAGCATCTCTCCGAGATAAATATATTCGGAGCAGGTGCAGCCGGTCTCCTCGAGGAGCTCGCGTCTGCCGCATTCAGCGTGGTCTTCGCCCTTTTCGAGCTTCCCGGCAGGAACTTCGCGAGTTACCGTCCTGAATGGATAGCGGAACTGCTTTACGAGGTATATCTCGTTGTCTTCAGTGACCGGGATAACGCAGACCCCGCCGTGATGGAGAAGAACATCGCGGACGGCATTATCGCCGTTTTCAAGCTCAGCTATATCGTGTGTTATAGTAAATATCTTTCCTTCGTAGACGGTCTCGCTGGAGACCGTTTTTTCCTGTAGGTGCATGTTTTTCGTTCCTTTCTGGTTATCAGTGAACTTCACTATGAACTAAAAACTAATTATAGTTTGCGTATGAATCGTAATCATAGAAGTATTTATGGACTGCTTCCGGAGTATTCTTCCGGAAAGGACGGCAGATGACAAGATATGCTGCAAGCAGCAGTATACCGGCAGCCGTAATGATAAGTCCGGCAGTGAGTCCTGGCGTTTTGTAGCGGAAAACTATCGTATTATCGCCTGCGTCAGCCTTTACAGCCATGAAGCCATAGGAAACGCGCTCGACGTCTGCTTTTTTTCCGTTGACTTCAGCGGTCCAGCCTTCGCTGTAAGGCACACTGAAGAATACCAGTGCCGGCTTGTCAAGGGTTATCTCAGACTCAAAACGGTCAGAACTGAAGCTGAACGAGCTTGACGAGCGAGCCTGCTTTTTGCGGCACAGAGCCTCGTAATCGCTTTTCTCCGGTATGGGATCAGTGCTCTTGTCGGTGAGGATATCAGAATACTTTTCCGCCTGTTTATTGCTGAGTATCAGCGAGCTGAGGAGAAGTCTCTCACGCTCGCTTTCCTTGCGGGATTCCGCCACACCCTCAGTAACGAAGCTGTCGTATGCGAAGCCCATAGGAATGAAGAGTTTGTTTTCATAGACCTCGAAATCGCGGTTAGTCTCAAGGTATTCAAATCCGGGCAGGAATTCGGTTATATCAGCATTTGTGTATTCCTTGTCGCCCTTGTCATCGACTGTTATCAGTGAGGACTTATCTCCGCTCATGGACGAAAGTACGCTGTAAGGCACTGTATCGCCGCCTACGTTGCGGTAGTAGTATTTTACGGAGAAAAGTCCGCGGAGAGTATAATGGTTGATATCAGCTCTTGAAGCGACGCTTCTGTCAACGCCGACTTCCGGGTAGAAGTCCATGATAGAGGTGTTGACAACGCTGTGGAATGTTCTCATACAGGGGAGTCCCCAGTACATCGGATAATTGTCATTGTCCTCTGATATGTCGGCGCGGAAGAAATTGTCCTTTGATACCTTTTCGTAAACGATATCGTCGCCGCCTTCGATGACGTTACTTATATAGACTTTCGCATCAGAAACGGAAACAGCCTCATACAATACGGTCGTGTATATGCATATCATGGATGCGAGCAGAGTGAA